>Ga0307374_10006727_pt1 | contig 17949 bp, 22 predicted proteins | sample OX3MG_FD_202532 | JGI IMG/M metagenome (GOLD analysis project Ga0307374, IMG submission 202532) | Soil microbial communities from Risofladan, Vaasa, Finland - OX-3 | ecosystem: Environmental > Terrestrial > Soil > Coastal area > Acid sulfate soil | place: Finland: Risofladan, Vaasa | collected... | reverse complement strand
TTACGCCGCGCGACGCGGCGAATTTGAGCGCGCTGTCGCCGAAGCGTGAGAGTGTTGTGGCGATCGCGTTGCGCGCCGTCTGCGCCGCCTCGGGAAGAAGTGCCGAGAAAACTGTGGTGTCCATCGTAGCTCCCTTCCGGCCTGCGGCCGTCGTTGTGGGAGCCGTGAAAGCGTAGACGGAATGGCACGCAAGGGCGCGTTAGCGGCGCAGCCTACCTTGCGTGGAAGCGACGATCTACGCTAGAATGCCACGAAGAACGATGGCCGGTAGAGGGAGGCCGGCACGACGCAACGCGGATCGTACAATGGAGCTTGTCGGTGAAACATTCGCGCTCGAGATCTACGACCAGGCGATGCGTTCGCGTACGAGGACGTGCACAAGAATAACGGTCATCCGATTCGGCGTATCCTTAGGGTGGAGACGATCAGCAAAGCCCTGGCCGATCAGCATTGCGTCCCCGATATGTATATCAACGCGATCGCCGCGAGTTTCCAGGTATAGGTGGAGTAAAATCTTGGCGGAGGGCCCACTCTATAGGATCGCCAATCCAAAAGATAGAAAGACCTAAAATGAAGGTAGCCATCTTCGTTGACGTGGGGTTTCTGTTTTCCGCATGTTACAAGGCGCGCTTCAAAGAAAAGGGCAAGCGATTTACCTACACCCTGAAGGACGCGGATGTATTGAGTGCGCTGCGGAGCAAAGCTGCCGCTCTCGACGGAGGCGGCGGAAGGCTCGTTCGCATTTATTGGTACGATGCTGGTATTAATTATGTTCCCAATCCCAGTCATCTCCGCACTTGGGAGCACGATGACGTAAAGATACGTCTCGGAGTCATTCGCCATAACCCAGAAACAATGACGGAAACACAAAAGGGTGTTGATTCGCTTATCGTTCATGATCTTACAGAGCTCGCCCGACATCAGGCAATCGATGTCGCACTTCTTCTCTCTGGAGACGAGGATCTTCTTGTTGCAATGACGGCAGCTCAGAGTTTTGGCGTTCGCGTTCACCTCCTGGGAATCGAAGGGGCGGGCGTTGCGCATAGATTGAAGCTCGAAGCCGATGCTTATCACGAGTGGCCTCAAAAGGATGTGGCGCCCTGGGTCATTCCCTTATCCGAAACGCCACGCTCCACCGGGCGAAAACCCGAGGCATCCCGCGCTGGTGATAATCTGCGCCAACGGCTGGTAACAGAAGTCGAGATGTCCTCAATCGTCGATGAAATCCTTCGGCGCTTTGATCTACACGCCGCTGACCTCTGGGCCACAATACAAGATACTAACTCTATTCCATCGAATGTTTATGGATTGCTGACGACGCTCGTTACAACGAAACTCGGACCGGAGCGCACCGGCAGCGAGCGAATTTCAACCCTCCAACGATTCAAGGAAGCGGTACGAGGACGCGCCAATGGGAAATCATGATATGTTACCAGTTTCGGAGGGTCACGACGGCCGGTCGCACCCGGAATACACGTTACAGGAAGCAACCTGTGGCATACTGCTGGCCACCATCGAATGCGATGGCAACGTGGCCTTTGACGAGGTTGCGTGGTTCGACCTCGTGACCGATATCCACCCAATCTTCCGGAATGAGCCGCGAGCGCATATCAATCAGATGATTGACGAAATGAGAGAAAGACTCAACAATGAGGGTTGGCGATCATTGATCGATCAGTGTGGGCGATGCGCACCTGAGGACGCTAGGCTAGCAGTGTTCGCGCTGACGGTGGATTGTATTTTTTCCGACGGCGTCGTCGCATCGGAGGAATGGGATATGGTGCATCACCTTCAACAGGCTCTTTCGATTCAAGAACTTGAGGTGCGCTCAGTTATTGAAGTGCTTGCTCTAAAGAACGGATGCCAGGCCTGGCAAACGCCGACTGTGAAATGAATGCCTTAGGCTGTTTCTCATGAGGGCGGCCAGGAGCTGCCGATCAGCACATGGCACGGGATAAGGCTCGCCCTGCATCTACGAGACATTTTCCCAGAGGCGCGTAACATTCTTGTCTCGGATGGAACCACCCAATTATTCTCCCCTGACGCTATTGCGGCCATACAGACTTGAACTCGACCCGTTGTCGGTATCATTGTTGAGATTGAGCCGGTAATCGGCCATATTCAGGACAGAGCTCTGCTCGACTCTCGCCGATGGAATGACCAGTAGTTTCCCGTGGTTGCTGCATCGTGGGCGAAGCGACCTCACGCGAGAATCGCAACAATGATTTCGGTCCGTTGCCCTGCGGCGCGCTCGAAGGATTCCGATAGCTTTGATGGCCTGTTGCTCGGCCGAACGTATTTTGACGAGATGGCTCGACTCGTTAGGCCTGTACGGTCAAGGGCGGAGAATGTGCATGCACGAGCGGAGCCTCTGTCAGGGAATGGCCGCCGAACCACGCCACGACGGCGCGCCGCCTGGCCGAAATGCTCAGGTTTACCTGAACGTCCTCCACCGGAGTAAGTGAAACGCGGCGGTATGATACTTCTGTGCAGAGGCTCGGCACCAAGTCCGCTATTCGTCGCTGTGGAACAACAAGACGAGGAATGCGATCGGCCCGAGGAAGAAGCCGGCAAGCATCCATCGTCCAGGGACTCGCCCTTTCACGTATGCTCCAACACCGGCTGCGATGCTGAAGAACGTCGCGGTAACGAAGAAGCTGGTGATTTCCCAGAACAACACTGCACCGAGGACGGGAAGGAAGACCTGCATTTGGTTCACTGCCCTTCACTATCATTCGCAAGCGGTCCGCAAGACCCGATGGCCGCGCCATATCCGACAAGATGGGCACCAGCCGCAGCAAAATAATCTTGCCAAAATCGACGAACACCGCGGCTTCTGTTGTAGTCCGCCCAATTATCGTCGCCGTTCGTTACGGCCAGCATGCAAACATCGACGCCGTGCAGGGCGACGAGTTGACCTGTCGCCTTGAGATGATCTAGGACACGCCTCCGGATCGCGCCTGAGTTCAGATTGAGGTGGTAGTCAGCCATATTAAGGATAGAGCTCTGCTCAAATGAGTTCGCAAGGATAATTAGCAGTCTGCTGGCGTCGTGTGGTGCGGCTTCAAAGCGATCGGCGGCGCCGAAGATGGCGTTAATGATCTCTGTGCGCTTGCTCCCAAACTGACGCGATTGAAGGATCGCGAGAGCCCTTTCAGCTTTTGTTGCGAGAGCCTTCCGTTCTTGGCTTGCGTCGTAGTCGTTCATTCCAAATAGCGACTTGATGGGTGAAACCTCGTCGAATAACGAGGCTTCGGCGAGAGAGTGATCCGAAATCGGCGTTATAACGATTCGAACGCCGTTACGGCCGAGCAGCGCCGTATAAATCGCGCGATAGGACTCGGCTTCTAAGTCCCACGCATTGCCCGGCGCCGAATGCTTAATGCTCGCCAAGACTTCCACATGCGCGGATAGCGAAGTCGCCCCGCATCCCGTTGTTGTTATGGCCAGCGCAAGGTATACCGATAATCGGCAAATAGCGAACACACGAACGATCTGCATCCCAGCATGGCCAAGCCTCGCTGCGTTCCTATCGAAGCGCATGGTGACTCCCAGCCGAGTTGTCATGAATCACTGCCGTGCTGTACGGCACAGACATGCTGGTGGCACCTGATGACCGACGGGCGGGAGGCCATAGGGAATCGATGTCGCCATCCGGAGCAACGATTTGCCAGTCGGGAAAAGTCAGCGGCTCCTGCTTCCAACCGAAACTGAAACCTCGGTGATACGCGTCGACCAACGCCGTTGTTTCGGCTCGCTTGGCGCGCGTCCGATCGCGCAGGACTTTCACAAGAGCCATGCCGCGCTGGTTAAGCTGGTCGCAATGTTGCTTCGCGCGGGTCTCGTCGAGACGCGCCTGCTCGAGAGGCGTCACGTATCGCAGTTGAGATCCGACGATGATCGAGACGAGCATGCATACGATTGGCCAGCCGAAAGCGCCGACGACATTGGTGACTGATCCACCCCCTGAGTCGCTGTGAGCGAGGAGCCACGCGAACCGCATGCTGCCAAGGAGCGTGCAGTACAGCAAAGCGCTCAGTCCGATAAGAACGGCCGGGCGTAGCTGCCGACGATAAATTGCCTGCCCGGTGCAGTGTCCGAGCAACGCGCCCACCAGCCCCGAAAAGATGACTACTCCCCAGAGTTGGATTGGGCTGAAGTGCCAGAGCTGGAAAGCGATGAACGTTAAAACTCCCTCTCCAGTTCCGATCACGCCTTGCACGAAGCGGTACATCATCGGGGCCAGAGGCAGGAACTGCGGAGCTTCAAGCCGATCATCTGCACCAGCTGAACGGGCACCGTCCTCCTCTTCTGCGACTTTTTGGAACGCGCTTTCCCATACGGTAAGGCGATTGTTATACGCGGCGCCAAGCCAAGCGAAGCATCTACGCCGCTGCTGCAACCAATAGAAGAATCTGGCTTCGGTTCGCAGCTTGATGCTATTGAGCTTCCGCGACACGGCCATCACGGCGAGATCACGGTTATGTTTCGCGAGCAGATGCGCGTCAATCCACCCGCTAATCTGCATTAACATGTTCTTGAGCCATTGCCGCGACGCGGGGATAAGGAGCAGCAAGATCGCGGTGCCGGCTATGAGTGCGGCCACTACCTGGGTTTGCGACATCGCTAAAAGTGCGTTCATGCGACTCCTCCTCGGAAGGCCAAGGGTTCACCCTCGTGGGCCTTCCATTTGAGAATTTGGGCTACCGTTATCTGGCCTTTCAGCGCCACGGTCACTATGAGGAAACGCTCGCCCACCCGTGATAGCGTTACTTTCAGCTCTCGACCCCGGTCGTCTCTACCCCAAACGTTCAGGCAGCCGCCGGATTCGCGCTCGAAGACCCGCATTCTCGAGATCACGTGCTCGACGTCAGTCGTCTTGATGTCTCTATAAGACATCTGTTCGCGGGAGTGCGTGCTCCACATCACCCTCGCTCGCGGAGTCTGCGTGGCTGGGAATCGATTGCTCGTCGGGGCAGCACGGCTGGCGTCACCGCGGATACTCGCGGGTTGCGAGCGGCCGGGCACTGGAACAGGGTGCATATAGAACATGCTAGCCTGTGCCTCTGCGGCGGTCTTCCGACCAAGGCGCGCGACGCGGACGGCTTCATCTGTCTGCGTCATGCGCGTGCGCCTCCCGGCGTCGTCTTGCCCTAAGAGGAGCGATTCGTCAGGATTCATTTTGTGAACTCCTTCTTAACCTTAGCGTTTGGGCGGCGCGCCGCCGTAGCCGCGTGTCTCTCAGATTATATATCGAGCAGAGCGGCTAATTCGCGGGCGAAACTGCATCACGATTTGTCGAGAACTTGTTGAACGCGATTTTGTCGAGACTTTTCTGGCTTCGGTTTGTCCCCGACTTTCTTGAATCCAGTTTGTCCCTAGAAAATGCCGGAAACGGCACTCTATAATTGTCCAGGCAACAGCCAAAAACTGGCTATGGTGAGCAATGGCATGGCTATGGACTGCCGTTGCAGCTTTGTTTCGGATGACGGGATGGAGCGGCAGAAAGGACGCCAACGTGTGACCCACGGAAGCCCCGACCACCTGACGGATTTCTGGAGAGATTTCCTCGTAACGAACGGGCCCTTTGATGCACCGTCATGCTTCTCGGAGCATCTCGCGACCTCGATGTGCGCCATCGTCATGCCGGGGCAGACGTGCCTATTGGATGTCGGGTGTGGCGCAGGGATCATTGGCGTCTACTGTCTCGTCGAGTACCATGCGAGGTTTGCGACGTTTAATGACATCCAGCCCGAGGCGATTGCTGTAACCCGCGCAAACGTTAGTGCACTCATTGCAAAGCACAGGGTCCGGGCTGAACAAGTCGCGTTCAGCGAGGGGTCGTTCACCGATATCCCGACGGACGTTGTGGCTAGACATAACCTAATCGTCTTTAACGCACCGCAGATGCCGGAGAACAAGCTGTCTGCGGAAACTCTAGAGACGGTGAAGTCCAGCGGCGTGAACCGCCTGTTTCGTTTGGCTGGCGCAGACGGATTAGACGTAACGAGAACTTTTCTCGGCTGGTACGGGAACTTGCCTGAAGCTCCGCCTGCGGTGATTCAGCTAAGCTCGTTCCTCGGCCTCAGTCGAATCGAGGCGGTCCTTGGGCAAGCCGCCGTCCGTTACAAGGTTCTTAGCAAGAAGGAAGTCCCGCTGAGAGACATGTTTTGCGATGCCGCTCGGTTGCTCGGCACCCACGAGATCGAAGACAGACTATTGAGAAAGCGCAATGGATCTTGGACGAAGCAATTATTGGTTGTCTCGCTTTCTCGTGACACGGAGAAGTAAGGACGCCTCTCGACGGTAGAGATATATGCCGACTACACCGTGTCTGGATGCGGCTTGAGATCCCAGTACGATTCAAAGGTTCCGCTGCAAACGGCGATCATAGGTTGCCGCAGCAGCGTTCCCTTGTAGTCGACCGGTAGCTCCCACGTGCCGAACGCAGTTCCGCCTGGGCCGTAAGCGCTTTCGGGGAGGACGTATACTGCCTCTTCGCCGTCCTTGATCCACAGGAGCAGCGGTGTTTTCTTGATATCTGGGTACCTCCTTAACGTCGATCGGCGTTCCAATTCCCGCTGGAAGTAACAATCGCAAAGCCACTGTAGAGCTTGGAACCAGTGCCCGTCGCCGCTCACGTCGCTCTCATCCGCGTGCTGGCATCTCTTGAGCGCTTCCTCCGCCCAACGCATCAGTTCTTTAGCGCCGACCCAGTTATCAGGAGCAGAGTACCGCTGTCCCCAGTCGAGAAAGTAGCGGCGCTCCTCCCCACCGGACGCCACCTGCTCTATCCAAGTCTTGAACCCTGAATTGGGTGCCTGCGCTTGATTCAAGTAGCTGCTGAGGAAATACCCAAATGCTGGATTCCGCGTTAACTCCTCATAGGACCTCTTCCATCGCCGGTGCGCGTGGGAGGGATCCAACCCGCCGCAAACGAGAACTCGTACGTCTTCCTTCTTTGCGCTACCAATGCGCTCGACTATTTCGCCGCAGAGCTCGAGGTCGAAAAAGCTTCCGTAATCTCCCGTGTCGAGTAGGACGTCGAGCTTAGTGAAGGGCTCCTTCAGGAGTTTTTTGACAAAGCGTAAGTGATAGGGAATCGACCTTCCACCGAAACGCCTTACCTGCGCATTTGCTTCCTTCAGCGATTTCTTCAGATCGCTGGCATCTTCCCGGGTTGGCTTCTTGTCAAGCAAGCCCAGTAGCTTCTTCAGTGTGTGGTCTTGTACAAACAGTGTAGTTGCGCTTTGCACGCCCTCCAGCCAGTCCGGACTCGGGCGCGGGTCTAGATTATCACCGAGATTCCATAGGGCACCAATGAACTCAGCGTTGGTAAGGTCGCCCTGAATTTTCGCGATGATGTCGCGGACTGGCGGCATTGGGAAGGGCTCGAACATGGCACAACGGGTTAGCGATGGGTTGGCCGCTTACCTTTCGCCGTTTTCGATGAGTGCGGGCGCGGTGGCTGAGGCCCCATTTGCAACGTACCACCGCGCGGACTTTACGTCCAAGCTCATGCAGCAGTGGGCCAAAGAGCACTGCGTCGAGCTTGCTCTTCATCCAGCTTGGAAAGCCGACGCAGAACACATATATCGAGAGCTTCAATGCCCGCACTCGCGAAGCGCGCGAAGATCGCATCGACGATTTCAAACATCGCAGGATCGATCGCAGCGAGCCGCTCGCGAGAAACCGCCGGCCAGGCCGAGGCGACATCGTTGGCCTCGACGTACGCGCGGCACGCTTCGGCGAAGTATTCATCGAGGCCAGCAGCCGCATAGGGCGTCACGAACGTGCGCGCACCTGCAAACGCAGCGCGAATGTGCGAATCGATGCCGGAAATATAGACCCCGTCTCCAAGCGCGCAATCGAGCGCGTGGCTAAACTCGTGCGCAACGGTCATCGGACTGCACGAGCGCAAGATAACCGATCTTTCCTCGACGACGAACAGACCCGCTGGCGGCGTGGGCCAGGCATCGACGTCGATTCCAAGCCGCGCGAGCGCAGCCGAGGCATTGGCGTAACGCTCGCCGCGATCCAGCACGCGGATCGTCACGCCGTTCAAGGCGGCGAATTTGAGCGCGCCGTCGCCGAAGCGTAAGAGTGTCTGAGAGATTTCCGTTCGCGCCGTTGAAGACGCCTCGGGGAGAAGTGCCGAGAAAACTGCGGTGTCCATCGTGGCTCCCTTCCGGCCTGCGGCCGTCGTTGTGGGAGCCGTGAAAGCGTAGACGGAACGGCACGCAAGGGCGCGTTAGCGGCGAAGCCTACCTTGCGTGTAAGCGACGCTCTGCGCTAGGATCTCACAGAAACGACGGGGACGGTCGGGAGCCACGATGGCGCACTGCGGCGAACGACTAGCATTCTACGCAACCGGCTCCGCGCGCGATCGCGAAGCGAAAGATGGCGCCGGATGCGCGGCCTGCAACACAGGTGCTCCGGTCTTCATTGCGCCGCCTCCCTGCACTCCGGGTACGCCCGAAAGTACACACTAATCCGGACACAGTCATGCGCGCCGAAGCGGCTGCCGGACCTGTCTCGCCTGAGAGGGCAACCTCGGCACGCAGGGAACGACTCTTCCGCAGAGTCAAGACGCGTGCGCTGGCCGGTGCCCGGTATGTAGAGAGGTTGAGGAGCGGCATACTACAAGCCTCATGACACAAATGCTCGACCGCCCCACGCCTCCTTCCATCGATCTCCACGCTCGCGGTGCGCTGCACCTCGTCGAGACCGAATCGCTCTGGGGTGCAGCCATGGATGTCCTCCGCCGCCCGCACCTCGACGTGGATCTGCAAAAGCTCGTCGCGGCGGTCGATGATCGGCACGCCGCCCATACGGTGACATCCGCATGGGCCTTTGTGCCGCGGCGCATGCGGACCGCTGGTCTTCTCTCTGCGGTCTACGATGAGGTGTTAGTCGAGGATCTTCGGTCTGCCGGTATGGGTGTGGACATCGTCTCGTGGGGACTGAGCCCGGTCGTCGTGGGCCACCACTGCGACTCTCTTAGCGGGATCGAGACACCAATCGTTGGGCACGTAAACGTGGTGTATGCCGCCAATGCCATGAGCGAACGCGCCAGCGAATGGATCCGTACGGGGAAGATCGGCACGGTTATTATCTACTCCGATGACGCGACGCTCGAGCCGCTCGTGAAAGACCTGGGCCACTTCGGGACTGCCGCGCACGTCAATCTTACGATCGTTCACGCACACATCGATCCGGCGACGAAGACCTTCGACGGCACGCAAGACGTGCTCGTCGATCGGGGTCTCTACGAATCGTGCCTCGGCACCTCCGATCGTCTCGCTCGCGCCCAAGCGCAGACCGAGAAAATCTTGGGCAAGGACTCCACCGAACTCGTTGCTCAGATCCAGGCCGAGCACCCCGCATTGGTGGATGTCGAGTTGCATCCAGATTTCATCAGGGGACTCTTTCGCGGAAAGAGCGAGTACCACGACGCCTTCGAAGTTGAAGCCGATCCGCTCGATAGCGAGCCACACAAACTTGCGGTCGTACGTTCACTTAACTTCTATTTTTCGGACGGCAAGCCATATACGATTGCAAAGACGAAGGACGGCTACTCGATCTCGCCGATGGGTCCTGAATATTACAATCCAGAACTGGAGTTTGACGAGTTTCGTCTCCTTATGGGTGGAGACGACTAAGGTTCTGCCAGCGTTCCCCGATGAATATCCATTTGCCAGAGCTTCTGTTTGGATAGTGACGGGTACCCTATCAAGCCACCGAAGATAGGTGGAGAGTTTTCGTGGTTGATGTAGTCGAGAACGTGTTGGCAAACTCCTCGGCCGTTTGCCACCCGAGGGCTTTATGCGGTCGCTCGCGGTTGTAGCGCTCGCGCCACTCGCCGAGTACTTCGTGAACGTGGGCAAGGGAAGTGAAGTCGTATTCGTTGAGGCACTCGTCGCGTAGCCGGCCGTTGAAGCTTTCGCAGAAGGCATTCTGAACAGGTTTGCCGGGAGCGATGTGATGCAGACGTACGCCACGATCTGCCGCCCATCGGAGCATCGCTAAAGAGCACATTTCCGGACCGTTGTCCAGAACGATGGTTTTGGGAAAACCGCGCAGCTCAGCGATCGCGTCCAGCACGCGCGTCATTCGTGCGCCGGAAAAGGCGAAGTCGGCCTCGAGCGCGAGGTTCTCACGCGTGCAATCATCGCCGACGCCGAGAATGCGGAAGCGGCGATTCGTTTGCAGCCGATCATGCACGAAATCCAGCGACCAGCGATCATTGGGAAGCAGCGCCCGCTCGTCGACCGGACCGCGCCCGAGAGCCAGCTTGCGCCGTACGCGCTTGCGTACCTGAAGGGCTGCAGCCCGGTAGATCCGCTCGATTCGCTTGTGGTTGTCGAGAAAACCATCCCGTCGCGCCAGCACGACGAGGCGACGTTGCCCGTAGCGCCGGTGGTGCTCCGCTCTCTCGATGAGCCAACTCCGTAGCGGTTCATCCGACGGCCGCCGGGATGCGTAATGCAACAGCTTGCGATTGACGTCGAGCCAACGGCACGCAGCGCGCTCCGAAACCTCGAACTGTGCCTGTGCGGCCCGTACCGCACCTCTTCGCTGTACGGGCCTTAGAATTTTCCCTCGGCGACCATTTTCAGCGCCTCGATGTTGAGCGCCTGATCGGCGACGATCTTCTTGAGGCGCCGGTTTTCCTCTTCAAGCTCTTTGAGGCGGCGCAGGTCGCTCACTTCCAGCCCGCCGTACTTCGCGCGCCAGTTGTACAGCGTTACGGTCGAGATGCCGTGCTTGCGACAGAGCGTTGCGGCTTTCACGCCGGCCTTCAGCTCCTTGAGGATGCCGACGATCTGCGATTCGGTAAACCGGGATTTGCGCATGTGGATTTCCTTCGAGGCCTAGCCTCAGATTCCACATATCGCTGGTGGCGTTTAGTGGGTACCCGTCAATAGAGCAGAACTCGCGGTTGCCGCCGCTTTTGCGCAAGGGATGGGCGATCGATCCGGCAATGCACGATATCGTCGAGGCGGTCTTCGCGCAGATCGCTGGCGGCTGATGGCGCCTCTGGAGTGACCCCCGCTAAAGCTGGACACCGAATACGCTAATCAGCTAGAAAGGTGTCAAGATCGACATATCCATCCGCAGCGACTTGCGGATTCTCTTCGAGCAGCGGCCAGCGCTCGTATCGCTCGACGTCAATCGGCTCGACCAGATACTGTATCAGCACCTCACCGCGGCCCATCGCCGCGCTGATCTTGTACGGCTCGCCGATCGTTAGGGAGGACGAATCCCAGTCCGAGCAAGCGATCGGGATTATTGCGAGTCTTGTTTCGGGTGTCGAAAACGCAGCGTGAAACTTGCTTTCGCCAAGATACACCCCAGCGAACCCGCTGAATCTGTCGTGGCCAAATATGTCCGGCACAAACCAGCGATCACGGCTTTTCAGGAGCGCCGACTCGGCCGTTTCCATCACTTCTGGATGCTCCTTGTCGATCCGCATCTGTAACGCTGATGCGTCTTCCCGGAACCCGTCATTGCGAACGCTGATCTCCAGCGCAGGCAGCACCTGCTCCTTGAGGAGCGACTCGTTGATCCCGAATGCCAGCGTGTTTTGCAAGCCCAGCCACTCGCATTTAACGACGACTGGCGCGTTGTCACGCCAGTCGTCGATAAAGTGGTGCATTTCGGGGAGAAAGCGTGTACGTTCATGCAACACGCACTCGTCCAGAAATAGGTCTTTACAATCTCCTATAGGATCTACGCCCGTGTACGCGGGCACGCCTCTGACCCTATCATCAACGAACGCTAAGAGCCTCTCAGTGGCCGCTTCTTCTTCATTTATGCCGGCGAACGGGAAGCAGTCACCAATAGGGTCGTGCCTAAGTGCAGTACTTCGGAACAACGTCACGCCCTCCCCTTTTTTCCAGAGTCCCTGCCCCCGTAGCCATTGCTGCTCGCGGTGGGCCAAGGTCGTGCGCTTATCGAGGCGCGCAATTCCATTCTCCGCAACCTCAAGGTGTGGCTCGATAAAAAGGCTCGACTCTTCGCCCGGCGCGCCCGATTCGCGCAGCAAGAGATTGTACACGGTCTCGTCTTTTGCGTCATCAGCTATCGAAACCGCGTTCCTATACCGTATGGTCACTCGCAAACCTAGCGGCGCATCGCGCTGCCGAAGCGCTTCTAGGACAGCATTATGATCATAGTTTCGCTTTATTCTCGAAGCCAGTAGATCGCGAAAGTCGTTCCCACTAACGCCCGGCAGTGCCGAGAGGGCCCCTCTCTCCGACACATATCCATAGAACGCCTTTTCAGGAATCGCTATCCCACGAAGATGGTCCGCCACACCTCTCACATCACTTGGATTGAGCGCATCAGGCCATACAAACTCCTGTATGTGGCGAGTACGATAGACTGCTTTGTAGCCGAGTAATGACTCGCCAACATTGATTGGGTGCGCAATGACCCATTCTTCGTGAGGTGCAAGAAATAGGTTCTGATATCGCGTTCGCCACTCTGAAATGTTCCTAAGGGGTTCCTCTCTAACGGTAGACTCGACTGTATAGTTATTGCGCAGAAAATCTTCCAACCAATCGGGTAGCGCTAGAGTGTTAGGCATCAAGCGATCGAATATGAGTTTCCTATCGGTACCCTTGCCGGCACCGCCTGCAATATCCGGAAAGGGGATCCACATGTCGCTCCAACTTATGACCTGTATGGAAACATCAATGTCGAGCGCTGCGCCATTCCCGTGATTCCGGATCGGAATGTCGACAATAAACTCTTTAAGAGCGAAGAGCGCGTCGTGATGTTTGTCAAGCAATAGCCGGAATGCGCTCCTCTGCGGATCACAATCATACTCTTCTTTGCGCTCGAACGTGATGGGGTCCCTCTTCGAGTTGCGCGTGATGTCCCAAACGCTTCGGCGGTAAACCTGCCATTGGAAATCGCCTTGAGCCTTCCCGTCCGTTCCTCGCGGCGCAGCGCTGTGCAGCGGCTGAGCTGATGATCGACGCCAGCCTATATCAACGAACGCATTGGCTCTGTATTTGTCTGCACCAGCCATGCGCTCCTCAACGCCGGTCATCCGTTCCTCAGACTTGGTCTGAAGTTTCAACTGCTCTTGGACTCTATCAGCCTGATCTCTGGTGGCTTTCGCTGTGTCTCTGGCGGCCTGAGTCTGTTCCTTCACTTCCTTCAAAGCAAGGACAGTCATGCGGAATATGCTGTACGTCAATACAGCCAATACGGAACTGACGAGTACAGACGCAAACAAAATGCCATTACTTGCGAACTGATCCGCAATCCTCGGCGAATGAGAAGCGTTTAGCGCCTTGCCGTGCTCCCACAGTAGAAAGAAGACGCCAATGAGAATCGCAGCGACGAGCGCTGGGATAGCGATCCACTTGACAAAGGCGTCAATCAGCGTGGGCTTTGCCTGACGTTCTTCGGGACTCATTGCCTCCCCGTCGTGCCCGGCAGTTTCGTGCATGTGACGGGCGGCTGCAACGGTGTCGCTTGGCCCGCAGCGAAAGTCGCCTCGGTCGTGCTGCCCGTCCGCGTCACGCGATAGCGCACCGGCAATAGGGTCATTGCATCGTAGTCAGTCTCTGCAACGACGTTGACGCCAGCAATCGATGGATGCCCGATCATTGAAACGAGGGATCCATGCGTAGCGACATTCCCCGCATCGTTGAGCTTTTCGACCCCGGATTGTCGATTTCCGGCCTTGCGGGCACGGCCCGGCGCTGTGATTCGGGGTTTGTCGATTTTCTAGCAACGACGGCGGTCTATTAACGGGGTGAGGCGCAGCACAGTTTGCCAAACGCATTTTCGGCTGAACGTCCGATAACTGCACTTCCGCGACAGCCTAAGTACTCTGCGATGGCGATCTCGACGGCGACGCGGATGCGCTCGCGCAGGCTCGGGCTCCAGATGACGAGTGGCCGATGGCGTCGTTCGCCCGCGGGATCGACGGTCCACGCAAAAGGCGGCCAAACAATGCTCACGTGCGCGCCATCGTAGCGTGCGCAGCAGTCGCGTACCTCGGTTTCGTCATAAAGCGCGATAAATCGGTAGTGGTCATTACGCAGACTGACGAGGCTGGTGATACGAACGGTCGGATCGCTCATGCGATGTCGCCCGCCTCATGTCCGATTCCCCGATTGTCGATGCCGAGGCGTCGCATCGTAACATCGGTCCCGCCGTCAGCATCGATGAGCATCCCGCCCAAGGTAATGTAATGAGCCGCTACGGAAACGCGATGATCCTCGCGCCATGCGAGATCAGCGTAAGACGCGCCCCTCCGCACGTATGCGCGGCACAAATCGCGATCGGCACTCGCGTATCTGCGCGCGAGGGCTTTTACGATCGGAGCGTGGAGCAACGCTTCGATCAGCGACCACACGTCGAACCACATCGAGTTCGCAGGCGCGAGCAGTGCGGCGACGATTACGGGTCCGCGGCCTGATGTTGGCTCTAGCCTCATGCTGGATACTCCGTCCAGCGGCGACCGTCCAGCAGAGCCTCAGCCCCACCCCTCTTCTTCCTTACACCACCCCACTGTTTGAAGAAGAAAGCGACGCGCTTGGCAGCAACGCAGCGATCGCGTAACTCGCGAACCCAGGCTTCCTGCATCGGCCTGGCTCCAGGGCCAGATTCGCCGCCGGCGACGAGCCAGTCGATGCCGTCAAGGTCAAGTTTGGCGAGCGATCCGATCAGCGGCTCAGCCGAGATCCAGCGCACGGCCGCGTTCGTCCCGCGCAGCATCGTCTCGCGCCATGCGTAATCGATATTTTCGATCGAGACCCCGAGCCAGACATGAGCCGGGCACTTGGCATTGGAATAGCGCCGGTTGACGAATCGCTTCATTCGTTCCGCCCGTTTGGTCAATACTTGGAAGACGTGACGCTCGTTGCGCTCCATTTCGTCGAAGATCCGGCCAATGAACTCGTCGGGGATATCGCGATGAAATAGATCGCTCATCGAGTCGACGAATATCCGCCTCGGAGAACGCCACCGCGAAGGCTGGTCGAGTCGGTCGTAATGCAGCATCACTTCGTCGAAGGGATGTCCGTATCGAGGGCTTTTCGGGTTAAGGACTTGGCGCGTGTTGACCAATCGCATGGCGTAGCATCGCTCGCATCCGGGTGACACCTGCGCGCATCCCGTTGTTGGATTCCAGGTCGAGTTCGTCCACTCAATCTTGCTGGTTGAGGCGCTCATACTGCCTCCACAGGCGCAAGTCCGAGAGCGGCAAGCACGATGGCCTGGCTCTCGAGGAAGGCGCCGCGAAGCGGTAGTGACCGTCGCACAGAGCGACGAGACCGATCACACCCACTTCTCTCCGAGTTTACTGATCTAGTCATCGCCGCCGCCACGCAGGAACTCGTCGAGGGCTTCGGCCGGCACGATGATCCGGTGCCCAAGCGTAATGCTCCTGATCCTGCGCTCCGCAATCAGTCGATATATCCGTCCCTCGCCGATCCCCGTCAGGGATGGCAGTTCCTTGGGGCGGTAGCTCAACTTGCAGGTGGAGTGTATTCGGTCCTCTGGAGGATGCTTTCTTATCATCGTAATAGCAAGGATTCATGCCAATAACGTCGTACACCTATTGAGAGGCAGCAGTACAAATATGTATAATAGGTCCCCATGACGCGGCTTGATTACGTACGGAAGTACAGGGCCTTCCCAAACGGCCGCCCACTGCCGCGACAGGGCGGGGCAGATGGCACGGTTGCGAAGATACTAGACCGTTTGGTTGAGTGCGAGCCGATTGGTGGCGAGCGTACGCGCGGCGGCCGGGTCGCCGCCTTAGCCAAGAGGTGCTCCCGTGATGTTGCCTACATGCGTCGCGTTATCAGCGGAAAGCGCGGACTCGGGCCGCATGCGCTCTGGGAGATTGGCCGAGGGCTGCGGGACAGCGGGCTGCCTTGGGTGTCGTGTCCGCTCATGCTGTCGGCTGAGCCCGCGTACGAAGGGCATTTCCTCGGTACCATCGGAGAGGTGCTTAGGCCGGGCCCGACGGCGGAGGTGCGGGAATGGTGGCCGATTCTGCGCTCTCTGTGCGAACCGTCCTCGCTGGACCAGGCGGTGTGGGGTCGGATAACCACAGCCGACTATCGCACCATCGATGACGATGGTCGCTACATCGAACCATCCGAAGAACCGCGCTTTGAAGGCGTCGCTAAGGCTCGCGACGCGGTGACGGTTCCAGATGAGCTATCAAAGGCGTTTGAATCTGCGTGGCGGCGGTGGTGGGATCATGAAAATAGCGCACGTCTTGCTTCGGAGGTTGAATCGTTGATTGAATCCCTTCGGCTACATGCAACAAGGCGCGTACAGGACGCCATGCGCGCTGATCTCCGCGACTGGTTTGAAGATGCCCCTTCGGATTGGGATCGGTACGGCCCGTATATGCGCCCGGTCTCCTTTAAGGAGTGGAAGAAGCGACGAGAGGCGACGCCAATCAGGCAGGAGTCAGACTTGCGTGAAGTCTTTGATACGGTTCACCGCTACACGCATTGGGAAGACTGCCCTTGCCCCGATTGCGCGTTAGGACGTTCCGATTTGAAGTCCAAGAATGCTTCCGAGCAAAGCGACGCCCTTTTCGAAGCAAGGGATGAATCACCATGAGGCGTACAAAGGGTAGCGGTTCGATTCGCAAGCGCGGTGGTCGCTATTACGCAATCGCCAACGCTCACGATCCGGAAACTGGGCGCCGGACGCAACGCTGGAGCAACGGATGCGGCACAAAACTCGCAGCGCAGGTCGAACTCGGGAAACTGCTCGCGGAGGGCGACGAGTATCACCCCGTACGCGGGCTGACGGTCAAACGACTCGTCGATGACTACGTGCTTTTTTGCGAGGACGCGCGCCGTGCCGCAACAACAATAGAGGGATATCGCGTTCTCGCCGCGCGTTTGGATGCGATTGGCTCCGTGCCGGTCGCAAGAGTGAACGCCACGCAATTCGATGCCTTCTACGCACGCTTGGCGAAGCGCGGCCTTTCTGCAACGACGATCGCTCACACGCATGGCCTGCTCGTATCGGCCTTTCGCTGGGGCATCCGCAAGGGCAGCGTCAATCGCAACCCCCTTGACCGGGCTGATCCTCCTCGACGCAAGCGTTCCCAAGCCACTTCCTTGCAATTGGATGAGGTGGACGCGCTGCTTTCTGCCCTTCACAATCATCGGTTAGAGGCACCGCTGACCTTTCTGCTCGGGACGGGCATGCGACGCGGTGAAGTTGCCGGCTTACGATGGCCGTCCGTCGATATGCGGCGCGGCGTCGTCATCGTGCGCGAATCACGATCGTATGCGAAAAAGAGGCTATTTCAAAAGGCGACCAAAACGGAGAGCGTTCGAGAAGTGCCACTCGGTAAGTTGGCATCTTCTGCGATCCGCCTCGCGCGCAAGCAGCATGCCCGCTACAAACGGCGCGCCGATGCACTATTTGAAGAGACAGCGTTTGTGTTCACGGATGAGATCGGTCGCCCTCTGCATCCAAACGCGTTAACGGATGCGTTTCGTCGGTTGCTATCAAAGACGGGGTTGCCGCACAAGCGCCTTCACGATTTACGTCACACCGCGGGCACGCTTATGCTGACCTCGGGCAGCGATCTCAATACAGTGCAACAGATCCTCGGTCACAGCGCGGCGAGCACGACGCTCAACATCTACGGTCACGTCTTGAAGGGACGCAAAGAGGAGGCAATCCGTTCAATCGATGCGGCGCTCAAGCGTCGCAAAACGTCTCGAAACGTGGCGAAACACCCAGATTCATAGAGGGAAGATAGAGGGAAGAACAGCCTATGCCCATCAAAACATCCCGTGTTTATTGGCTTATATTGGTAGCGCCAACGGGAATCGAACCCGTCTTTCCGCCTTGAAAGGGCGATGTCCTAACCGATAGACGATGGCGCCGCGGGCAAGAGCTTGGCCCCCAGGGGGCGTGCAGCCTCCCCGGGTGGTAGTA
>Ga0307374_10006726_pt1 | contig 17951 bp, 8 predicted proteins | sample OX3MG_FD_202532 | JGI IMG/M metagenome (GOLD analysis project Ga0307374, IMG submission 202532) | Soil microbial communities from Risofladan, Vaasa, Finland - OX-3 | ecosystem: Environmental > Terrestrial > Soil > Coastal area > Acid sulfate soil | place: Finland: Risofladan, Vaasa | collected... | reverse complement strand
AAATGGCCGGGCCTCAGGTTGATCTCGACGGGGTTGCAGCCCACTCGCGTGAGGTGTCGCGACTGCTCCGCCTGGCAGCCACAAACCGCTTGTCGCTCGGGCATCTTGACCAGAACGGTCAGCAAACCTTTGAACTACCCGGCGAAGGGGACCAGGAGAACCTCCGGGTAGTCATCGAACCCACCCATGCGGTTGAGTTGAGCGACGTCATGTCTTAATTGGCGAACAACTAGAAGTTTTCCGATGATGTTTTCGCCGGCGAGCGGTATCCGCTTCTGACGCCGGCAGATCCGGATCCCGTCAACCCCGCATCCGTTGCCGTCCTGGAGGCCATCACATTGCATGGCCCGAAGCTTGAGTAGCGGATCATCCGACTGGTGTCAGCGGCATAACTACATGAACTCGTATGGGACCGAGCACGAAACATCCAATCTTGACGTCGCCGGCTCCGAGTTAAACAAGCAAGTCTGACGAGGATCAGCACCGAAATTGATAGGGATAGCGCGAGAACCAACAGAATTTCATCCCACGCCAGCGGCTTTCTCATGAGAGTGAACGGTTGCCGCGGAACCGCGATTGCCGGCATTAGCGCCACCCTGGCACCGCACTGATAATCCGATCAGAAGGGTTTTTCGGGACGGCACCGGACGGCAGAAAACGGCTTGACTAGGGATTTTGTAGGCGGCGAAGATACCGACGACGGCAGTTGGCGCCATTTGTAGGGCAAGTTGTAGGGCAAGACGAGCTCGGAAGTCCCAGAAGCCAGTACGGCATCCCTCGACGGCTACACGAGTTCCCGCCACTGCTCTCGGCCAGAAAGCCTTGGCGGTTTGGATCATGATTTACACCCCCAGCGCACCACGAGGCGGGTGACCAAGTGGAAGTACGGTTCCATGAAGAAGCGCTGGATCGCCGCCGACATGCTCGAAGCCGAGCGCTCCTTCTGACGCGTGAAGGGCTGCAGGGACATGGCCAAGTTGGTCGATCCCTTCGCCGCGAGGTGACCTCAGTCGTTGATACACCCGAAGAGTGCGATCAGGCAGCAGCCTGAACACGCTGTGGCCACCGCCTTACTTCAACAGCGAAAGGGGCAACGTCCCCCAACTATCGGAGGACCTTTACGCGTGTGTCAATCAGGCGTGCACCCTAGACGTCGTTTCTCAATGATCAATGTGTACCTCTTTCGACCTTTCAATCCAGCCCAAACTACTGTACTCCCAGAACCCGCACTAAAGCCGATGATGATTGCACCAGCTGCGCCGCCTTGAAAGGCTCCAACGAGCGTACCAACTAAAACGATAAAGATGCCAAAATACAATATCCAGGTGAACGCCCGAATATAGCCTTGAAGAACGGGAAAATCCTTGGACTTTAATCGCATGACTTCTGGGATTGTTGAGGGGATTTGTTTTTCAACTCCCATACACCATATCCTCCGGCGGCTCCCCCGATACCCGCGACCGTCGCACCCGGTGCCAATACAAATCCTGCGTGGGAAAGCACTTCAAAAGGTGCAAGGCCGCCTTCAGCCTCAGCTGCATCTAAAGCTGCAAGGAAGAAGTCAAGCGCACCACCAGTTAGAGCGCCTCCAATCACAAGGACAAGCGCACCGCCCACAATCAGCGTCAATGGACCCGCGTGGCTAGCGACATATGAAACGACCTTCCCACCAGTGTCATTCCAAAGCCTCCCCCAGAAGCCGGGGCTAGGACAGCTTGACTGCCCACTCAAGTCCGGGTGATTGAGCGGATCGCCAAAGGCGTACGTGTACGGATTGGCGCAGCCCCCTTGGTCCGGGTCAATCTGGAGGAACCGTCCCGTGCTGTATTGATACGGGCGGGCGCCCATGAGGATGATACCGGCACCGATGTTGGTCAGTTTGCCCTGGGTTCCGTTGGAACCGTACGTCGCTCCCGTCAGTGCGGTGTTGGCGGGCGTGGTCCCCGAGGCATTCTCTCCGTAGGGTCCCCAGTAGCCGCTCCACGTGAGGTTGCCGCTGTTGTTCAAGGTAGTGATGGTGTCACCGTGGAGGTTGGTGTACGACCACATGACGCTGCCCCCGGGTGCGGTCGCATAGGAGGCCCCACCGGCCAATCCGATGGTGACTCCGAGCAGGGAGCCACTGGTGCTCTGGGTAAATCCGGAGCCGTCGGTTTCGCCGGTGTAGCCCAGCCTCTGGGTGCTACCCGCTGCCGGTACGAGAGCGATGGTGAATACCTCGGACGCCTGCGCCGAGCTGGCGCTGGCCGACACAGGGGCCGACAAACCCGGGGCGGGCTGGAGGCGATCTGAGACCTCAAGGCTTGCCAGCAAGTCAGCAATGGACATCCGTTGGGAGTCCCCAGCCGGAGCACTGCCGGTGGTATCACCGTTGTAACCGACCACGTGGACCAAGGTCTCTGCATAGCCGCTGGTGGTCACCTGGGGCAGCGGCTGGGTCGTGGCCGAGGCGTCGTTTGCCACGCCGTAGACGTCAATGGGACCGGCGATCGTGTTGTGATAGTCACCAACACCACCGACAATGTCGGCCGTGCTGCTGTTGACATTGAATGTCCAGGACGGCGGGTCCGAGGCCGCCGCGAGGTGCCACAACACAAAGGTGGTCCCATTGCCGTTCTGGGCGTGTGTGATCATGCTCCACCCTGCGGGTGGGATGAAGTTGGATTGGCTCGAAGCGGAGATCGCCGCCACCAGGGCGTCACCGCTCTGGGTGCTCGACGGCCGCGACAGCACGATCGTTGAACTCAGCAGGGCCGTGTTGGTCGTCGTCCCCTTCTCGACGATGGGGGTGATGGACGTCTGCTGGGCCACCCGCTTGAGCGGGTCGCGCTGGTAAAGGGTGACGTTGGTGGGCGAGGCAGACTCGATCAGTTGGTCCTGGGCGTTGTAGATCAAGGACTGGTTGCCCTCTTGGGTGGTGTTGCCGTGAGTATCGTAGAGGATCTGACCCGAGGCGATGGCACTGGTCGAGTTCAGCCTGTCGGCATTGTCGTAGCAATAATTGGTGGTCCCCGCTCCGGTGCCGGTGACGACGAGAGTGGTGCGGTTGGTATTTTGCCCGGCGCTGTTGGCCGTACAGCCCGACGTGGCCCCGAAGCCGTAGTTGTAGGTGACCCCGGGCAGTACGGCTTGGGTGATGCGACCGGCCCCGTCGTAGGTGTACTCGGGATTGCTGCCGTTGGCATAGGTGAAAGCGCCGTTGGCGTAGACGTCTTGCTTGGCCACTCGTCCAGCCGCACTGAGCGTGTCGACCTCCCCGGTCACACTGGGCTGACCGTAAATGACATTGGCGTATGGGCGGCCGTTGGCATCGTAGTAGAGACTCTCGCCAGCGCCGTTGCCATAGGTAATCCCGCCGAGCTGGCCGTTGGCGTAGTAGCCCGACGTGGCCAACGTGGTGGCACCGAGCGCAGTGGTCGAGGGCCGTCCTGAGGCGTCGTAGCCCGAGGAGACGGTGCCCTGGGGCCCGCTGGTCGCGGTCTCTTGGCCAGCCTGATTGTAGGTGGTGGTAGTCGTGTTGGCGTAGATGTCGGTGTAGGAGATGACCCGGTCCAACAGGTCCACGGTCGAGGTGATGGACGAGGACCCCCAGACCGAGTCAGTAACGGAGTTGACCAGCGGATTGTTCCCGACCGTGTAGGTGTAGGTGCGGGTGATCGCCGGTTGGCCAGCGAAGGCCGGGGATGACTCCGAGGTGATCCGCCCAGCCGCGTCATAGGCGGTACATGTCCAGCTGGCCGAAGCGAGGGTGCTCACGGTCGCCGTTCGCAGGCCAACCTGTCGGCCGTCTTGGTCATAGAGGTACTGGGTGACGATGGCGTTGCCGGCACCGGTCGCAGGTGCCGGGTCAGTCTTCTGCGCCACCAACCCGTACTGGGAGGTGCCCGAGGTCACGCCGCAGGCGGTTGCCCATGCTCCAGATTGTTGGGGCGAGGCGCACGTCGGTGCTGTCGGGTACCCGCAAAAGTTGACGTAGGTGGTGGCGTTCCCGGCCGGCAATGTCTTGGCCGTGACCCGCAGGTAGCTGCCCGGGCCCGGTGTCTCATAGGAGGTGGAGCTGGTGAGGTTCAGTCCGCCCGGGTTCAGGGTGCTCGAGGTGACCAGCCCGAACTGGGGTCCGACCCCTTGGGCCGGATTGGCATAGGAGGTGGACGTCACCTTCCCATCGGCGTCGGTGCTCTGCGTAGCCAGCCCGTAATTCGGGTCGAAGCTCGCTCCCGAGACGTTCGTGGTCAGGTTCAAGAGACCGTTGGTGGCGAACTGCTGGTCGGTGACCGCTATCTGGTGCACATTGGCGTTGGGCCCTGGCCCAGGAACCGTTTGGCTGGCCTGGTAGTGGACGCCCACCTGGGCCGAAGTTAATTGGGAGCCGTAGAGGGCGACGTCGGCCAGATCGCCGTTGAAGTAGAAGGCGCTGCCCGCTCTTGACCCGATGTAGAACGGTACGGAACTGACGGTGGTGGCGGTCAGGGAATTCACGTATGGCGTACCCGAGACCGCTGGTCTCCCATTGATGTAGAACTGGACCCCGGCCGCATTGGATGATCCGTTGTAGGTGACGGCTAGGTGGACCCAGGAGCTGGTGGCAACGTTGGATGTGCCGCACACGTCGATGGCGTTGGACGATGACCAGTTGTTGATCAAGAACAGGCAAGGCAGTCCTTGGTAGAGGGCGAACTCCCATCCTTGATTGGTGGTGTCGTTGGCCATTTTCGAGGCGATCGCCTGCAACGTCGTCGTGTCGGAGGTGTTCACCCAGGCGTCGATGCTGAAGGGCTGGGTGTTGGAGAACTCCAGGCCGGCATTGTCGAACACTGAAACCGATTCGTTCGTCCCGTTGAAGGTGGCGGCGTTGGTCGGGTCGCCGATCAATGGTTCGGTTAGTGCTTTCGCCTGGCCGCTGGGGCCGTAGATTCCTGGGTTCGGCCCGGAGCTGTCGGCCGCGGTGGTCGAGCCGACAGGGTCGCCAAGGCGCCAGAAGGAAATCGGGGTGTCCGCCTCGACGGCGGTTGGGTATGGGCTGAGCGAGCCAGCGTTGTACTGGGCCGCGACCACGGGAGCACTCAGAGCGGCCCGGTAGAGGGCGACGTCGGAGAGTTTTCCGTTGAAGAAGCCGAAGCTGTCAGCTCGCGACCCAATGTAGAGGGGCGCCGTGCTGACCGAGGTGGCGCTCAGCGAGTTGTAGGAGGTAGTGGAGGCGACCGGATTCCCGTTGATGTAGAACTGCACCCCGGCTGCGGTCGACGAGCCGTTATAGGTGACGGCGACGTGCTGCCAGGCCCCGGTGGCCACGCTGGTATTGGCGCAAACGAGGATCAGGTTCGAGGGGTACGAGTTGATCAGGTACAGGCAGGGTTCGCCCCCGCTGAGTACGAGTTCCCAGCCTTGGTAGGGAGTGGCGTTGGCCATCTTGGAGACGATCTCCTCCACGGCGGTGCTCATCGTCTGCACTCGGGCGCTTATGCTGAAGGGCTGGGTGTTGTTGAACTGAAGGTTCTGGCTGTCGGGGATCGAGACGGTGCTGGTGGTGCCATTGAAACTGGCCGACGTGGCGGGGTCGCCCACCAGCCCGCCCGCTTGGCCCAATGTGACATTGGCGTAGGTGCCGTTGGCGCTGCCCCAGCTGTCGGCGGCCGAGGTTGACCCGGTCGTCTCCCCCAGGCGCCAGTAGGCGGTGGGACTGGCGGCGTTGACCGCTTCGGGGTAGGGAGTGTTATAGATCACCGGGGTTGACGAGGTTGTCGAGGTCTGGGCGGCCGCGGCGTAGTGGGCGGCCACCCTCGCTGCGGACAGGGACAGGTTGGGGTAGAGGGCCACGTCGGCGAGGTCGCCATTGAAGAAGCCATAGCTGTTGGCCCGCGACCCGATGTAGAGCGGCGCCGTGCTAACGGTGGTGGCGCTCAGCGAGTTTGCGTACGGCGTGCCCGACGTAGCGGGAGCTCCATCAATGTAGAACTTCACTCCGGATGCGTTCGACGAGCCGTTGTAGGTGACGGCCAGGTGTTGCCATGTCCCGGTGGCGACGCTGGTGGTGGCGCACACGTCGATGTAGTTAGAGGTCAATGTGCTGTTGATCAACAACAAGCAGGGCAATCCTCCGTACAGTAGGAACTCCCAGCCCTGGTTTGGGGCGGCATTGAGCATCTTGGATGCGATCTCCTGCGCCACGCCGGCTGTCGTGTCGCTGGTTTTCACCAAGGCTTCGACGCTGAAGGACTGGGTGTTGGAGAATTCCATGTTGGGGCTGTCAAGGACCTTGACGGTGCCCGACGATCCGTTGAACGCTGCGTAGGTGCTGTTGCCATCGGCCAGGGGAATGGGAGGGGCGGACGATCCTGTTGTCACGCCATTCATGTAGGTCCCGGGATTCAACCCGGTGCTGTCGGCCGCCACGGTGGTGCCCGAGCCTTCTCCGAGGCGCCAGAAGTCTCCCGGCCCATCCGCGTTCACCGCGGCGGGGTAAGGCCCGCCGGCTTGGTTCAGGACCTGATGCCCGTCGATGCTCACCGTGCCGCCGTCGCCGTTAAAGCTCACTCGGCCCGGTGTCGGCAAGGTCACCAGTCCCTTGAGGCTGCCCGAGAACCCCGAAGAAGGGATCAGATTCGGCGTGTTGGTGCCCGACGAAGGAGAATTCCCGCCCGACCAGCTCTCGCTTGGCGCGGCGAGAGCGTGATAGGCGGGCGAACCCGACAAAGTGGGGTTTTGGTACCAGGCCGCGGCCAGGCCCGACATACCCCCGTCGTATTGGGTGCTGGCGGTCGGCACCAACGATCCGGTTGTGGGCTGGCCGTTGGCCTGGAATGACGTCGAAGGTGCCGGGCCATACGAAGTCACGGGATGGCTCTGCGAGTCGTAGGCGGCCGAGGTCTCGGTGCCGTCGGGATTGGTGGTCGAGACCAGCTGGTTCGCGCTGTTCCACAGGTAGTGGGTGCAGAGACCGGCGGAACTGCAGGTCTGGGTGATCCGGTTTTGGTTGTCGTAGGAGTCCAACTGTGCGTACCCCGACGCCGGAGAGAGTCCCGCCACCGCCACCGAAGTGACACCCGGCACCGGTGAGGCACAGTTCGCGGTCAAGAAAGTGCCAATGGACGCTTGGAGGTTCCCGTAGCAGTAGCCGCGCTCGGGTCGGGAGTTGTCCTGGCTGGCCAGGGGGGCTGGTTGCCTGACGGTTGAGACTCTTCCCGAGGTGTCATACGTGATCGCGGTGTAGCAGTTGTTGTTCGTCCCGCAGTCCGTGCGTGTCCCATAAAAGGCGGCATCAACGGCTAAGGGGTCCTCCTCGGCGTTCATACGGCCATTGGAGTCATAGGCGAATCCGTAGGCGACGAATCCCGGGTTGATGACCGCAACCAACTCGTTCGCCGAGTTGTAGTACAGGTTCGTGGGCGTGGTATCCCAATAGACGATGGCACACAGGAGGTTGGGCGGTTCGAAATATCCGGGTTGGTTCGGACAGTGCGAGTCGCCCCCGTAGTACAAGTTGGTGGTGCGATTCGAGACCGGGTCGGCAATCGAGGTCAAGAATGGCGGTGAAGTGCCAGAATAGGTGTAGTTCAAGGCGGCCGGGTGTTGATCGTCGGCGGCACTCTTCACCGAGGCCAGGCTGCCTGTCGAATTGAAGGTGTAGATCAAACTTGACCCATCATCGAGCACGAACTTCCCAGTGCCGTCGACCCGAAGGTTGGCGGATGGGTCCTGCACCGGGGCGGTGTAGTTACCCCCGCCCGCGTTGATGAACTCATAGCCCGAACCGTCGGCCTGATAGGCCGTCACCGACGTGCCGTGATCGGTGAGGCCGACCCAAGATGCCGAGCCGGCGTCGGCGTTGAGGGTCCAGCCGGCAGGCAGGACCGCCTGGCTGTGGGTCAGCCACCCGGCTGGGACCTGGTAGATCGTGTACGGGGTAGTCCCGAGATACTCGGCGAAGAGCTCTTCCACCGCCGGTTGGCTGCTGGAGTGATGCCAGTCGACCTGGATCGGCGTGGGAGCGACGCTGGCAACCGAGAACGCCGTGCCGAAGGTCGGGGCAGCCTGTGCGGCGTGGGGACCCCAATCGGGGAGCACGGTCAGTCCGTTGTAGCTGATGTTTGTCCCGTCAGACGAGATGGCCCCCAAGGCCCACGTCCCGGTATAGGGCAAAGTGATCGACCCGGTCCAGCGGGTCAGCGCCTGGTCGGATTGCTGCGCGGCCACACCGCCAGAGGATCCCCAGTCGAAGTTCACCACGGGGTCGACCCGCGTGCCGACCGTGACATCAGCGCTGTTGGCCATGATGTTGGCGATTGGGTCGCTCGACACGTCGTCACCGTTGGTGTCGTTGTAATAGATGCCCTGCAACCCTTGATTCAGGGTCTGCGAGGTGGCGGAGAGAGAATTGTAGGTAAATCCCAAGGCCAAGCCGCCGCCCACCGTTGAGAGGGTCGGGGTACCGACAGAGAAGGAGAGGTTGCCGTTCACCAAATTGACCGTCTCTTTGGACCCGGGCAGGCCCGGGTTGGGCGCTCCCTGAGACGGAGTGGAGGTCTGGCCAGGAACCGAGCCGATCTGATCGGTCGGCGACGCGCCGCCGCTGCCCAAGCCGAGGCGGACCGTGAACGCCACCCCCGACGAGAGCGCGGGGATTGTTTGGGGAACCTCGGCGCTGTTGCCGAACCAGTCGGTCAGCACCCACGCGTGATAGGTGACGCCTTCTGAGAGGACACCCGCAGGTACCGTCCACGACGGGACACTGGCGTTGCCCGGCGTGCAGGACGAGTTCGACTGGCCCGTCGTGTTCTGGCACAACGCGCCCGAGTTGATCACCAGGCCGAGGCCCGGTGACGGTCCGGTCGTGATCTGGTAGTTGTACGTCTGATAGTTGTACGAATCGTCAGGATTGGCCGGAATCTGCGCGGCCACTAGCGTCGGTGTCGTCGTCGCCAGCACCGCGTTGTTGGCCAGGTTGACCACCTGCGACGGCGCCGGCGGCAGATAGACGGCGATGTCGAGCATGACCACGCTGTAGGTGTTCGACGCGGTGGTGTCTGCGCTCACCCCGAACCACTGGGGCGACGTCCCTGCGTGCAGCCACCCATTGACATCCGCGCCGACTTCGAGGTTCGGCCCGTTCCAAGGTCCCTCGACCAACGTGGCAGGACTGGCCCCGATGTCGGTGTACGAACTCGGTGCGCCGTGTTGGTTGTAGACCTTGAGGGGCGACGAGGCCGGGGTCGAACAGCTGCAGTTGAAGCCCGGGAACTGGAGCTGGGCGTCGTAGACTTGGTAACCGGACCCGAGGGCCTGGTAGGTGCTCATGGAGAAGTACAGCCCGGCGCGCCAGGTCGTGCTCCCTGACACCCCCACCTGGACCGGATTGCCAGACACCGCGCTCCCGGAATTCGGATATGACACTGCGCTGTCGGGCAGCACCTCGGTGTAGACGGGGTCAATGGTCACCGGGAACTCGCTTTTGCCCAGAGAGCGCAGCCAGCGCTGAGACAGCGAAACAATCAGTCGGCTGCCGTCAACTCGGTAGCGGGCACCCGAATGCACCGTCACGTCCGTGCCAGCTGCTGTAGTCACCACCGGGGCCGTCACGGCGAACAGCTGCCCGAGCGGACCGGCGAAACTCAGTCCGCCGCCCGGCGCAGGCGCCAGGCTGGCACCACCGACGGCGAAGGTGAAATTCGAAGCCGCCGTCGCGTCGCGCAGCACCAGGTCCTCGGCCACCCCGCCAGAGCGGACAGTGTCACGGACATCGACCCCGGGCCATACCGAGGTATACCTGACCACCGAGGGAGCCGAGACCGCCCCTACAGGCGACAACGCCTGCAAACCAGTCAAGGTATTGGGCCGGTGATCCACCGCCGGCGTAGCGCCAGAAGCGCCCACCGGGGTCACTGACACTTTCCCGGCCGAAGTGTCCAACCGCAATCCTGCTGAGGCCTGACCGAAGGCTACCGTCCACGCATTGGCGTCCGTACCCAACCATCCGCCACTGATGGGGTGAAGGGTGTTGTCGATGGGGGACCAGCCATGCGCGGTGCGGTAATTGATCGGCGCTGTCGCCTCCTGTACGGACATGGATCCATTGGAATTGCGAACCACCCGACCTGTGGCCGTCCGATCTCTGACAACCTCGCCTACTGGTGTCCCCAACCCTTTCGGGTTGATCACACGGGGCACTGCCGCTGAAAAAGAAACACCGGCCGGACCCGCCACAGGCGCCTGTCTCGCCGCCGGAGGTTGAGAGACCAGCATTGGAAGCTTGGTGCGTGGTGCTGCTGATACCGAAACTTGAGCGTCTGCCGCTGGCATGCCGAAAGCCAAAATTCCTGCCGCAACACTGACGACGACACCAACACGTACTCGCGCGCCAACCAGCATGATGTTCCCCCGTTGCTCGGTCCGCTGCTACACAGCGCCCCGACAACCGAGCCAGTTTTTCGACCAAGTGATGCGCTAAAGCGAGTAGATACCTCGAACATTCCGCTGTCAAGAGTTACGCCAGAATAACTTGAACAATTCTGATGCCGTCTTCAGCGCGGCTTGAGTTGCGACGCGAAAATCAGTCCGGTCATATCTCAAGTTCGATCGTCGACCGGATCTCCCGGCTGTGGGTCACCTCGAGGGCCTGACTTATGACCATGTACTGGCCCACCGCGCCATCGACTCGGAGCCAAGCGCGCTATCAGACGAGAGGGCCCCCAATCCGATGAGCTCTTCGGTGGAGTTCTCACTTGGGAAGGGACGACACTTATGCGCTGCTTGGTGGAGAGCGACGGCCCTCACCGCCTCGTCCCAGGAATCTCGAGCCGATTGCCCAGGCGCTGACATTTCGGTTGCTTCGACGGCCTTCGAGGTACGCCACGTTATTGGCCACCACCGCGTCGACGGTCCTTCCCATGGCGCCGATCACCGTCACGGAACAAGGCATGAAAGCACGCCGGGTATCCGCCAAGTGCGCTCGGAGAATTGCTCGTCATTTCGCCACAACGCTGGGTCAAACAACTGCCGAGGGTGACGTTCGACTCTCCGTCACCCTCCCTGGTCGGGGGCTTCTTCTTCCGGGGTGACGTTGGGGGTGACGTCGATCCGGACCATGGGTGATGTCCGGGACACACGGTCCCGGCACGGAGCCCTGGAGGTCCTGTGATCCCTCAACTGCTTGGAATGAAACCCGCCGCCATGGCCGGGGGAACCAGTTTCAACATCTCACCAAACAGTTCACTCCCGGGCTCGTCCCAGGTGTCGTCGTTTCTCGGTGGCATCGAGCAGTGGGCCATCTACGCCTGTTTGCTCGGGCTGATCATCGGCGGGGCGAGCCTGTGGTGGGGAGTGCAGAACGGCTCGGTCAATCGCACGTCAGTCTCCCAGCACAAGATCCTCGCCGCGCTGGCCGGGGCGGTCATCATCGGCGCGGCTGTCTTCCTCATCACGTGGGCGTTCAACTTCGGCTCGACGGTGAGTTGAGACGATGATCGGATTCTCGCTGTTCAACCCCCTGGGGGGTCTGGGCCAGGACGTGGTCAACTGGTTCGGGCACTCGATCTCCGAAGGGATCGGGGGCTTCGCCTCCTGGGCCATAGGTGGCGTTATCCACGCCATGCAGTCGACCACCACCCCGGATTTCACATCGTGGTTCGCCGGTCCCTGGCGGGCGATGCTGACAGTGGTTGTCTGGCTGTCGATCCCGATCCTGTTCGTGGGCGTCGGCTCGGCGGCCCTCCGGGGCGACCTGACGTCGGTCTTGAAGCGGGGACTGGGCGCTCCGGTGCTCATGGCCGTAGGCACCGCGGTGGCCGTGCCGGTGACGGCCGGGGTCCTCACGTTGGTGAACGGCTGCTGCGGGCTGCTCGTCGACGTGGCCATCGGCGGCAACCAAGGATTCGGCCAGGGACTTTCCCACCTCTCGGACTTCGCCCTGTCGGCAACAGTGGCGTCTGGCGGTAGTGGACTGCCCGGCCTGGCCGCGGCCCTGATCGTCGCATTGGCCGGATTGGCGGCCCTCGTCATCTGGTTCGTCCTCGCGCTACGGGGGGCGCTCCTCTACCTCGAGGTGCTGGCCATCCCCTTGGCGCTCTGCGGCCTGTATTGGGGCGGCACGGCCCACTGGATCAAGAAGTTGGTGGACCTGATCGTGGCCACGATCCTGTCCCAGTTGGTCATCACCATGCTGATGGTCCTCGCCGCCGCCGACCTGAACAAGAACCAGCTCTCTGGTACGGGTTCGATAGGCGCGGACATGACGACACTGTTCCTGGCGGTGGCGTTCCTCCTGCTCGGATCATTGGCCCTGCCGATGGCACTCAGGCACGTGCCAGCTGCCACCGAGCACGCGGCCGCGGCGGCCTCGGGGATCAGTGGACCCGGTCGGATGACCTACATGGGGAGCCGGATTGCGGGCACGGCCAAGATGATGGGTGGACCGGGTGGCGGCCAGCAGGCGATCGTCCGCCAAGCCGGGGCAGCAGCGGGGCCCCTCGGTGTGGCGGCGTCCGTCGGTGTTGGTGCAGCCACCGCCGCCGCTCGGACCGGTGTCGACGCTGCTGGTGGTGCCGCCAATGCCGGGGCCGGCGGTGACGGGGAACGCGGGCATGGGACAGGCAGTGCTGGGCCATCGGGATCTGGCCCTGGGGCCGTTGGGTCTCAGGGATCGGGCGGGGGTACCGGGAGTGCTGCAACCAGGCGGGCCGCCAGCGGCCCGCCTGCAGGAGTCAACGGATCTTCGACACGGCAGCCGTCGCCTGGCCAAGGGGTTCGGGGCGGAGCAGGCGAAGGTTCCGCGGTGCGAGGTGCGGGAGGTGCCTCCCGTGGCTGAACCCGAGGTGCTCTACAACTTCGGTGTCCTGACCAAGCGGTACGAATTGGTCAGCCGTACCGCCAGCCAGCTCGCTCCGGGGATCGCCGGTGCGGCCATCGGGTTCGTGATGATCCTGGCGGGGGCGCCGCTGCCATTGCCGTTCGGCCCGGTGTTGCTGGGCTTCTGGTTCGCGCTGGGGAAGATCCCGTTCGGTCGACACCGGGGCGCCCGTGTCCGGACGGTGCTCGGACCGCTGGCCCGTTACGAGATTCTGAGGCTCAGAGGGGGGACCCGGTGGGCGATGCCCGCCATGTGGTTGAGCGTTGCGGTCGACCCGGCAGCCACCAGAACAGTTGACCGCGCTCAGGCGCCGCAGGCTACGCCCGTCGTCGAACCCGAGGTTGTCGAAGGGAATCGGCGAGACCGGGGTGCGAAGGCACGGGGTCGCCGTGGGCGCCCGGAGGTGCCCGAGCAACTGCCCCCGGAGTTGGGTCGGCTGCGCTTCATGGCGGTCACCTGTGACGGGGCGGAAGCCGGCCTCCTGGTTGAGCGGGCCGGACGTCAGAACCTTCTCACGGCAGTGCTCTCGGTGTCGGGCGGGGACCGGTTCGTGTTCTCGGGACCCGATGAGCAGACCGCGCAGATCTTCTCTTGGGGTGAGGTCTTGAAAGCCATGGCCTCAGAGGGCTCGGGGCTCCGCCGGCTCCAGTGGGTCGAGCGGGCCACCCCGCAACCTTCGACGGTCCAGGAGGGCTGGGCCAGGGGCGCGATGGGCGATGTCTCTCCTTCGGAGTGGGCGGACTACCAGTCGTTGCAAGCGGCAATCGGCCCGGCGGCCATCCACCACGACGTGTACTTGGGAGCGCAGGTGGAAACCGATCTGGGAACGCAAGGCGACGTCTTGGCCGAGGCGGCGAGCGAACTGGCCCAGCTGTGCGAGCAACTGACCTCCATCGGGCTGCGACCCACACCGCTCTCTCGCCGGGAGATCGCGGCGGTGATGCGCCAGTGGGCGGATCCGACCGCTCTGGAGCGCTTGGCGGTCTGGGGTGAGGGGTCGATCCCGGTGTCGGGGGCCGGGCCGGCGGCCCGCCTCGTCGGCTACGAAACGCTGCAGACCGACGGCTATGTCCACCGAGTCGGGCAGATCGCCGCTTGGCCCCGGATCGACGTGGCCAGCGAGTGGATGTACCCATTGCTCTCGACCGCACTACCGGGCTCGGTGCGCACGGTGTCCATGCATCTCGAAGCGGTCTCCACCGAAGCGGCCTTCGCCGAGGTGCGCGACGCCCGGACGACGGGCGGGATGGCGCAGCGCAAGCGGGACGAGAAGGGGATCATCACCACCGAAGAGGAAGAACGACGGGTCGACGAGGCCCGGTCCCGCGAACGCGAGCTCACCCGGGGGTTCCGCCAGCACAAGATCGCCGGCCTCGTCATGGTCTCGAGTCCCGACGCCGAGACGGCAGGGCGGGCCTGGCGCCAGGCGGAGCGCAAGGCGGTCGAATGCCACCTGGACCTCCGGGAGATGCATGCCCGGGGGCATGAGGCGTGGGCGGCGACGTTGCCGCTGTGCCGGCTCCGTTTCGCCCGGGGGTTGCTCTGATGCTGCGTCTCGCACCCATGGCGGTCACGACCCGTCACTCGGCCTCCGCGTACCCATTCCAATGCCAGGCCGGGCTGCCCTTGGTGGGGCCGATCATCGGCCAGGAAGTGCTCGGCCAGGGCATGTTCTGCTACGACCCGTTCTGCCTCTACGACACCGAGACGTTGCTCTCGCCGTGCATGTTGGTCTCGGGCAACAAGGGGTACGGCAAGTCCGCCTTCGTCAAGGCCTACCTGCACCGCCAATCCATGGCCGGGAAGTGGCTGGCCATCTTGGACCCCAAGGGCGAGTACCTCGACCTGGCCGCCCGCGACGGGCTGTCGGTACTGGGCCTGCGCCCGGGCGGCCCGGTGCGGCTCAATCCCCTCGACGCCGATCCGTCCATTTCGAGGACAGGGACCGAGGACGTCAGGGGCCGGCGGATCGGGGTGGTGGTGGCTCTCGCCGAGTCGGCGGTGGGGCGAGCGGTGTCGAGCGATGAACGCTCGGTGGTGACCGCCGCGCTCATGGAGCTCGAACGCCAAGGTGGCCGGCGGGTGCCGACATTGCGACATGTGATGGACCTGCTGATGGCCCCGACCGATGCCATGGCGGCCGAACTGAGCACGAGCACCACCGAGCTGGCCGCGGACGCCAAGTCGGTGGCCCGGGGACTGCACCGCCTGGTCGAGGGGGACCTGGCCGGCATGTTCGACGGAGCGTCCACGACAAAGGTTGAGTGGTCCGGACCCGGCATCGTCATTGATCTGTCCGCGGTACTCCAGAGTCCTGCGTTCTCGGCCATCCTGGTCTGCGCCGGGGCGTGGCTGGCCCAGGTGGTCGCCGCCAAGGACCGCCAGCGCATCATCGTGGTCGACGAGTGCTGGAAGGCGATCCGCGACGCCGGGTTCGTGGCCTGGGGTGAGGAAACCCAGAAGCTGTCCCGGGCCTACGGGGTGCAATTCGTCACCATCGTCCAACGGATCTCGGATCTGGCATCCCAGGCTGACGACGGAACGACCACGTCCAAGCGAGCCCAGGGGTTCGTCAACGAAGCCGAGACGAAGGTGACGTTCAACCTGGGTGGTGGTGAGGCCCGGGCGTCTCGCGACGTCATGGACTGGACCGAGTCAGAAGCTCTCCTGGTGCCGAAGCTCCCCCGGGGCCGTGCCCTCTGGCGCGTCGGCGAGCACGGGGCGATCGTCCAGACGATCCTCTCTTCACTCGACATCGCCATGTGCGACTCCAACCAGGCCATGCGGAGCCGGCCGTGAGCCCCGCCAGGTTGCGTCATCTCACGAGGTCCCGAGTCGGTGTGGCGGTGTGCGTCGGGTTGATCGCCTACGGGGCAGTGGTCGCGCTTCTCCCCCACCACGCCGGGGTGGGTCCGTCACTGGTGCCTGTTCTCCGTGGGAGAGAGGACGATCGGGTTGCCAACCTGCGTGCCGAGGAGCTAGCCCAGCAGACAGCAGAGCAGTTCATCATCGCCTGTGACACAACCGATCCAGCCCATCCCGCGGGCGACCTGGCCACCGAGACTGCCCTCGCTCCCGGGCTGGCGGTGCCACATGACGTGGTGTGGCCGGCAGTCTGGAAGACCGAGGATCGGCGCACGACGGTGGTGCTCGACCCGCCCGGGCTACCGGTGGCAGAACGTGGTGACACGGTGGCAGTGATCGTCACCGGCATCATGACCGTGACCTCGGATTCGGGCCCGCCCGCGGCGGTGCCGGTCGCCGAGAGGATCGCACTCCATCTCTCACCCGGTGGTGGGGCCTCTGGCTGGCGGGTCGTTGGCGTCGAGGTCGGGGCATGACGCGCACCGCGGGCAACATTCTCGCCCTCCTCGTCGCAGCATGTGCATTCACCCTGTGTGCCCTGGCGGGCGGGGCATCGGCTGTGGCCACGAACGATCCCTCGCCGCTCGCCACGGGCAGCATCCCCGCCCGCCTGCTGGTCCTGTTTCAACAAGCGTCAGCAGCGAGTCAGTGCGGGGTGTCGTGGACACTGCTCGCCGCCGTGGCGAAGACCGAGTCATCCTTTGATCCGACTGCGATGTCAGGTGCGGGGGCCGAGGGCATGTTCCAGTTCGAGCCGGCCACGTTCGCCGAGTACGCCAAGCCGGCACCGTCCGGAGGTGCCGCGCCAGCGACCCCGTTCGACCCGACCGACGCCGCCTATGCCGCCGGCCGCTACCTGTGCTCGCTCGGGGTGGTCGAGAACCCGACCCTGGCACTGGTGGCCTACAACTGCGGCAACCCCGGACCGGCGTGCCAGGCCGCGTCGGCCGGCTACGCCGAACAGGTGCTGGCCACGGCGGCCAGCTACACCGCCCCGGGTGCGGGGGTGCCAAGCGGTGTGCAGGAGGCCATCGTTTCCTACGCCGAGTCGCAGATCGGAACCCCCTACGTGTACGGCGGCGCTACTCCAGGGACCGGGTTCGACTGCTCGGGACTGGTCGTGTGGGCCTATGGGCTGGCCGGCGTGGTCGTGCCCCGGGTGGCGAACGACCAGTGGCACGACGAGCCCCACGTGGCACTCGATGAACTGGTCCCGGGCGATCTCGTGTTCTTCGGCAACGGCACTGCTTCTGGTGGCTCGGTCGCGGAACACGTCGGCATCTACATCGGGGACAGCGCCATGGTCGATGCCCCCCACACCGGTGCCGATGTCCGTGTCGACACCTTTACCACTGTGGCCGGGGCTTCATGGGGCAGCGGCGAAGTGCTGCTGGGCGGTGCTGATCCGGTGGCCTCGTGATGTCGTCACCATGGACGTGCGACTGCCAGCGTGGGGTGATCGTCCCCCTCCGCCGCCACCCGGTTGTCGCGAGGGACCCACGGCCGAAGAGAAACCCTGGCATAGCGGGCGAAAAGACAAAAGAGGACCGTGGAGTGCCCAAGCAGCTCAGCTTGTTCGGAAAGGATCCCGAACGATGAGGCCACAACAGCAGACCCCATTCGAGGGACCGTTCATGGTGCTGCTCTGCGCGCTGACCCTCGTGGTCGCCGAGGGACTGGCGGTTCAAGCTGGGGGTCAGGTGGCTTCCCTCCTCTTCGGCGGGCATCACTTCATTCCAGGAGGGGTGGGTGCGGGGACCGGGATCTTCCTGCGGCTCTGGCGTCATCCGGCCGACCCGGCTTTGGCGTGGAGTCCGGTCGACCGGCCATCGCTGCCCGGACCCCTGGCCATGTGGGCCTCGCTGCTCGTCCCGCAGCTGGTTCTTGTCGGGCTGGTCGTCCTGGCTTTCCGCCTGGTCCGCCATGTCCAGAGTGCGGCCGGGAACCAGCACGGTGGTCCGGCCAAAGCCAGTCGGGCCCACGTCGAGCGCACCATGGGTCGGAGAGCAGTCGAGCGCCACACCACCGCCCTCTACGGGAAGGATGCCGCGGCCACGCGGGAGCCATTGGCGCTCGGGGTTGACGTCGCCACCGGCGCCCGCCTGTTCGCCAAGTCCGAGGACTACATCCTGGCGGTCGGCGTGCCCCGGGTCGGCAAGGGCGAGGGGTTCGTGATCCCTGCCGTGCTCCGCCACAAGGGTCCGGCGGTGGTGACCGCCACCCGCCATGACACGTACATGGACAC
>Ga0307374_10006725_pt1 | contig 17951 bp, 18 predicted proteins | sample OX3MG_FD_202532 | JGI IMG/M metagenome (GOLD analysis project Ga0307374, IMG submission 202532) | Soil microbial communities from Risofladan, Vaasa, Finland - OX-3 | ecosystem: Environmental > Terrestrial > Soil > Coastal area > Acid sulfate soil | place: Finland: Risofladan, Vaasa | collected... | reverse complement strand
CCAACGGGCACTCTTCAGACACCCTATTGGCAGCGTGGGACGCTCGCACGACCTGAGGATCACGTAGTATCATTGAAGAAATTCCTGGGCTCGGGGCTGGTCGGACTGAGAGCCAAGATGAAAGAATCGCAGGGTCGAGGGAGGGGTCGTGCCGTCGAAGAAGCAGTGGGTCTTCGCTCCCGATAGCGGGGGCGTGCGCATCCCGGAGACGGTACAGCGGCGTACGGAGGCGCGCCTTCGCCGCTACGCGGAGCAGCACTTCGCGGGCCGCTACACCCGGCTCGACATCCGCTTCCGAGGCCAGTTCTGCTATATCGACGCCTACACCGAGCCCGAGCCGCTTGGTCCGAACTGGCCGCCGCCGGACTGGCCGGAAACCCGCGAGGAGCGTCTCGAGCGCCTGCGCAACACGCCGACCCATCTCTGTCGGCTGCGCCACTTCGGGAACGAAGAGCGCTGGGGCTTCGCCTTTTACACCTACAGCAACGAGCGCTACGAGCTCTCCGTCTTCCCCTCCGGGGAATTTCTCGGTCCGCCCGAGGAGGCATTCGAAGCGTCCTCGCTTTACCTCACGTGAGCGATCGCGGAGAGAACAGGCGAGTGACGGTCACCCCCCAAAGGTCGAGATGCTTGATGATGACAAGAGGTCCCTCGAGATGAGTTTGGGGAAGAATAACCAGTCGCCGAGGTCGCGAGGCAATGGCTGAGGTCACGGTCGTGTCCCTCGCCGGCTCGTCGGAGCCGTTGAGGGCTCACTTCAACCAGAATCGAGGGAAGCCGCGGTTCGTGGCGCTGCTGTCGCCTACCTGACCGCCGTGTCTGGAAGGCGCCCGGGCGGTGCATGAGGCAGTAGTTGGCGACGCGTTGGACACGTCGTTTTCGGTCAGTCTCGTCTGGATCCCGATGCTGGAATCTGATAACGAGACCGCGGCCCGAGAGGAAGCGACGCTTTTCGCCCAGCCGATGGTCCGCCACTTCTGGGATGCCGACCGCCAGGTGGGATCGGCCGTCGCCCGGTCACTCGGCGGACCCGGCGACGCGGCCTGCGATATCTACCTGTTCTTCGCGCCTGACATCGCCTGGATCGGGGAGCCGCCGTCGCCAACCGCGTGGCTCCATCAACTGGGAGACCGCGGCTGGGCTGATCCTGGGCGATATCGGACCGGTGCGGACCTGGTCGAGAGTCTTGCCCTGCTCCGGCGCCAACTCCTCGGAGCGGAACCGTGAGCTGGTGCCAATGCCTCGCCCGTCATGGCGAACGTTTCCCGACTCGGTTCTGACCAGGTTTCCCGGATTTCGTCGGAACATCCCGAATCCACCCGTGGGTCTCTCGGGCGAATACCCTCCATCCAAAGCGCTGGTAGAAGCGGCCTGCTCCTGCCGTCTCGTCGTCATCCGCGACGGCGAGGACGACGCGGTCGCAGCCGGCCAGCCGGAGCCAGGCGACCGTGTACTTGACGAGCCGACCCCCGATGCCCCGGTTGCGCCAGCCTTCCTGCACCAGAAGGTCGTCGAGCCACGCCCACCCCTGGAGAGCCGGCGACATTCGACGGTGGGTCAGATCCGTCACGACCCCGCAACAACCGAGCTCCTGATCGCCGAAGAGGACTCGAAACCGGGTCCCGCAGGTCCCTACGACGCATTGCACGGTCAGGCCGTCGATCGGGGGATCCGCCGGGGCAGGCACGCTCGTGAGCCAGCCGCCGTAGAGCGCCTCTCGGTGCTCCCGCGGGTCCGGGTAGTACCCGGCGCCACGAAGCGCGTCGGCGACGTGAGGCCACGCGTCGGGCACGCCCCGCAACGGGCCCGCGGGCAGCCATGGTATCCGCACTCGTCGCGGCCCTCCACCCGGTAGTGACAACGGTGCCGCCCGTGCCTGGCCAAACCTTGTTCGCTCCGTACAGAAAGGGAGGAGACATGGAAGACCTGATCGGTGGCGATTGGCAGGAGGTCCTGCGAGTCGTCCGGGCCGTTCTCGCGGCAGATTGCGCCTGCTCGGAGCAGGCATTTCTGGACGACAGCGTCGTGTTCGTGCCCTGGGAAGAACGGGAAGGGCGACGCCGCTTTCCGCTGCAGCTACACCGGCTGACGGTCATGACGATGGGAACCGGCGTCGTCGTGAGCTGCGACGCCGAGCGAGTGGCGCGTCTGCAGGCCCAACTCGGGCAGATTGACCGTGACGGGATCTTCTCGGTCGAGACCATCGCTCGACTCGGGCGCGACGTCGCGCCCGACGGGCCGGTGACCGGGAGGCTGGACCTGAAGTACGCGTGCGCGGGGGCCAATTTGCGCCTGGGCGACGTTCCCGATCACGTCGAGATCGCGGTCGTGGACCAGGCGCGCATCCCAGAACTGTTCCGGCACGAGGGGTTTGCCCACGCGCTGTCCTACCGGACGGAGACGCCACGACCCGACGTGATCGCCACGGTGGCGAACGGCGACGGCGAGATTGTCGGAATCGCCGCTGCCAGCGCGGATTGCGACCGGCTGTGGCAAATCGGCGTGGACGTCGTGACCTCGGCTCGTGGTCGTGGGATCGGGCGCGCGCTCGTCAGCCATCTGACGCGGGAAGTGCTGCGGCAGGGACGAATCCCGTACTACTCGACCACCGTGGCGAATCTTCGCTCCCGTGGCCTCGCTCTCGGCGTCGGCTACCGACCGTGCTGGGTCGAGCTGGACATTCGGGCGAAGCAGCCGCAGGAACCCTCACCTCGGAGGCAGACAGCGGAAACAGAGGACACGGAGACCCTGGTATAGGGTCCGGGGTTTGGAGTTGGCCGCGGAGGATCCGATCCCGTCAACCCCAATCCCCAGACCCTCAACCCCAGACCCCCTTTGCGCGCCCTCCGTGTCTCCTCTGTCCCTCCGTGGTGAGCGTTCCTCGTGTCTCAGGCCATTCGGGATCCTCCACGTGGAAGAAACTTCATTGCCATGAGCAACGGTCCGTCAGGCATGCTACAATGCAGCCATGTCCGAATTGCCACGTCCCTCTCTGCCGTTGTTCGTGTTTGTGAGCGGCAAACCCGGCTCCGGCAAGACGACTCTGGCCCAGCGGCTGGCGGACGCCCTCTGGCTCCCTCTGGTATCGAACGATGCGATCAGACAGGGGCTCTTTGAGACGCGAGCGGCTGCCCGAGGTGAGGCGGCGAGACTGGCCGATGTCGTCGATGGGCCGACAGCGGTTGGCGTGTTCTTCTCAGCCATCGGGTTTCTGCTGAGCGCCGGTGTCAGCCTCATCGCCGACCACTCCTTCCGGCGGGGGCTCAGCGAGCCCGATCTCCGCCCGCTCGTGCAGAGCGCACGCCTGGTGAACATTCACTGTGACACCCTGATCGAGGAGGCGCAGCGACGCTTTCTCCAGCGTGAGCGAACGCAGCGTCGGCTCTTCGTCGAGGATTTGCGCCGCCATCGACCCGAAACCTTCCAACGACACGATGCTGACTACGTTGTCGATCAGATCGAGCGGGGTGCTTACGACTGGACAGTGTTTGATCCATTGGATCTCGACGTGCCTCGGCTGCGGGTGGATACAACCGGAGAGTACGTGCCGAGTCTCGATCGGATCGTCGCCTTCATCCGATCCGCATCGCGCGACGGGTCGTCGCGAGCCCCTTGACTTGAACTGATCGGCCGATGAGCCCCTCGCTTTCTACAGAAAGATGCTTCGATACCTATAACAAAATTGCAGGAATCGTGGCAGCTATGCCGAATCTGACCCGTGGAACTGACAGGTCCAGCCTCGAAGCCGTGGCCCTCGCGCAGGGAGGAGGATCCATTGGCGCCGTCGGCGGTGCTCTTTGATCTGGATGATACGTTGATCGATCGCAGCAAGTCGCTCGCGCGGTTTGCCGCCGTGCTTTCGGGAGCGTATGACCACCAGTTTGCGATGGTCGACACGCGCGCGCTCTACGCCATCATTCGATCCGCCGATGGCGGCGGCTACCAGCCGCGAGAGCGCGTGGCCGAGGATCTCGCGCGCCTCCTGCCCTGGCGGAACGCCCCGACCCCGCGTCAGCTCGCCACCTTCTGGGATACGCACTTTCCTTTATGCTCCCAGCCAACCAGTGAGCTCGTCGAGACCCTCACCTGGTTGCGAGCACGGGGTCTGAAGACCGGCATCGTCACGAACGGCCGGGTCGCGTCTCAGGGACGCAAAATCTCCCTCCTGGGACTGGACGAGCTGGTCGACAGCGTGGTCATCTCCGAGGCGGTGGGGATCAAGAAGCCGGATCAGCGCATTTTCGCCATCGCTCTTGGCCAGTTGAATGTGCCGCCAGCGGAGGCATGGTTTGTCGGCGACCACCCTGCTAACGACGTTCTTGGCGCGGCGGCGGCCAGGCTCACACCAGTCTGGTTTCGGCGCGATACCACGTGGCCAGACGGCTACCCACCACCGAGGTTGAGTATCACGGGTCTTCACGAGATCATCGCGCTTCTATCGGCCGCGATGGGCAATGACGGACCCACCCCAGCGGCTAGCTGACATGCACCAACAGATGCGTGCGTTCGACGGGTCATCGTCCGGCGAGTAGGTCTCATCGCGCGTGTTACCCCGCTCTGGGGGAATCGCTCGCAGCGATGCATCCGGCCAACGGGCTGTCCGCACACCGCATTACCGGTTACCAGATCGTTTGAATCCCGTACTCGGCAATCGCAGGATCAGTGGTCAGCAACGGTAGGCTTTCGACGATCGATTGTGCGATCAGGATGCGGTCAAAGGGATCGCGATGGTGCTGAGGGAGGGAAGAGATTTCGAGGGCATGCCGCGTCTCGATCGGCAGTTCGCTGAAACCGTTGTCGGCGATCTGCTCGAGGAGGAACTGCCGCACATCTTGCACGAACGCGAGTCGCCCGAGTTGCGCTTTGATGACCCTCACGATCCTTCGTGACTGTGGATCAACCAAAGACCTATACCGGCAGTACAGGGATATTCGGATCCCGGGAATAGGTCTGTTTGAGCGGGCCGCGCCGCGATGCGCGTGCTTCTTGACATCGAGTTGGTTGTGGAGGGCGAGATGGCCCGGCCCTCCACACCGCTCTCAATGCGAGCCAGCCAGCCCATGATCGTCGCGGCGTGCCTGGCCGACTTGTGCGCCTGTCCGATGAGCACGAAGGGATCATCGGACGACGCGTAGCCAGAGGTTCGTCGCTCGCGGCGCGTGGGTCAGGCTGATGCGTTCGAGCTTGACGCTGGTCCCGCCCGGGCGGTCGAACAGCCGGACGCCGTCGCCGAGCAGGACGGGCGCGATGGATACGAGGATCTCGTCGAGCACACCCGCGTCGACGCACTGCCGGGCAACCTCGGCGCCGAGGACGTTGACGTACTTGTCACCCGCGGCGGCCTTGGCCGCGGCGAGGCCGCTGTCGAGGTCACCGACGAAGGTGACACCCGGCACCGGCGTGTGGGGGGCGTGATGGGTAAGCACGAACTGTGGTCCGGTCCACCCCCCGCCAAACGGCTTGCCTTCGTTGATCGTGCCCTTGTACGGATCGTCGCCGCGGAAGGTGCGGTTGCCGACGAGAAGAGCGCCGATCTTGCCGATAACCTCGTCCACCGTCGCGTTGGGCCCGAGGTGCTCGGTTAACCAGGACATGTCACCAGCCGGGCCGGCGATGAAGCCGTCCAGCGACATAGTGGCCGAATACAGCACCTTACCCGTGATCTACCTCTCCTCCGACTCGTCGAACGAGCCCAGCATCCGGTCGCAGTACACCCACGACTCCCCCCGATGACGCTCGACGAGCGCCGCGAACGCGGACTTGTCGCCCGCTCGCGCAGCGGCCACGACCAACGTCGTCGTCACCCGTGCCCAACAATCGTCCTCCGTCCGTGCCTCGACCACCAGTTGGCCCCTGGCCAGAACGCTACGACAGACCGCGGGGTGCGCGGGCGGCGGCGTAGCCGGTCCAATCCCCACCGGCGAGTATAGTGTCTGATTTCCTGTTCAGTCAATTGTGATCCCTTGACCCCGACGCAGGACCACTGAATGATCGCAGGGGAAAACTCAGATTGGAAGAAACATGCCAACTGTCAAAATTGCTGGAGTTTGTCATGAGGGCCCATGCCGAACAGTTTGGAAACTTGAGACGCCTCATCTTGCAATGGATCGCTGCCCGTGGCGGACGCCGGACACTTCGGCGTGCCGGAGGCGCTGGCAGAGTTGCGCCGGCACCGCGTGATCGACGCGGACTACGTCGAGTGCGTGGCACTCGGCAGCGGCACCGGCCCCGAGCTCGCGGTGAAACCTGACCAGCACGGCGTGCTGTGGGCAGCGGCCCGGTTCCTGCAAACGTACCGCGATTGCCCACTCGTGCCGACTGCGCGGCACGTCGATCTCGCCCATCGCTTCCTCGTCTACGGCTGGGAGCCGGGCGTCCTCGTGCGTGGCAGCGATGCGCCGGTGGAAAAGGCGCAGACCCTGCTCTCCCTCACGCGGGATCTGCTCGGTCATTACGTCCCCGCCGAAGCTGCGATCGGTTGCTGGCTGCACGAGCTGTACGGGCCGGAAGCCGACTTGCCTCATGGTCGTACCTGGCAGGAATTCCTGGGTGGGCTGCTCTCCGGCCGCCATGCCGCGGTGCGCTCCCACCTGCCTCGCGGCGCTGCCGTGTTGGTACGACGCCTGGCCGCTGCCCCGGGTCGCCAGGGCGGGGGGCCGCTCTACCTGCTGCACGGCGGCTGCGGCGGTGATCGATCCGCTGCCCGTGGTCGGCGAGCCCATCGTCGATCTCGCCTTCGCCTTCGTCTCATGACCCGGCGACCTCACCCTCGACACGATCTTTCCCGCGGCGGAGGCACTGGAACGCGCCGGGCGGTGGTGTCCGCCGCCGCGCGAGCGCCGCCGAATCCTAATCGAGGAGGTGGTGACCGCCCTCTACTCGCGGGTTGGCACCTTCCTCGTCTGGCGCCCGACAAACGTTCCGGCCTTCTTGCAGACGTGGGCGTACTGGACCGACCTGCTGCGCCGGGCCTGACCCACCCGGAGAACCTTCCGCTCACGGAGCACCGCTCCTCACGGATCGAAGGCCGTTCCTTGCCACCCGTCATGCCACATCGCGAAGACGTTGGCAACTCCTACCGCTCACGGTCGTAGTCATTTGCCACGTAGAACGGACCGGTCCAGGCGCTGGCCTGCAGTCGGTCGGCCCGGCCGGCGAGAACCGTGGGCTCCGGGGAGGTAATCGGAAATGGTGGGGAGAAAATCGGCCCGGCGGGCCGATTTTCTCCGCGTAACTGCGCGCCGGCGCCCCGCGCCGGCGCCCGGCGCGCATCGGGGGGTAGGCGACAAAGCGTGCGGATGCTAAAATATCATTCCGTCGCTCAGACGAGCGACACACCGTGAAACGTCGCCGAACGGGCATGGGAGGGCGAGCGATGCCGATACGTTTGGCGAGCGTGGGATCCTTGCTCGTCGCCTACCTGCGGCCTCAGTGGCAGCGATCGCTGCTTCTCAGCGTCGTCCTGGTCGCGGCCGCCGGTCTCCAGGTAGCAAACCCGCAGATCATCCGAGAATTCATCGACGAGGCGACGGGCGGCTCGGCCTCTCCCGACCGCCTGGCCACCACGGCCCTCCTGTTCATCGGCATCGCGCTGGTTCAGCATGTGCTGGCCGTGGGCGCGACCTACGTCGGGCAGCTCATCGGCTGGACCGCCACGAATGCCCTCCGGGCCGACCTGACCTTGCACGTTCTCCGGCTCGATCTTTCCTTCCACAAGACCAAAACGCCCGGCGAGCTGATCGAGCGGATCGATGGCGACGTCACGCAGCTGGCGACCTTCTTCTCCGAATTCGCCGTCCGCATCGTCGGGAGTCTCCTCCTCCTGATCGGAGTTCTCGTCGTGCTGTGGCTCACGAACCGCTGGGCGGGCCTGGTCTTGACCCTGTACGCCGCCATCGTCCTGGCGACGCTGAGCCGCCTCCACGCTTTCGCGATTCCCTGCTGGCGCGCAGCCCGACAGGCGAGCGCCGAGCTATTCGGATTCATCGAGGAGCGCCTGGCCGGCACGGTCGACCTGCGGGCATCGGGAGCGACCTCGTATGTCATGCGCGGGCTGCTCCAGCGGACCCGCGCTCGGTATGACTTCGGACGTCACGCCCGCGTCCGCGGCTCGGTTCCCTGGGCGGTCAATCTCTTCTATTCGACCGTGGGCTACTCGGTCGCCTTCGTCCTCGCCGCCTACCTCTACGGCCAGGGGCAGCTGACTCTCGGAACGGCGTTCTTGATTTACTACTACACCGTGCTGATCTTTCAGCCGCTGAACGTCATCACCCGCCAGGTCGAGGACTTTCAGAAGGCCGGGGCGAGCATCAGCCGCGTTCAGGACCTTTTGGCCACCCAGAGCACGCTCGCGGACGGTCCGGGCGCGGTCTTCCCCACCGGTCCGCTCGCCGTCGAGTTCGACCATGTCTCCTTCGGCTACGGCGACGACGAGCCGGTGCTCGACGACCTGACCTTCCAGGTCGCCCCGGGAGCGGTGCTCGGGCTGCTGGGTCGAACCGGTAGCGGGAAGACGACGATCAGCCGGTTACTATTTCGGCTTTATGACGCGGAGACGGGTCAGGTTCGCCTGGGGGGCCTGGACGTTCGGCGAGCGAAGCTGGGCGACCTGCGCGGTCGGATCGGTCTGGTGACCCAGGACGTCCAGCTCTTCAACGCGACCCTGCGGGACAACCTGACCTTCTTCGACCGGAGCATCGGCGACGAGCAAATTCTCGTCGCGCTCGCCGATTTGGGCCTGGAAGAGTGGTGCCAGGCCCTGCCACGAGGACTTGATACCATCCTGGGCGCGGGAGGCTCCGGGGTCTCGGCCGGGGAGGCGCAGCTGCTCGCCTTTACCCGCGTGTTTCTCAAGCAGCCCGGTCTGGTGATCCTGGACGAGGCCTCATCGCGGCTTGATCCGTCTACCGAGCGCCTCGTCGACCATGCAGTCGACCAGCTTCTCCGGGGGAGAACCGGCATGATCATCGCCCATCGGCTCGCGACGATCCAGCGAGCCGACGCGATCCTGATTCTCGAGGATGGGCTGATCGCCGAGCAGGGTCCGCGCGCGGCCCTGGCTGCCGATCCCGACTCGCGCCTCGCGTCGCTGTTGCGCGCCGGCTTCGAGGAGGTGCTGGCCTGAAAGCATCGACGCTGCTCTGGCGGATGGTCCGTTTCCGCCAGTTCCTCCACCATAGCAACGCGCTCTTCATCATCGCCGCGCTGGCGCTGGGAACCGTACCGGGCCTCGCCGCGCAGGCCTTCTTCGACCATCTGGCGACGAGCCGCGGCGGCCTGAGCCAGCTGAGCTGGCTGTGGTGGCTGGCGGCCCTGCCGGTCCTCGCCGGCCTGGGACAGATCGTCTTTTTCACCGGCTGCCAGCTCACCAACGCCCCGTTCATGCTGGCCAACTCGGCGTTGCTCCAGAAGAACCTGTTCGCGCGGCTGCTCGAGCTGCCGGGCGCGCGGGCCTTGCCCGCGTCGCCGGGCGAGGCAATCAGCCGCTTTCGCGATGACGTGGACGGCGCCACGGGCTACCTGATCGACTTCAACGACCTGATCGCTTTCGCCGTCTTCGCCGCCATCGCCCTGACGATCATGCTACGAATCGACGCCACGATCACCCTGGCGGTCTTCCTGCCCCTCGTGCTGGTCGTCGCCCTGGTGAACGTCGTGCGGCAGCGGATCGAGCGCTATCGGCGCGAAAACCGCGAGGCGACCGGCGCGGTGACCGGCTTCCTCGGCGAGGTCATGGGAGCAGTCCAGGCGGTCCAGGTGAGCGGCGCCGAAGAGCAGGTCGTGGCGCGCTTCCGCGCGCTGAACGACCGCCGACTGAGGGCGGCGATCCGCGACAGCGTCTTCGACCAGGTGCGGGAGGCGATCTTCGCCAACACCGTCAACGTCGGGACCGGCGCGATCCTCCTCTTGGCCGGGCGCCGGATGCAGGGCGGGGCGTTCACCGTCGGCGACTTCGCGCTCTTCGTCTTCTATCTCGGCTGGATCACCGAGTTCACCACCCTGTTCGGCCGGCTCCTGGCGCAGTATCGGCAGCTTGGCGTGTCGATCGGACGGATGACCGTGCTCCTGGCCGGCGCGCCGGCCGAGACCGTCGTCCGCCACGGCGAGATCTACCTCAAGGGGCCGCTGCCCGACGTGCCGGTGGCGCGGCGAGACGCGGCCGATCGTCTGATCGCGCTGGACGCGCGGGAGCTCGCCTACCGCTACCCGGAGAGCGGACGGGGCATCGCCGACGTGTCCCTGCGGGTCGAGCGGGGTAGCTTCACCGTGATCACCGGGCGGATTGGCTCCGGCAAGACGACCGTCCTTCAGGTGCTGCTGGGCCTTCTGCCGCGCGACAGCGGAGAGATTCTCTGGAACGGCCGCCCGGTCGACGACCCGGCCACGTTCTTCGTCCCGCCGCGCGCGGCGTACACCGCGCAGGTTCCGCGCCTCTTCAGCGAGTCTCTTCGGGATAACCTGCTGCTGGGGCTACCCGAGACCGAGGTCGACCTGCCGGCGGCAGTCCGCGCCGCCGTGCTGGAGGCGGATCTGGCAAAGATGGAGGCCGGACTTGAAACGCTCGTCGGACCGCGCGGTGTGCGCCTGTCCGGTGGCCAGATCCAGCGGGTCGCCGCGGCGCGGATGTTCGTTCGCGCCGCCGAGCTATTCGTGTTTGACGACCTGTCCAGCGCGCTGGACGTCGAGACCGAAGAGGTTCTCTGGCGGCGTCTCTTCGGGCGTTCCAACTCTACCTGCCTGGTCGTCTCCCATCGCCGCGCCGTGCTCCGCCGCGCCGATCAGATCGTCGTGCTGAAAGACGGCCGGGTGGAGGCCGAAGGCACTCTCGACGAGGTGCTGATCAGCAGCGAGGAGATGAAGCGGCTGTGGAGCGGGGCCGAGTTGGGATAGGATCCCTCCGTTACTCGGCACGGCATCGGCGGAGAATATCCGCGTACGTCTTCCGCTCCTCCGGAGTTGTGGTCCGCCCTCGCAGAAGGTAGAGATCATCGCCGCGGTAGCGGGGAAAGACGTGGAGGCGATAGTGCCAGACGTCCTGATTTCCGGCCGGCTCGTTGTGCTGGCGGAAGGACGTGCCGTCGCACTGGTACCCTGCCTTCATCGCAAGGGCGACTCGCTTTCCAACGGACTGCACCTGATGGAGGAGGTCGTCCGGGATGCTGTAAACGTTCTCGTAGTGCTCGTTGGGAATGACCAGCACGCTGCCGGGATTTTTGGGCCACCAGCGCGGAGAGATGAAGGCCGTGATCGCTTCGGTCCGGAGGATGACGTCCGATCCCGCCATCGCCTCGCCGACCAGCGGGGAGAGGCCGCTGTCTGCCTCCTGCACGTTCACCAGCATCGGCACCGCGCGCTGCCTCGCCAAGTCTAGCGAAGTCTACGGCACCGCCGCGCGGCGCTCGTCCCATTTTTAGCGACCTTTCGCGTCGTTCGTGGTCCAAACGTAACTCCTGACGGCCTCGCATTGGTACGATCTCTGCTCTTTGGCCGCCAATGGGGCGCCTTCGCTGCATCCTGGACGTAGCCGCGGGGCGCCTGGTCAGGAGGGGCAGAGAGTATGCGGAGAGTGATCTTCGGGATGTCTACAATCGCTCTGGCCATCATCCTTGCCGGCTGCGCTGGTGCCCCGTCCTCTCCCAACGTCCTACTGAGTCCGCCGGCGACGCGATTGTCTGGCACCGCGACCGCTGTTCGATCGGTGGCCGCGTTGGCTGCACGCGGGACACCATCGGTGGTCTCCTCCGGCGCGACGACGCCAACCGTCGCGACCGTGCCGACCGTGCTGACGACGCCGACGATCACCCCGACCCCAGGCCCCCCGACGGACACTCCCACACCGGCCCCGGGTCAGGAGACCCTGGAGGCAGCCCAGAGTGTCGACCAGGCGCTGATCGCCTTCGCGCAGGCCCGATCGACCGGGGATACGCAGGCGACACTCCAGGCGCAGCAGAAGCTCATCGACGCCGCCAGTGCCGCCGCCGCGGTGGCCGGCCTCGATCAGACCGACTACGGGCAGCAGCTTCGCAACGCGCTCGACTCGGTTCAAGCCGCCGCGACTGGCGACGACGGCAAGCTGAACGACGCCCACAAAACACTCGTGCAGATCGAGGGATCTACGGCGACGCCGGTGGTCCTGCCGAATCTCCAGAGCCAGCCGCGGCAGAGCTTATCGGACGTGGCCAACAGCCTCCGCCACGCCCTCGACGAATATACTCAGGCCAGCAACAACGGCGATCAGGGCGGGCTGCTGCGCGCCCAGCGCGACCTGATCGTCGCCGTCGCCAACGCCGCGGCCGCGACGAAGAACGCGCACGCGCCGCTGGCTCAGCAGATCCAGTCGGCGCTCAGCGCGATCCACGACGGACTGGCAGGGGATACCGGCAAGTTCCAGGACGCGGAAAACGACCTATCAAATCTCAACAACGTGGCCACGCCGAGCCCGACGGTCAGTCCGACATCCAGTCCGACGGTGAGCCCAACCGCCAGTCCGACCACCAACCCAACTGTCAGCCCAACGCTCAGCCCGAGCCCGAACGCCAGCGCCAGCGCGTCAGGCCAGAACGTCGATCTGCAGCCGTTGCAAAACTCGGTTGACAACAGCCTCCAGGGGCTGCAGAACGAATTGAACGATCAGAACAAGGACAACGTTCAGCAGGCCAAGGATAATCTGCGCCAGGCGATCCAGCAGGCATCCGGTGCGGTCGCCAACGATCATTCGCCAGCCGGCGACAAGCTCCGCGATGCGCTGGGCACGGCTCAGGCCGCCGCGTCGGGCGACTTCACGAAGATCCAAACCGCGCGGGACCAACTCAAAGCAGCCGTCAGTGGGCAGTGAGCTCCGGCCGACACGCCTGCATCGTCGCCAGCGCCGTCTCCGGACCCGGCCGCGCTGGGACGACCCGCACAATCGCGACGTCGAGGCCCTTGGCCAGGCGTCTGAACTCAGCCGCCGCGCCCGCGGCAGACCCGTAGTAGCCAACGCTCCTGAGCAGATCGCGCGGGAACGCCTCGATAACCTCGGCGTCGCTCGCGCCCCGGTCGCGCCGTGACTCCAGGTCCGAGAGCGCGTCGCCGAAGCCCATCCGCGCGAAGTGGCCGCGGTAGCTCAGGGCCTTGTTCGCGCCGGGACGAGCCAGCGCGTAGCCCATCATCGCGCGCGTGAACGCCCGCCGCGCCGCGTCCTCGTCGTCGTCGACGCAGACTCGGATGTACTCGACGACCTGGACACTGCCGGGGTCGCGTCCAGCCGCGCGGGCGCCTTCCGCGACCACGCCGCGGCTCCAGGCAATCTGCTCCGGCGTACACCAGTTCAGCAGCACGCCATCAGACTGGGCCCCCGACAGCTTGACCATCTGTGGCCCTAGCGCACCCAGGTAGACCGGTACGCGCGGCGGCCGAAACCCCAGCCGCGCTCCGTGCAGAGTGACGGCGGGTCCGCTGTGCTCGACCGACTCGCCGGCGAGCAGGCCACGCACAGCCATCAGGTAGTCGCGCATCATTCCCACGGGCGGGTAGGCCGGCAGGGCGAACCGCTGTCGCTGACTCTCCTCGTGGATCGGTCCCGATCCGATGCCCAGGATGAAGCGCCCGCCTGTCAGCAAGCCCACGGTGCCGGCGGTGGCGGCGAGCTGTACGGCCGTCCAGTACGGGACCGGCACGACGCTGATCCCGGTCGGCAGTCCACCAGAGACGACCTCGGCGCTGGCGCCCCACCACTGCGCGCAGACGTGGAACGCGTCGACGCCGAGGCCGGCTGGCGTCCACATACTATCGTACCCCAGGCGCACCGCCTCGCGCGCCATCTCTCGATGTTGCTCGAAGGATAGACCCAGCGTCGGATCCAAACCGATACCGATTTGCATGTACTCTCCTCTCCACCATTGCATCATTCCTCGGCGAGCGCGGGCCGGGCCGGGGGCGGCCTCACCCCCTCCTCATCTCCGATGGCGAGGGGGAACGGAGGCGCAGAGGCGGAACAGTCCGGCCTCGTCCTGATCCCCGCTCCATCTTCGATGGAGAGGGGCAGGGGGTGAGGCCGCCCCCTGCCACGATTCTCCGGACCGGATCATAGTGGAGCGTCGTCTGAATGTACAGGCCGTGGGGGCGCCTCCCGACGACGATTCGTGGGCCGCCTCCCTACCACGTGGCTCTCGTATAATTTCTGTGAGGAAAGCCGTTCGCATGCTACCCTTGCGTGATAGCCCGCGGGCTCGACGGACGCCGTGGATCAACCTGACGTTGATCCTGGTGAACGTGTCCGCGTTCCTGTACGAGCTCGCGCTCGGACCGCGTCTCGACGCGTTTCTGGCCCGGTGGGCGGTGACGCCGGCCCTGATCGGCGCTGCGCTCCTCCACGCGCCCGGCGCGCACCCGGCCGTCCTGACAACCCTCGTCACCGCGACGTTTCTCCACGCGGGCTGGCTGCACCTCGGTGGGAATATGCTGTTTCTGTGGATCTTCGGCGACAACGTCGAGGACCGCCTCGGACACGGCCGGTACCTGCTCTTTTATCTCGTCTGTGGCATCGTCGCGAACCTGGCGCAGGTCTTCGCCGCGCCGACGTCCCCGGTGCCGGCGCTCGGCGCCAGCGGTGCGATCGCCGGCGTGCTGGGGGCCTACGCCATCACCTTCCCGGGCGCGACGGTCTCGGTCATCCTGCCGATCTTCTTCCTGTTCACTCTGGTCGACGTGCCAGCTCTGATCATGATCGGCATCTGGTTCGCCACGCAATTCTTCAGCGGCGTCGCCTCCGTCGAGACCGCGAGCGACCAATCCGGTGGCGTCGCCTGGTGGGCGCACGTCGGCGGCTTCGTCGTCGGGATGCTCCTGATGGTCCTGCTGCCGAAGGGACCGCGGCCCGCGATCGATCACGGATCGATCAGTCTGGAGCGACGCGCGCGCGAGGACACCGGCCTCGTCGGTCTGATCGTCGGGACGGTCTCGATGGTCAGCCAGCTCGCCCAGTTCGTGATCCTGCTGCGGCTCGCCGTCGTCTTCCTCGGCGCTCGTGCTCTCAGCCAAATCGTGCCGCTCGCCGCGGAGCTGGTGCAGTTCACCACCCCACTCGTCCAGCCGTTTGCCCTGGTCGTTCCACCGGTCTGTCTCGGCGGCCATCTCCTCGAGCTCTACAGCATCGTGGCCGTCTGCGCCTACTACCTGATTGGCGCCGGGCTGATCTGGATGATCGCCGCGCTCGCCTACCGGCGGCGAGTGACCCGTGATGCGGGATGAGCGATTGGGGGACGAGGGGGTGAGGCCACCCGGTCCCCTCATCCCTCATCCTCTGCCACTCGTCACTCCAATGAGCGATTCCGTGGCGTCGGCGACGGCTGGCGCTCCGCCGTAGCCCGCGTTCAGCTCGCGCAAGGTCTCCATGCGAGCGTGAAACCGAGGCTCGTGGAGCACCTGCCGAATGGCAGCGGCTAGCTGGGAGGCACGCAAGCGTGTTGGTGAGAGCTCCAGTCCAGCACCAAAATCCACGACGCCGGCGACGTTCGCGAACTGGTCGAGCTGATCGGGTAGGCCAATCGCGGGCGTGCCGCAGGCGACGGCTTCCATCATCGTCTCGTCCCCGCCGTGCCAGATCAACACGTCGGCGGCCTTGATCGCTCGGAGATCGTCTGGCACGAAGTGGACGACTTTGACGCGGTCGTCCGAGAGGCGCTGCGAAAGCTCGGCGGTGACGATCGCCCCGCCCGAGACGAGGCCAAAACAGCCGGCCTGGCGCATTCCACCCGCGACCGATCGAATCAGATCGAGGTTGAAGATGGCGCCCCCGACCGTTCCGTAGACGAACGGCGTTCCCTCGACGCCGAGCTCCTGACGGAGCACGCCGCGCGGCGGAAGGAGGTCGGGGTCCTGTGTTAGCAGCGCCCCGACCGGTTCGAGCTCTTCACGGTGCCGGGCGAGACCGGGCGGGACGAGCCATGGCCAGTGGATCAGCGGCGGAATGGACGGGATGAAGCTGCGGTCGCCGACGAAGGCAGAAACGACCGGCTTGGACAGGTTCGAGCGCGCGCGCAGCATCACCCACCGCAGCCAGGTGGCCACCATCGGCCAGCCGAGCGAGAGTGTCGGAATCCCGAGGATCGACGGCTGGAAAATGGAAACGGAACGGAGACCGAGGATGCCCGCGGCGAGCTCGGCGGTCATGCTGTTGCTGTAGACGACGACCTCGGCACGCATCTCGTGGAGCGCCCGAACGACCGCACTGAGCTGCCGATCGAGGAAGTTGGGAGAGCTCCACTGCCGAAAGAGCTGGTGGGCGGGACGCTCGCGCTGGTGGGAGTGGATCTCGACGTCGGGGATGGGACAGACCGGGAAGTCGTAACGGTCGATCATCGGGCGGATCGTCTCACTTGCCAGAAAAGTGCAACGGTGCCCGCGCCGGCGCAAGACGTCGGCCACGGCGAGGCAGCGCACCGTGGTCCCGTAGCCGAAGGCGACCGGCACGAAGGCGATGGTCGGCACGTCACGCTGCTCGCGCAGCCTGCCGCCGCGACAGACCCTCGAACAGACCGAGCCAGTCGTCGATCAGGCGTGGCAGCAAGAAATGCGTGCAAACGGTCTCGTGCGCCTGCTGACCAAGCTGCCGGGCCAGAGCGCGATCGCGGACGAGCGTGACGATCCGATCGGCGCCCTCGTCGACGCTGCTCACCAGAAAGCCGTCGACGCCGTTGTCGATCTGGGCAGAGATGCCCGGCGCGTCGGTGCCGACCACGGCGTTGAACTTCCACATCGCCTCGGTCGCGGCAATCCCGAACCCTTCCTTCTCGGACAGGAGCAGGATGGCGTCGGAGCCGGTTTGGAAGGCGTCGACCTGGGGCTGTCCGATGACCTTCGGATCGGCGAACAGGTGAACGTTCGGGTCGTTGCCGACGTACCTCTTCACCTCCTCGTACACCGCCTCGGCGGTGGGATCGTCCTGGGCCGCGAGCGTGCCGAGCATCGCCAATTGGAGGCCCGGGACCGAGCGGCACGCCAGACGGTACGCGTCGACGACGCCGATCGGATTTTTGCGGTGATCGAAGCGCGCGACCTGGGTGACGACCGGCCGCGAGATGTCGATCCCCACGCTGGCCATGATCTGCCGGGCGTCGTCGCGGCTGATCTGCTTATTCTTGGTCGTCAGCGGATCGATCGCGTCGGGAACGAAGCGCTGGCGCTGGGAAGGAATCCCCGGCAGGCAGTACGCGCGCACTTCCAGCACGATCAGGTCGTAGGGGCAGAGGAAGGGCTCCAGGAAGGCCAGCGCGGCCGGATTCGGATGAGCCAGGTCGATGTGGCCGCGCCAGATCGAGCCACACGACGGTTGGCGGCGGAGCAGGCTCAAGATCGCGGCCGGCTGAGGACAGTGAATCACCAGAACGTCTGCCGACAGCTTGTCCACCTGCGCGGCGAGCTGCGTGCTGACCTTGCAATACAGGTCCCGGTCAGCCGGCGTGACGTGACCGTTGGCTCCCTGTAAGAGGTCCATGAGCTGCTTCGTCATCTCGAAGAACGCCCGCTCGTCGCACATGCTGTACCACCGCGCGTCGAGGCCCAGGCCCTGCAGCGCGGGCAGGATGCTGTGCAGCATCGTCGCCACGCCACCGCCCCGGGGCGTCGAGTTGATCTCGATCACGCGCAACCCCTTCAACCGGCGCGCACGATCCAAAACGGCGTCGAACTGCTCGGTTCTGGCGTAGGGTCGATAGCGATCGAAGGGGCGAGCACAGGTCTGGACGTGCTCGAGCGGGCAGCTAACCTGATCGTGGCTCATCGGCTCTCCTTCCTCCGACCGGTTTCCTTGCTCGTGCTTTCGCGGGGGGGCACAGGCACCACGGACGTCGTGATCCTGGCGAGTGACTCGCACTGCTCTGGCGGCGCCTGCCATCGTCCCAGATGACTCTCCAGCCAGTCCCCGATCACCCGGAGAACCTCGGGCGTGTCCGGGTCGTAAAAGAGACCGT
>Ga0307374_10006723_pt1 | contig 17954 bp, 22 predicted proteins | sample OX3MG_FD_202532 | JGI IMG/M metagenome (GOLD analysis project Ga0307374, IMG submission 202532) | Soil microbial communities from Risofladan, Vaasa, Finland - OX-3 | ecosystem: Environmental > Terrestrial > Soil > Coastal area > Acid sulfate soil | place: Finland: Risofladan, Vaasa | collected... | reverse complement strand
TCTACGCCGGGAAAGACGACCGGGTGGCCGAGGACCACGCGCCGGATGTCCGCGCCGCTTGCCTCGTCCGCCGAACGCTTGAGCCGTTCGATGACGATCGAGACCAGCTCCGGCAGCTCGAAGTCACGTGCCCAGGAGTGGGTGCCGGTGAAGTCGGTGCGGGCCAGGTCGCGCTTGACGCCGGTCACCAACCGGGTGTCCTGGCAGCCGCCGTTGCGGGTCGCCTGCCGGCAGTCGGTCTCGGCCCCGTAGCGCACCAGCGGGCAGTGGAGGCAGGTGTGGTGGAGGTGGCCCTGGACCAGGTAGCGGGCGATCGCGGCCTCGCCAGCCCGGCGATCTCCGTCGCGGTGCAGGTAGGCGACCGAGGCCAGGGTCAGGCCGTCGAGGCCCGACTCAGCGGGGACGACCTCGACCCCGTCGGCATAGGCCACGGCGATGGCGCTATTGGAAGTTCCGAAGTCGATGCCGCAACCGATCGGTCGGCGGGAGGTCATACGGATACCATGGAACTGCGATGCAGATGATCGAAACTCAACTCCTGGACCGCCTCGGGATCGGTTCGAACGTAAAGGTCTGGATGGATCTCTCTCCCGCCGAGCTGTACGAGCACTCCCTCCGCCGCGGCGAGGCCGAGCTGGTCGTGAGCGGAGCCCTGGTCGCCGAGACCGGACAGCATACCGGGCGATCGCCCAAGGACAAGTTCGTGGTCGTCGAGCCGGCGACCGAGAAGGACGTCTGGTGGGCGGGCAACCAGAAGATCTCGCCGGACAGCTTCCATCGGCTCCTGGACAAGATGGGCGACTTCTGCGCCGGCCACGAGGTGTACGTCCAAAACCTCTACGCGTGCGCCGACCCCGCCCGCCGGTTGAAGGTCCAGGTGATCACCGAGATGGCGTGGCACAGCCTCTTCGCGCAGAACCTCTTCATCCGGCCGAGCGCCGAGGAGCGCCGCCACTTCAAGCCGGACTTCACGGTGATGTCGCTCCCCAGCGTCACCGCCGATCCCAAGGCGGACGGCACCAAGAGCGAGACCTTCGTCGTCCTCAGCTTCGCCAAACGAATGGTGCTGATCGGCGGCACCCGCTATGCCGGCGAGATCAAGAAGTCGATCTTCACCGTCCTCAACTACCTGATGCCGAAGGCGGGCGTGATGCCCATGCACTGCTCGGCCAACTACTCCAAGGGGAACCGCGACTCAGCGCTCTTCTTCGGCCTCAGCGGCACCGGCAAGACGACCCTCAGCTCGGATCCCACCCGGACCCTGATCGGGGACGACGAGCACGGCTGGAGCGACGACGGGATCTTCAATTTCGAGGGCGGCTGCTACGCCAAGACGATCCGGATCTCGAAGGACGCAGAGCCCGAGATCTACGCCGCCACCAACCGGTTCGGGACGGTGCTGGAGAACGTCGTCTTCGATTCCGACACCCGCATCCCGGACTTTGACGCCGACGACAAGACCGAGAACACCCGCTCCGCCTACCCGATCACCTACATCCCCTCGGTGGACGTCAGCGGCCGCGCCGGGCACCCGACCCAGGTGCTCTTCCTGAGCGCCGACGCCTTCGGCGTCCTGCCCCCGGTCTCCCGCCTCGAGGGCGAGCAGCTGAAGTACTTCTTCCTCTGCGGCTACACAGCCAAGGTGGCCGGTACCGAGCGCGGCGTCACCGAGCCTGAGCCGACCTTCAGCACCTGTTTCGCGGCGCCCTTCTTGGTCCTGCCGCCCGACAGCTACGCGGACATGCTGCTGGAGCGGGTGGCCAGGCACGGCACCCGGGTGTGGATGCTCAACACCGGCTGGATCGGCGGCGCCTACGGGAGCGGCGAGCGGATCTCGATCGCCTACACCCGGGCCATCGTGCGCGCCATCGTCGAGGGCCGGCTGGACACGGTCTCGACCCATGCCGACCCGGTCTTCGGGCTCGGCATCCCCGACGAGGTGCCCGAGGTCCCGACCCGGATCCTCGACCCGCGAGCAGCCTGGAGCGACCCCGCGGCATACGACCGCCAGGCCGCCCGGCTGAAGGGGATGTTCGAGGACTACTTCAGGACCTTCCGCGACCAGGGCGCGGCGGCGGGCTGATCGCCCGCTACGCCGTCGTCGGAAGCCGGCACTACTCCGCGCTGGAGCGGGTCCTCAAGTACGTGGAGGCCCTTCCCGCCGGCTCGGTGATCGTCACCGGCAGCGCCAGCGGGGTGGACGCCGAGGCAGCCAGGGCGGCCCGCGGTAGGGACCTGGCGGTGATCCGGGTGCCCGCCTCCTTCGACGAGGCCCGGGACGCCTCGGCGGCCGCCGGTCGCAACCAGAGGCTGATCGACCAGGCCGACGTCGTGGTCGCCTTCTGGGACGGCTCCTCGGCCGGCACCCGGGGCACCATCGAGCGCGCCCTGGACTCGGGCAAGGAGGTCCACGTCTTCACCTCTAAGATCGGGGGGTGAGCTCGTCGCGGTGAGGGTGACCGCGCTCCTCTTCGCCCGTCTCCGGGAGCAGGCGGGCGGCGACCGCTTCCCTCTCGAACTGCCGGCCGGGGCCAGTGTCGCCGACGCCTACGCGACCCTGGCGGGAGACTGTCCGCGCCTGAGCCCCGACCACGACACGGTCCGGGCGGCGGTCAACCAGGTTTTCACGGCCTGGGATGCCGTGCTCGACGAGGGCGACGAGGTGGCTTTCATCCCTCCCGTCAGCGGTGGCGCGGGCCACGCCGGCGTGCTCTTCGAGCTGACCGACCAGCCCCTCGACGCGCGGCGTCTGGAGGCGGCGGTCGCGCGGGCCGGCGCTGGCGCCATCTGCACCTTCACCGGGGTCGTTAGGGACAACTCACGGGGTCGATCGACCATCCGGCTCGAGTACGAGGCCTATCCCGGAATGGCGGAGTCCCAGATGTGGGCGATCGCCGCCGAGATCGCTGAGAAGTGGCCGGAGGCGCGGGTCGCGATGGCCCACCGGACGGGGCGCTTGGAGATCGGCGAGGCATCCGTCGTCGTCTCGGTCTCCTGTCCCCATCGGGGGGACGCCATCGCGGCCTGTAAGTGGGGCATCGACCGCCTCAAGGAATCGGTGCCGGTCTGGAAGAAGGAGTTCTTCGAGGGCGGCGAGGTCTGGATCGAGGGCGACCAGGCTAAGCCGCCGGGTTAGCCCGGCAGGTCCCGCGGCGCCAGCAGTTCGAGGACCATATCGATCTCCTCCTCGGTGTTGTAGAAGTGCGGTGAGAGGCGGACGAAGTCGCGGTGGGTGCGGCAGATCACGCCCACGGCCGTCAGGTCGCGGAGCAGTTCCACCTCGGTCATCCCCGGCCGGTTGAAGCTGACTATCCCTGACGACTCCTTGTGGCTCCGCGGCCAGGGCTCGATGACGGTGCATCCCCGTTCCACCAACCCCTCTGCGAGGCGCTTTGACAGGCCCAGCACCCGCTCCGCGATGACGTCGATGCCGACCTCTTGGAGCAGGCCGACGGCTGCGTCGAAGGCGGCGATGTCGAGCCAGCTGAGCGCCGACTCCTCGAATTTGCGGGCTGTCTTCTCGAAGGCGAAGACGGGGTTGAAGTAGGAGTAGCGGTCCTTCATCGAGCCGGTCCCGACCAGCAGCGGGTCGATCCGTTCCAGCAGCTCCGGCCGCCAAGCGGTGAAGCCGACGCCGGGAGGCCCGGTCAGCCACTTGCCGGCGCCGGCGGCGACGAAGTCCGCGTTCAACGCCTCCAGCGAGAAGGGCAGCACGCCTAGGCCCTGGATTCCGTCGACGGCGAGGATGACGCCACGCTCACGGCACTCGGCGCCGATCTCGGCGAGGTCGACGCGGTACCCGTTCCAGAACTCGACGAAGCTCAGCGCGACGACGCGGGTGCGGCCGTCGACCAGGGAGAGAACCGCCTCCGGCGTCACCCTCCCGCCGTCCGGCTCGACCAGCCTCAGCTCGACACCACGGTCCCGCGCGGCCATCCAGGGGAAGAGGTTGGCCGGGTACTCGAGCCGGGCGCCGACCACGTTGTCGCCCGGCTTCCAGTCGAGGCCCCTTGCCAGGAGCGAGATGCCGTGCGCGGTGCCCCGAGTGATCGAGACCTGGTCGGTGGTGACGCCGACCAGGGTCGCGAGCTTCTCGCGCAGGCCGTCAAGGGTCTCGGAATAGTCCTCGGGCGAGTAGCCCTCCTCGCTCATCAGCCGGGTGACCTGGTCGACCGCCGCCCGCACGCGCTCCGACATCGGCGCGACCCCGGCGTGGTTCAGATGGATGTGCTGTTCGCAGATCGGGAAGAGGGCTCGGGCATCAAGCGGATCCATCGCGTTCACTCCAAAACTGATCGAGAAGCGGCTGCAGGGCGGTGATGTAGGCGGCCAGCGTGGTGGCGGCGCGCTCGAGCGTATCGGTGTTGAGCCCGGCCGCCGGGAACGTCTCGTAGAGGCGGGTCCAGCCCCGGTCCCAGGGCTCCAGCTCCGCGCGGGGAAGCCCGCCCTTCACCTCGACCATCCGGGAGCGGAAGAACTCAAGCCCGGCCCCGTTGAGCTCCCGACTGCCCTCGAGGTGAAGCCCGACCTCGACCTTGCCCTGGCCCGAGTGGATCCAGACCTCGTAGTGGGTCTCGGGGCGCCCGTAGTGGAATTTCAGGACCCCGTGCACGCGACGGTGCTCGAAGCCGCGTAGCTCGGCTGGAAGCGCCCGGGCGACCGAGAGCGGCAGCGCCTGGAAGAAGGGCGCCGAGGTCACTCGGCGGCCGCTCCGGACAGGCACGGAACGAATATATCCGCCTGCTACGCTTCCCTCCGAATGGCCTACATCCCGACCGTCATAGAGAACGAGGGCGGCAACCGCGAGCGCGCCTTCGACATCTACTCCCGGCTGCTCCGGGATCGGGTGATCATCCTCGGCCGGCCGATCGATGACACCATGGCCAACCTGATCGTCGCCCAACTGATCTTCCTCAGTGCCGACGATCCCGAGAAGGAGATCCAGGTCTATATCAACTCCCCGGGGGGTTCGGTCTCGGCCGGGTTCGCCATCTACGACACCATGCAGTACGTGTCGGCGCCGATCATGACAGTCGCCATGGGCATGGCGGCCAGCTTCGCGACGGTGATCCTCATGTCCGGCGAGAAGGGCAAGCGGTTCGCCCTGCCCAACGCTCGCATCCACCTCCACCAGCCGCTGATCGGCGGCCGCGGGCTGAGTGGCCAGGCCAGCGACCTCGAGATCCATGCCAACGAGATCATCCGGGTCAAAAAGGAGCTCAACCTGCTGATCGCCAAGCACACGGGCCAGCCGTTGGAGAAGATCGAGAAGGACACCGATCGGGACTTCTACCTCTCGCCCGAGGAGGCCATCGAGTACGGCCTCATCGACGGCGTCATCTCCTCACCGCCGGTGGCGCTTGACGGCGCCAAGAACACCAAGAGCTAGCTCTTCCGCCCTGGGCAACCGGCGCTTTAGGGCGCTGCTGCTCGCGGTCGCCGGGGTCCCGCTGCTCGCCTCCTACCTCTGGCAGACGCTGGTCGGGCCGTTCCTCTTCCAGCCCCGGTTCTCCGACCAGGAATTCGTCTACACCGCGTCGGTCGCGATCCACTCCGGCGGCGACCCCTATGCCTGGGTCGCAGGCGGCTACAGCTACGGCAAGCCGGTCTATATCTACCCGCCGCTATGGGCCTGGCTCCAGCAGCCGCTGCTGCCGCTGGGCAGGGAGGGTGCCGCCCTCGCGCTGCTCGTCATACTCCAGCTCTGTCTCGCGGGGTTCCTCGTCGTCCTCTATCGCGTGCTTCGGCCGGTGGACTGGCAGGAGGTCGCGTTGGGCGTGATCCTCACTGCGGCCTTCCTCCCTGTTTTCGCCAACCTGTGGAGTGACCAGGTCAACTTGGTGGTGCTGCTCCTGATCGGCGTTACCGCCTTCGCCTATGTGCGCGGCGACCGGTGGCGGGGTGGGGCCGCCTACGGGGTGGCGATGGCGCTCAAGCCCCTGCAGCCAGGCCTCGCGCTGCTGCTGGTCTTCGGCCGCCGGACGCAGATGTTCATCGCCGCCATCGTCCTCGGCCTGCTGGCGTCACTCCTCCCTGGTGCCGCCCACCTCGAGCGTTACCTGCTCGCGGTCTTCGGGGCCGCCTCGGCGGCGACCGGTTTCCGCGACAACGCGGCGCCGGCCGGGTTCCTGGCACGGCTCTTCCACCCCGACGTCTTCTACGACGGCGCCGCGCCGGCCGACCCGCTGTTGAAGGCGCTCTACATCGCCGTCGCGGTCGCGGTGGTGGCGATCAGCTGGTGGCGGCTCGGACGCTCGCCCCGCACCGATCCCGGCGGTCGCGCGGCCGAGGTCGCCGTCGCCGTGGCCGCCTCACCGCTGCTGCTGAGCATCGCCCACAGCTTCCACCTCGTCCTGCTGCTGGTCCCGATCCTGGTCCTCCTCCACCTCGGCCTGGCGAGGGCCGACCGCCTAGCCGTCGGCGCCGCGGCCGCCGCCTGGCTCTTGGTGGGCCCGATCCACGGGGCGATGCTGTCGGCGATCGGCGCTGGCTTCTCGGCTGATTTGGTGTTGAGGGTCTGGAACGAGAGCCAGCTCGCCGGGATCGTGGTCCTCTGGCTCGGCAGTCTCCGCGAGCTCAGAGTTCGACCGTCATCCCGTCCCGCGCCGCTTTCACCTCCACTCCTGTCGACTCTGTGAGCTGCGCAGCAAGCTCCCATGGGTGGGCGCGCCACATCGTCATCCCGAAATGGGTGAGGATGGCCAACCGTGGACGGGCTGCGCGGATGATCGCCTCGGCGTCGTCGAGGCACAGGTGCGGCAGCGGGCGGCGCTCGCGGAGCACGGCGTGGATCACCATCACCTCGGCCCGGTGCTGCTCGGCGATGCCCTCGTAATAGGCCGAATCGGTAACCCAACCGAGGCGGTCGCCGAAGCGGAAGCCATAGGTCTCGGCGCCGTGCGGGTGGGCCGCGGTGGTGGCGAATCCGATCGAGCCGACGCGATACTCGGTCTCCGGTTGGAGGCGGATCAGCTCCTCCGGGAAGCCGCGCAGGTAGTGAAGGACCACGGGGTCATCGTCGAGCGCGTCGGCCGGGCAGTAGAGGCGGCCACGGTGCTTGAAGCCGCCCTCGGTCATGGCCTCGATCATCACGTTGACGTCGCCCGAGTGGTCGAGGTGGCGATGGCTCAGGACGATGCCGCTCAGCCGCGCGGGGTCGATCTTGCGCTTGGCGTACTGGACGATCGCGCCCGGGCCGGGATCGAGCGCGAGGCGGGTGTAGCCGTCCTCCAGGTAAAGCCCACCCGAGGCGGCCAGCTGCTTGGCGACCATGAAGCGGGCACCGGCGGTGCCCATGAAGGTCAGCTTCAAGCGCCCGCTTCGGCAACCTCTTCGAGCCTCGTCTCGGATTCGGCGCCCCCGAAAAACCGCTGGTAGAGCTGTTCGACACTCGCCAGGGTGTCAACGTCGCGGACCCCCTTGTCGTCCCGAAGTCGAACGATCCGGGGGAAGCGCAGGGCGAAGCCGCTCTTGTGGCGGGTCGAGCGCTGGATCGAGTCGAAGGCGACCTCGACCACTGTCTCGGGCTCGACGACCCGCACCCGGCCGCGATCGAGGATGGTGTGCTCCTGGAAGTGTTGAGTCATCGTCGCGATCTCGGCGTCGGTCAACCCGGTGTAGGCCTTGCCCACGTTGACCAGCCGGTCGGCGGCCTCGTCGCGGACCGCGAAGGTGTAGTCGGAGAGGACACCGCGCCGCTTGCCGTGACCCCACTCGACGGCCGTGACGACGCAGTCGAGCGTCGCCAGAGGCCGCTTCAGCTTCAGCCAGGAGAGCCCGCGGCGGCCCGGCGTGTAGGCGCTCTCCGGGTTCTTCAGCATCAGACCCTCGTTGCCGCGCTCACGCGTCTCTCCGAAGATCCGGTCGAGGTCCTCGGCGCCGGTGGCGGTTTCGATTCGGGCCAGGAGGAAAGGATGCTCCAGCCGCAGGCCCTCGAGCAGGCGGCGCCGCTCGCGCAGGGGCCGGTCGAGCAAGACCTCACCGTCCAGGAGGAGGAGGTCGAACGCGACCAGCACCACCGGCACCTCCTCCCGCATCGCGGCGGAGACGACCTTGCGGCCGAGCCGCCGCTGGAGCTCGAAGAAGCGGAGGACCCGGCCCTGGCGGTGGGCGAGGATCTCGCCGTCGATCAGCACCTCGTGACCCAGCTCCGCCGCCGCCCCGGCGACCTCCGGAAAGGCCGCCGTGGTCTCCTTCAGGTCGCGGGAGTAGAGCGCCACGCGGCCGCCGCCCCGGTGCAGCTGGCAGCGGACCCCGTCGTATTTCTCCTCGGTCCAGGCACCCTCGCCGACCCGCTGCATGGCCTCGGCGGCGTCGGCGACCACCCCTGCGAGCATGAAGCGGATCGGCCTGAAGAGCTCCATCGACGCGGCGCCCGTCTCGCCGGCCCTGGCCCGGACCGCTGCCTCACCGAGGTCCCCGGTCAGCATGTGGACGCGCTTGACGGTGGCCAGCGGCAGGTCGAACGCCAGCGCCACCGCCTCCTCGACGAGGCCCTCTTGGAGCCCGATCCGCAGGTCGTTGGCGAGGATCTTGACAACGAACCTGGCCTCTCGCGGGTCAAGACGACGAAGGAGCTCCCCCAGCAGCTCCTGCCTGGCCGTCGATCCGCTTGCGCCGGCGATGGCGGCGAAGGCAGCGGCCACCTCGGCCGGCGTGGCGGGCACCGGCTCGGTCTTGCCTGCCAGCACCTCTTGCACCCAGTCGCCCGGGTCGGAGTGCTTGCGGTAGACCCGGGAGAGCTCATCCCGCTCAGCCCGGGTGATCATCTCGACCGCCCGCCATAGCGAGGCGCCACCGACCTGCAGCGTTCGTGGGTCATTGAGACTGAAGGGTCGCCCCGTCATCCACGTCGTGGCCAGCCGGAGATCGTCCGGCTCGAGGGTTCGCAGGTATTCGGCCAGGAGGCGCGTCTTCTCGAGCTTGGAAGCGGTGGACGCGATCGCCTCGGCACAACGGGCGAATTCGCGCATCGGCTGGACTATCGTAGGCAGGGAGAACGATTCACTCAGAGATGAGCCGCCGCTGTCCCTACCTCGAAGAGTATTTCCGCGAGAAGCTGGGCCCGCTCCGCAGCTACCACTTCGACTGCCATGTGGACGGTGCCTCGCACGTCCGTCGCAGGCTCAGCGACAGCCCGCCGATCTGCGTCCGCAACTTCGAGGAGTGCCGTCTCTTCCAGGCGGAGAAGCGCCGCGAGGACGGCCTCATCTCCCGCTACACGGACTAGGCACGGGTAAAGTCTCACAGCGCGATGCGCTGCGAAACCTGCGGAGCCCCGGCCGTCCTGCTCGCCAATGCGTGCGTCTTCTGCGCGACGCCGATCGGTGACAGCCACGCTCCCGCCGAGCTCTTGGACTACCTGGCGGCGCGGCTGCCCGCTGCCAGGATCAAGCGCTTCACGCTCGGCCGTGGCCGGCCGGTCCGAGAGTTCAAGCTCTCCGTCGGCGAGACCGAGTACGCGGCCCGGATCCGCCGCGGCCGGCTGGAGTTGACGCCCGACCTGCCGCCGGCTCGCTGGGTCGATCGACTCCTCATGGCGCTCAGTAGCGAGGCCGCCGGCGACCACGAGCTCCGGGCCCGACTCAGCCGGAGCGGCTGGAAGCTCCGTTAGACGAAGGCCAGCGCAAGCTGTTCGACGCCTCGCAGAGCGAAGGCGCGGACACCGCGCTTGCGCAGGTGCCGTGCGAGATCGTCGGTGAACCCGTGGACGGTGTAGACCTGCTCGGGCGCGACCATCTCCACCGTCTCGACGAGCTCGTGAAAATCGCAGTGGTCGGAGAGAGGGAAGGCCACGTCGGCACCGAAGATGGCGCGGAAATGGCGGTCCTGCGCCCAGCCCGAGACGAGCGCGCAGCGGTAGCGGTGGAGACGGCGGATGACCGCCTTGCCGGCGGGGGGAGCGATCACCACCCGTCCCGAGTAGTCCTCCCCGGGAACCAGCTCGATGTAGTCGGGCATCGCCTCGCCCAGCTCCAGGTACGCCTCGGTTCCGGGCAGGCAGCGCGCCTCGAGGGCGAAGCGGATTCCGTAGGGGGCGAGGGCCAGCATTACCTCCTGCGCCTTGCCCACGGCGTGGCAGAGCAGGACCGGGGTGACGCCCTCGGCGAGCACCCGACTGCACCAGGTCGCGATCGCCTCGATGACCTCGCCGTGGTCCGGGAAGACGAAGTTCGGTCGGCCGTAGGTGCTCTCGATGACCAGCACGTCGGCCTTCGGCATCCGCACCGGCCGCGGTCCGCGGAGCTTGACGTCGCCGGTGTAGAGAAGGCTTCCGGCTGGCGCCCTGAAGAGAACCTGGGCAGACCCCAGCATGTGCCCCGCGGGAACCAACCGGAGCGTGCCGCCGGCGACCTGCTGATCCACCTCATAGCCGATCACCCGGGCAGCCTTGGGCCGCCGCGCGGCGGCGGTGAGAGCGAGCGTCTCCGCGGTGAGGTAGGTCTCGCGATGACGGCGGGAGTGATCGGTGTGGGCGTGGGTCACCACGGCCAGGGCGCGGGCCACCTCGGGGTCGAACCAGATCGCGTGGTCGGGCAGGGAGACGCCGCGGTCCCAGGTGACGTTGCGGGTCACCGGAGCCGCACCCGGTCGGTCTTGCTGAAAATGTCCCGGGGCATCGCCGCCCCGACCATCGCATAGGCCTCCGGCGGAATGCCGATGTCGACTACCCACACCTCGCCCGCGAGTCTCGCGCCCTGGTTTGAGAGGAGCCCGGCCTTGGGCAGGCCCAGGGTAACTGTGATGTGGGCCCGGATGGAGGGCCGGTGGGCGACGCCGTCATCGGAGCTGAGACCGGAAGGAATATCGACCGCGACTACCCGGGCATCGGCGCTGTTGATGGCGTCGATCCAATCGGCCGCCCTGCCCGCCGGGGGCCGGTTCAATCCGCTCCCGAAGATCGCGTCGAGCACCACCTCCGCGCCGTCAAGATCGGGTTCTCTGCCGATGAGGACCCAGGCCGCTTCCAACGCCTCTGCCTGTTCTGCGGCAGCGGCTTCAAACGCCTGCCGGTCGAGCGCGGCAACCGAGTGAAGACGTCCCCAGCGGTGCAGGTGGCGAGCCGCCGCGAGGCCGTCCCCGCCGTTCGAGCCAGGGCCGCAGACCACCGCCGTGCGGCCGGTGCAATGGCGGGCAACCTGCCACCCGGCGGCCTCCATCAGCCACTCGACAGGGTTTGAAGCGGGTCTCGGCCAGACGGTCGACCTCCCTCACTTGGGCCGCCGTGAGGACCGGCAGGGAGTCGGGCTTCATCTTCATTAAAGGTTCGCTTGAAATTCTCGTGCCCTGGGAACAAATGGGAGCGGTTCCCAATTAGAGGACTTTGCCAGACGGGGGTTGACATTGCCCCGGGCGCCCATAGAATTGACCAATAGGGGGTGAGAGACTGTAACAATGCTTGAAGATGCCTGTGTAGAGATTGAGGTCCTTACCGAGAAGGACCGCCAGGAGCGGGCGCAGAAGTACGCGCGCCGCAACCGGATGCGCTACATCGACCAGCTTCTCAACGAGCTGGAGATGCTGAACCTGGCCGACCAGGCGAGGATGCCCGACCAGCTCTCCACCGCTGTCGACCAGCTCATCGAGGAGACCAAGGCTGCTGAGATCCGCGGCGCCAGGAGCGTGGCGACGGTGCCGGACGCGATGGACGTCCTCTACGAGATCCAGGACAGCCTCATGTTCAACCAGATCGAGGACGAGTAGGCTTTTTAGGGCCTTTTCCGTACGTCCGTTCGGTCTGTTTTGATCGATTCACTCCATTTCGGTCCCTGGTAACTTGAAGTCCAATATGTGCGTATTAGTTGGTTTAGTGACCGAGAATCGTGCGCAGGACCTTACCAGGGACCCTGCCTCCGACCGGTGAAATCGCCCGCCTGGTCGAGGACTACCTCGCCGCCTGCACCGCCCGGGGCCTGAGCCCCAAGACCCTCAAGGACAACTACCGCTTCCCGCTGGAGCGCGTCTTCCTGCCCTTCTGCGCCGACTCCGGCATCACGTCCGCGGCCGACCTCGACCAGCGGCGCCTGGACCGGCTCAGCGTCCAGCTCCTCGAGAAGGGGCCGGGCGGCAAGCCGCTCTCCCGCTTCTCCGTCAACACCTACCTCAACGCCATCAACCTCTTCCTCGGTTGGGCGGTCAAAGAGGGGGAGATGAAGCCGGTCCGGGCGCAGACGCCGCGGCTGCCGCGGCGGGTCGTCGAGACGCTCAGCCGAGAGGAGGTCGACCGGCTCGAGGAGACTGCTCAGTCGGAGCGCGACAAGCTCATCGTCCGGGTGCTGGCCGACACCGGGCTCCGCGCCTCCGAGCTGCTGGGGCTGGAGGTCGGCGACCTGATCCAGCGCGACCGCCAGCACCTCCTGAAGGTCACCGGCAAGGGCGACCGGCAGCGCCTGGTGCCGGTACCGCCGGCAGACATGCGCCGGCTGCAGCGGCTGGTGCGGGGACGGGACAGGGAGGACCGCGTCTTCCTGACCCTGCGGCGCCGGGCATCGACCGGCGACTTCGAGCCCCTGAGCCTGGCCGGCATGGAGCAGATGATCGAGACCCTCGGTGACAGCGAGTCGGCCGAGCTCGGCAAGCGCGTCTACCCGCACCTGCTGCGGCACTCCTTCGCCACCTGGACTTTGACCCGGGGCATGAACCCGATCCAGCTGGCCAACATCCTCGGCCACAGCACGCTGCGGATGATCCAGACCACCTACAGCCACCTGACCGTCTCCGACTCCTACGAGGCGCTGATGAGGGTCCTCTCCGCCGAGTCCTGACCCCCCGGTGGCTCGAGGATCACCTCGACCTCCGGCATCACCGGTTGGCGGAGCAGGGCGCCGGCCAACCGCACGAGCGTCTGGTGTCGGATCCCGCCGCCATGGATGGCGGCGCTGATGGTCGCCCGGCTGACGCCGGCAGCCTGGGCCAGGTCCGAGCAGCTCCAGCCGCGCCGGGCCAGCTCGTAGGTCAGCCGAGCCGAGTTGAGTCGGATCGAGATCGCTCGTGCACTTCCCATGTCCTGTTCGACTTGTCGTGTCAAGGCCCCTCCTCCCTGTGAACCGGTCGCCTTCAGTCAGGTAAGTGCAGTGAGAGGGCCAAGACCGAACGAAGTTGCGCCAACTGGGTGGATTTCGCTACAGCGGCGTTGTTGGCTTGGGACTCTTTTTGGGAGCTGGTGAGTCGGCGGAAATCGGCAATCTGGTCTCTTGGCCCTCTATCCCTTAAGGGGCATTGGGGGCCCAAGAAGTACGTTGGGCATTGCCGATGTACGAGAACGGGATCCGTATCGCTGTCGCTATCGCTGGCTATCGCATCCGATAGCGTTCAGCCAGGTTTCTGCTGGAGCAAGATCAGGCGACGCCTGACGTATCGGGACGCTCGGAAGCTTGCCTGATGTCCACCGAAACGAATGCCCCGACTCCAATCCAGGGCCGAGCCGCGACTTGGAGCGTCTTCGGTGCCGAGTGAGGGCCCCGCCAACAATGCATGAAGCGAAAGAAATCGACCGCCGGCACGTTTAACGAAAAGTGGAGGAGGGCGAATACACCGCGGGCGATCCCGAGGCGTTCGAGCGCCTCTACCGGAGCACCCACCCGCGGCTGGTGAGGACGCTCTACGGGCTCGTCGGCCCGGGGGCTGCCGAGGACTGCGCCCAAGAGGCCTTCGAAAAGGCTTACAAGGCCTGGCCCCGCTGGCGCGGCGACGCCCCGGCCGAGGCTTGGATCCACCGGATCGGCATCAACGTGGCGGTCTCCCATCGCCGCCGTACCCGCCTGGTGGAGATTGTCGCCATGGTCGCGCCGGGCCTGGTCGCCGCCCCTGATCCACCTTCTGACGGGTGGGGCCAGGAGGTGACCCACGCTGTCCGCAAGCTACCGGTGAAGCTGGGCGCCGCGGTCCTTCTCCGCTACTACCACGGATACAACAACCGGGAGATCGCCAGGATTCTCGGCATCGCCGAACGGACTGTCGGCTGGCGGCTTGGAACGGCGATGGCAAGGCTGCGGACTGACTTGGACGACGGCGTTGCCGACTTCGAGGATCGAGAGCGTCTCTCTTTGCGGAACGGACAACATGAAGCCAACTGACCCCAAATTCGAAGCCTGGTTCGCAAGTCGCCTCAAGCAGAACCTCGACCGTCTGCCGGTGACCACCCCCGAACGGCAGGGTCAGGTTCAAGGGCATTTCCCGTTCGGGAGGAGCTCGATGTCTTTGACCCCACTCGTCGCCGTGCTCAAGTCGCAGGTAGCGGTGATTGCCGCCACCCTGGTGGTCGGGGTGAGCGCGATTGGGATGGCCACTACCGGCAGTCCCAACCCGAAGGTCTGGGGAGCGGACCTGATGGGCAGCATCCAGCGCTCGGCGCCGACGACGACCACCACGACGCCCGGGCCCACCCCCACACCGGAAGGGACCCCAACGTCAGGCGCCCCCCTGACGATCAACTCGGCGTCTAGCCCTGAGCCCAAGGACACCCCGGAGGCGAGCGCCAGCCCCGAGCCAAGAGAGACCCCGGAGGCGGTCGCCAGCCCCGAGCCAAGAGAGACCCCAGAGCCGACCGCCACCCCTGAGTCGAATGGCGGCGACGGTTCGGGAGACGACTGAGACGCGCCTGACCACTGCTCCCGCCTCGGCCAAGCAGGAGAGGCTGGCGCGCCTCAAGAGCCGGCTGATGGCGGGAGCGATCCTATCGTTCGGCGCCTTCTGGGCGCTGGTGCTTGGTCATCCGGCCGGATCGCTCGGGATCCAGACCGGGCCGGTGCGGGCGGCCACGCTGGCTCAGCGCACGCCGGCCCCAGTGGCCGCCTTATCACCCTCCGGCCAGGCTCAGGCGTCGTCGGCAGCTCAGACCTCAAACGGGTCAGTGGCGCCACCGGCAGCCTCGAGGCCGACCAATGCGACTGCCCAGGCCCCGGTTCTCAGCTCCTCCGGCTCCTGACCTCCACACCCCCCGAGGGCTCGTGCGCTTCGAGTTCTCGGCCATGGGGACCGGGGTCACTGTCCTGCTGGCGGACGCCGATCAACACCTGATCGCCCGAGTCGAGGGTCTGTTCCGGTCCTGGGAGGAGAGACTCAGCCGCTTCCGAGAGGGCAGCGAGCTATCGTGGCTGAACGCCCAGGCGGGCGAGCGGTTGACGGTGAGCCGGCTCCTGTTTGAAGTCGTGGTGGCCGCTGTTGCGGCGGCGCAGGCAACCGAGGGTCTATTCGACCCGACCATGCTGCACCAGATCCATGGGCTCGGCTACGATCGGACATTCAGCGCCATCGGGTCGGCCGCCAGAGCCGGCCGCTATCGGCAGACTCCGGGCGGCGCCTGGCGTGAGGTCCGGCTCGACCCTCGCCGGCGGACCGTGCAGCTCCCCGAGGGGATTGGACTTGACCTCGGCGGCATCGCCAAGGGCATGGCGGTGGACGCCGCCCTGGCCAGCCTCGGGGCTGCGGGGGCTGGCTGCGCCGCGGTCGACGCCGGTGGAGATCTGGCCGTGATCGGTCTGCCCGACGGCTACGCTTCCTGGCCGATCGAGATCGAAACCAACCGCGAACCATGCGTTGTGAGCCTCGCCGCGGGCGCCCTTGCCACCTCCAGCGTGGGCCGCCGGCGGTGGCGCCAGGGAGGGGTCGAGCGCCACCATCTCCTCGACCCGACCACTGGTCTGCCGGTCGAGAACGAGGTCTGGTCGGCATCGGCTGGGGGCGGCACCTGCCAGGAGGCCGAGGTCCACGCCAAGGCTGCCTTGCTGCTGGGCGAAAGCGCCGGCACTGCCTACCTGGAACGTCACCACCTGCCGGGTTTGCTGGTCCTCAAGGACGGTCGCCAGGTTCTCGTCGGGTCCTGGGCCTCGGCCCAGGAGCGGGGATGACGCAGCCGGCCAGCCAGCTGGTCTGGGAGCTGGCACGAGCCACCGGGTTCGTCGCCTACCTGCTGCTGCTCCTCTCGGTCGGACTCGGCCTCATCCTGAGTCTGCAGTGGCGCTCGGAGCGCTGGCCTCGCTTCATCGGCTCCGAGCTACATGAGTACCTGAGCTTCCTGGCGCTGCTGGCCATCGGCGCTCACACCCTGGCCATCGCCCTCGACCCCTTCATGCGGTTCACCTCGGCCGAGATCATCGTGCCGCTGGTCAGTCACTACCGTCCGGTCTGGATGGCCTGGGGGATCGTGGCCACCTACCTGATGCTGGCCATCTGGTTCAGCAAGCGGGTCCGGGCCAGGATCGGATACTCGTGGTGGCTTCGCTTCCACCAGCTCACCTTCGCGGTCTACCTGCTGACCACACTGCATGCGCTCGGCATGGGTACCGACACGCGCACCACTTGGGCGGGACTGCTCTATGCCTTCGGCTTCCTACTCGTCACCAGCCTGCTGGCCGCTCGCCTGCTGACACCTCCTGCGCCACAACGCCCCCGTCCCTACCTCGCCCTGCTGGCCGGGGTGGTGGCAGTCTGGTCCCTCTCCTGGGCGGTTTCAGGCCCGCTCGCGGCTGGGTGGGCGTTGGTCGCCAACGGCGGTGCCCATTAATGAATCACCTGGCCTCGTCGGCTCTCGGAGGGTGGCTGTGAAACGCGCACGGACGCCCGCGGGCCTGCCCCTGCGAGAGCGAGTACGGACCGCAATCTTGAGTGATGGCGGTACAAACGGCCGTATACAACCGCTGACAGGGACAGATGGCGCAGACAGCCCCAAGCGGCCGAAGTTCCGTTGATCAGTAGACGACAGGCCCGCGTCTGAAGCGCCTGAGGTGCCTCGCGTAAGATTCGAACGCGTCGAGTCCGCGGGAGAGCTAGAGCTAGACGTTGAGCCGATTCCCCACGACACCACCTTCCGCAGTTACGTCCTTGGCAGGGTGATCCGCCCGCTCGCGGTGACGATCATCATCGTTGGCTATTAGTGGACGACCACGATGATCGCCACTGCTGCCGCCGCCGCGCCCGTGGGCGACCAGCCATTCCATGGCCTGCTCCGTAACCGGGACCCTGGTCAATCCGGCTTCAAACGCGTTATCCATAGAAGTCGCGATATCACGTTCTAGCCCGGACGATCCGTGTTCAAACGGGTTACCGGCAAAAGTGTGGAGATCTCGTTCTAATCTAAGCCGGAAGGGTAGAAGCGGATACTTTTCTCAGATGCCGCTCCTCACTGGTCCGCTGATCGCTCTTGCGACCGGAATAGCTCTCCTGTCAGCAGTGGCTGGCTAGTTGGAGGTGCCGGGGCAATCATCGCGGCTCAGCGGGACTCGGTTGGAACGTCCGATAAAGGCCAATTTCAGGTGTGCGTATGAGTTCGGTCAATAGTCCAGTTCTGCACAACCAGATCGCCCAAATAAGATCAAGTCTGTCGTTCGCGGGGAGCGCCGAAACGAATGCCCCGCCGCTGGACAGCCTGCGCTGGAAAGGACCGGAGATCGCGCGCGCCGCACGCCGGCACAGGGCGTCGAACGTCCGGGTCTTCGGCTCGGTGGCTCGCGGGGATGCGGGACCCGGAAGCGACTATGACTTTGTCGTCGACCTCGACGCGGCGCTGGGCGGTCTGGCGGCGTCTGACCATCTCGATCGCCTCGAGCAGGAGCTGAGGGGCCTTGTCGGCCGCCCCGTTCACGTTGTCACGGCCCGGCACGACTCCGCCTTCGCGCGGCGGGTCAGGCTGGACGCTCAGCCGATCTGAGTTAGAGCGCCGACCGCGGCCCGAGAGAACACCCGATCGCCGCCTCGACGCTGCCGAGGTGATCCCCAGATGACGGCGAAGTGACGGTGCCGGCCGCCCAGAATCGAACTCATGCGGGGGAATACGCGTACGCCGCGACATACCAGGCGTTCACATCCGGACTCCTTCCGGTCCGCCTATGTGGCCGCCGGCGTGGCGATGGCTCGCCTCACCCCGGGCGCGGTGATCATCGACGCAAACCAGCACTTCGCCTCCCTGGTCGGACGGTCAGCCGAAGACCTGGTCGGGGTCGAGCTGCTCGACCTGC
>Ga0307374_10006722_pt1 | contig 17956 bp, 18 predicted proteins | sample OX3MG_FD_202532 | JGI IMG/M metagenome (GOLD analysis project Ga0307374, IMG submission 202532) | Soil microbial communities from Risofladan, Vaasa, Finland - OX-3 | ecosystem: Environmental > Terrestrial > Soil > Coastal area > Acid sulfate soil | place: Finland: Risofladan, Vaasa | collected... | reverse complement strand
CGCAATAGCAACCTTCTTTTTGTTGTCATCCCGAGCCCCGTTGGGGCGAGGGATCTGCTTTCGACTTTGCACTTACGGGTGCCCCATCCTGAGCGCTCTTTGCGAAGGGTGGGGTTTTTCCTCGCAGGAACCTCGAACTTTCGTTTGCAGCCTCTGCTTTTTTAGAGTGCGGCGGCTCGTATGCGCAACGTTTTCGTAGGAGCGCTGCTTGCTGCGCCCGCGCCGCGCGGCGTTTCCCTTCCGTGTAGCTCACGTCCCGCCGACGCTCCATTTGCGTCGGCTGACGTGAGGTTTTTTGCCCTTGCGGGTGCCCCATCCTGAGCGCTTTCCGCGAAGGGTGGGGTTTTTCCTCGCAGAAACCTCGAACCTTCGTTGTCCGCCTCAGTTTTTTTCGATAGTTGAGGCTTTCCGCCTGTTCTCCAGTTTTCGTTTTTCGCCTTCGTAGGGGCGACCCTTGTTTACCCTGAGGAACGAAGGGGGGTCGGCCCGTGCCACGCGAACGCGCGGCGTTTCCTTTCCCTAGGTAGCTCACGCCTGCCTTGATTCTCGAGGGTCCTGCCAGCGTTGGAGTCGCGCCCTGTAGCTCACGTCCCGCCGACGCCGCATTTGCGTCGGCTGACGTGAGGCTTTCCCGTTCCCGGTTTCTGTGGGGCCGACTCGGCCCGTGCCACGTGAACGCGCGGCGTTTCCTTTCCCTAGGTAGCTCACGCCTGCCTTGATTCTCGAGGGTCCTGCGAGCGCTGGAGTCGCGCCCTGTAGCTCACGTCCCGCCGACGCCGCATTTGCGTCGGCTGACGTGAGGCTTTTCCGTCCCGTTTCCACAGTCACCACCCCGTGGCCGTCTCCCCAACATTGGCTCATCCTTTGTATTTCCGCCCTTCTCGCCATCCGTGCTGCTGAAACTTCCTGCGTTCCGTCGTACAATACTCTAATCGTGAGTCCAGAAAGCAAACCGTCCGCGAATCCTGCCGCTCAGCGCGTGCTCGACTTGCGCTTTGTCGAGCTGATGGACAAGGTCCGCCACAACCGCCCCGGCGACGACATGGATCTTCTCCGTCGCGCTTACGATTTTGCTTCCCAGCAGCATCGGCTTCAGCTCCGGGAGTCGGGCGAACCTTACCTCTCTCACCCGCTCGCCGTCGCCAACATTCTGGTCGACATGAAGCTCGACGTCACCACCCTTTGCGCCGCTTTACTCCACGACATCGTCGAAGACACCAGAATTCCCGTCGAGCAAATCTCGGAAATGTTCGGTCCGGATGTGGCCCGCGTCGTCGAGGGCGCCACCAAAATCAGCCGCATCGATCTGATGGCCCCCGAGGCTCGTCAGGCTGAGAACGTTCGCAAAATGCTGCTCGCCATGGTCAATGACGTTCGCGTCATTCTGGTGAAGCTCGCCGACCGTCTTCACAATATGCGCACTCTCGAGTATCTTGCGCCCGACCGCCAGGAGCGTATCGCCCGCGAAACTCTCGACATTTACGCCCCTGTCGCCAACCGTCTCGGCATGGGCTTGATGCGCAGCGAACTGGAAAATCTCGCCTTCCGCTATCTCGAACCTTCCGCTTTTCTCGAATTGCAGAAAAAAGTCGCCACCAAAACCAAAGTCCAGGAAAAGTTTCTCCACGAAGTCCAGGACGCCATTCGCAAGAAAATGGTCGAGAACGGCCTCCCCGCCGAAGTCGAGGGACGCACCAAGGGCCTCTACTCCCTGCACCACAAAATGCAGCGCCAGCAGCGTGCTTTCGATCAGGTTTACGATCTAATGGCCGTCCGCGTAATCACCGACACGGTCAAGAACTGCTACGCCGCTCTCGGCGTCGTGCATCAGATTTGGCGTCCGGTCCCGGGCCGCTTCAAAGACTACATCGCCATGCCGCGCCCCAATCTCTATCAGTCGCTTCACACCACCGTCATTCACTCCGGCCAGCCATTCGAAATCCAAATCCGCACCCAGGAAATGCACCGTATCGCCGAGCAGGGCGTCGCCGCGCACTGGAAGTACAAAGACGGGCGCGCCCCTTCCGAGACCGACGATCATCGCGTCGTCTGGATGCGCCAGCTCATCGAGTGGGTGCAGGAGATGGAAGAGCCCAGCGAATTCCTCTCCACGCTCAAAGTCGATCTCAACACCGAAGAGGTCTACACGTTTTCGCCCAAGGGCCGCGTCGTCGTCCTGCCTCGTGGTTCGACCCCTGTCGATTTCGCGTACCTGATCCACACCGAAGTCGGCCATCAATGCGTAGGGGCCAAAGTCAACGGCCAGATGGTTCCGCTGCGCCATGTGCTCGCCAATGGCGACGTGGTCGAGATCATCACGCAGAAGAATCACGGCCCCAGCCGCGATTGGCTCAAATTTGTGCAAACGTCGCGCGGGCGCAGCAAAGTTCGCCACTGGATCAATCTCCACGAACGCGAGGAAGCCACCGCGGTCGGCCGCCGCCTCCTCGAACGCGAAGCTCGCAACTGCGGCTTGAGCCTCAAGAAAATCTCCGACGAAGATTGGCAGCGCGTCGCTTCCGAATACGGTTGCGGTCGCATCGAGGATCTTCACGCCGACTTGGGCTACGGCAAATGGTCCGCGCGTCAGGTCCTCGCCAAGGCATCCGGCCAGCCCCTCGCCGAACCAACGGAAGAAAAATCTCCCAAGCTCGTCTCCACCGTCAAGCGCATGCTCGGAATGCAGAACGCGCCCATCCAGGTTCGCGGGCACGACGATCTGATGGTCTATCGCGCGAAATGCTGCAATCCCATTCCCGGTGATGACATTGTCGGCTACGTCACGCGCGGCCGCGGCGTCGCCGTGCATTCCACTTCCTGCCCCAACGTTCAGAATCTTCTCTACGAAACCGAGCGCCGCATCGCCGCCGAATGGGCCGGGCCAACCGAGGCGGCCACTTTCCCGGTTCGTCTCCGCATCCTCACCGAAGATCGCCCCGGCATGCTCGCCGAAATCACCGCCGCCATCAGCGCCGTTGACGCCAACATCCGCACTCTCGAAAGCGTCGGCGAGCATTTGCACGCGAAAATTGAGATTGCCCTCGACGTGCGCGACCGCAAGCAACTCGAGAAAATCCTCCTCCAAATCAAGAAAATTCCTGGCATCTTCGATATCGAACGCATCTACAACGTTTGAAGGCTCCGCTTTTGCTCCCGCGCCTGTTCCATACGGTCATTGTCGCTTCCGACATTCGCTTCACCGCTTCGGCTCGTCCGCGTTTACAATTGCACTTGAGATGCTTCGCCCCTTCTTTTTGCAGCCGTCACGCCATCGCTTTCCGCGAACGCTGACGTTCTTCTTGTCTGTGTTCGCTCTGGTTTTTCTCGGCGTCGCGGGATGCCATCGCGTGATGCCCACAAATACCATTCCCCTCGACCAGTCGGGGCTCAGTTTTTCCGCCATTCAATCTTTGAAATCGCTCAACATCAACGATGCCGAAGTCGCCGAAATCGTCAAGGCCAAGCAGGGCGGCCTCTCCGACGACGGCTGCGTCGCGCTGGTTCGCCTGGCGCATTCTCGAAACGAAAAATTTCACACGGGAGACGATGTCGCCCAATTGCTTGGCGCCGGCATGGCCGAGTCCACGGTCATCGAGTTGGCGAAGCTGAATCAGATTGGGCTGTGGACCGGCGAAGCGCAAGCCATGCGCCTCGCGGGTCTCTCCGATGAAATTATTCTGGAAGCCGCCCATCGACGCGCCGCGGGTGAGCCCGTGCTTTCCGGCGCGAGTCTGGCGAATTTCAAGAACGCCGGAATGCGCGAGGGAACGCTGCTGCAACTGGTTCGTCGCGGCGTCCCCGATGGCGAAGCGCCGGAAATCATCAAACTCCGCCGTCGTGGCTGGTCCGACGCCCAAATTCTCCGTCGCTACCCAGGCCGCTGAACCTCTCCTCGACTGTATTTATTTCTGCCCAACAACTCATCATTGTTCGTCTATCACTTGTCGCTGGTGTCTCTGCCTTGGGTGGCACAGGCTTTAGCCTGTGTGCCTTTGCCTTTCGCATCGCACTCGTAGGGGCGCTGCTTGCTGCGCCCGTCGGCGCAAAGCGCCGAGTCTTCGTTTCGTAGAGCTGCATCCCTCGGCTTTCGCCAGGGCGCGTGTCAGGGCACGGCTTCAACCGTGCCGCCCAAGCCTCGAAAGAAAAAGGGCTTCAGAAGCCTGTGTGGCAACTCCAGAATCTTTGTGGGTCGTGGCTTTAGCCACGACATAAGCCCTGCAATTTCAGTGCGGCTTTAGCCGCTGAGGTCTGTCATTGTGAGTAGCCACACGGTACAGATCTGCGGCGCTCTGCGTGGCACAGGCTTCAGCCTGTGCGCCTTTGCCTTCGTAGGGGCGCGGTTTACCCCGCCCGTCGGCGCAAAGCGCCGAGTTTTTCGTTTCGTAGAGCTGCACCGCTCGGCTTTCGCCAGGGCGCGGTTTCAACCGTGCCGTAAACCGGCGTAGTATCAGTGCGGCTTCAGCCGCTGAGGACATGATTTCCTAGTCCTCACACGGATTCTTCAGCCCCTGAGGCCAAATCCCTCGCCATCTATTTTGGAGACAACCCACTAGCTACTGGTTTTGTTCGTCGGTAGAATCTTCCTGCTTTGACTTTCTCTTCTACACGGCGTTTCTGCGGCGGCGCACTCCTCGTTGTCGCGCTCATTTGCCTGTCGAGCTGTGCCGTGCCTCTCGCTCCCGGCTATCAAATCGAAAAGCAATCCATCACCGTGCGCTTCGTTTCCGGCAATCCGCCGCATCTCGCCATCCGCGCACAATACCGGCTTGCGAACGTTGGCACCGCGCCCCTCGATTCCATTGAACTCGGCTTGCCGAGCGAGAAAGGTTTCGGCCTCGCAAATCTGCGCGTCAAAATTGACGGCCGCGAAATCGCACCGCAACGGGAACGCAGCGAAACGTCCGCGCCTGCGGAAGGTGAGACCGTCGTTGCGGAGACGTGGCCGGAGACTTGGCGCATTTCTTTCGAATCGCACTGGTCCCGCCGCCAGCGCAAAAATCTTGTGCTCGAATATGATTTGGCGGCCACGCCGGCAATGGATCCGCGCATGTCCATTGCTTCGAACGCATTTTACTTGAATGATTCGGGTTGGTTTCCCGGTCCGATTTCCACAAAGGCGCTTTTCGCCAATAACGTCGCGCGGCCCGACCCGTCGGAGTTGATCGTTGACGTGCCCGCAAAGTTTGTCGCCACCGCAAGTGGCGAACTGCGCCGCACGCGCAAAGCCAGCGGCGAAACGGAATTTCGTTTCCGTTTACACAAAGACGATTTCGACCCGTATGTCGTCGCCGGTCAATACCAGCAGCAGAGAATTGCGGGCTCCGGTGTCACGGTTTTGTTCTGGACGCTTCAGGCGTTTCCGCCCGCGATTCTTCAGCAAACCGCAACCAGTCTTTCCGCGACAGACAGCTTTCTGGCATCTACATTCGGCGCAATTCGGCGAGCAAACCAACCGCTGCTCGTTGTGCAATCCCCCGCGCCTGGAAATTCTCAGCAGGAGCTTGATGACCACTCAGTCGTCACCTTACCCGGAATGATTCTTTTCTCTCCGCCGGATTTCTCGCGGGACACTTCGACGGGATCCGATCTAGCGGCGCCCGGCAAACGCTTGGCGCTTTCGTGGTTTCAGCATGTGATAACGCCGCAGCCCGAAGCGTGGCTGCTCGGCAACCCGCTCGCTTCCTACGCGGTGGTGTTGGCAAATGAAAAGTCCGGTGCACCAGCCGCGCGTGACGATCTCATTCGCCGACGCCTGACGCGTTTTGATCAGTTGGGCAACGAAGTTGCCGAGAAGCCAATCGCATTTGTGACTTCTGGCGACACTGCGCAGCAGCGCCAGATGGGCGACGCGAAGTCAACGCTATTTCTTTTCGCGCTGGAGGATCGTTGCGGGCGCGAAAATGTTGAGCACGCGCTCGCGCACATGGTCTATGCTTTGCGGGGCCAAGAATACGGCTACAACGATTTTCGCGCGGCTCTCGAACAGGAATGCCATCAGGACTTATCGAGCGTGTTCGCCACTTGGCTCGACCAGAAGGGCATTCCCGCTGATTTTCGCGCCCGATATCAAAACGGAAACGAAGGCACAAAATAAAAACAGGCCGTAATGCACAGGAGGAAATGTGAAAGAAGTGATCTCAACGACGCATGGCCCGAAAGCGATCGGCCCGTATTCGCAAGCGGTTCGCGCCAACGGCTTCATTTTTATTTCCGGCCAGGTGGCATTCGATCCCGCGACGAGCCAGCTTGTCGAAGGCGACATTGCCGCGCAGACCGACCGCGTGCTGCAAAACCTGAAAGGCATTGTCGAAGCCGCCGGCTCCATGCTCGACAAGACCGTGAAGACTACCGTTTTTCTAAAGGACATGAACGATTTCGCAAAAATGAACGAAGTCTACGCGCGTTATTTTCCCGCGAATGCGCCGGCGCGTTCCACGGTGGAAGTCGCGCGCCTTCCCCGCGACGTTCGCGTGGAAATCGATCTGATCGCAGTCGCCTAGTCGGTTGATTGTGTAGCTCAGGTCCCGTCCCGATGTATTTCAATCGGGACTGACCTGAGGCTTTTCCAGCGGACCTATAGTTACAAATTGAATCGAGGACTTCCGCAATGCAGATTCGCAACGATTGGACGCGCGGTGAAATCCGCGGCATTTTCAATTTGCCGCTGCCTGATTTGATTTTTCAGGCACAAACGATTCACCGCGAATTTCACAAGCCCGAGGAAGTGCAGCTCTGCCGCTTGCTTTCGATTAAAACCGGCGCGTGTCCCGAGGACTGCGCCTACTGCTCGCAGAGCGCGCATTACAAAACCGGCGTCGCCCGGCAAAAATTAATGGAGCCGGCGGCTGTTCTTGAATCCGCGAAACGCGCGAAGGCCGACGGCGCGACGCGCTTCTGCATGGGCGCCGCGTGGCGCGATGTCCCCGACGGAAAAGAATTCGAGAATGTTCTGGAAATGGTTCGCGGCGTTGCGGCGCTCGATCTGGAAGTCTGCTGCACGCTCGGCATGCTCACCGAAACGCAGGCCAGTGCGCTGAAGGAAGCGGGACTGACCGCGTACAATCATAATCTCGACACCTCGCCGGAATTTTACGGCCACATCATCACCACGCGCGTTTACGAAGATCGCTTGCAGACAATTGCGCGCGTGCGCAAAGCGGGAATCACCGTTTGCTGCGGCGGAATTCTCGGAATCGGCGAATCGGAAGAGGATCGCATCGGTCTGCTGCATCAGCTTTCGAATCTGAATCCACATCCCGAAAGCGTGCCGATCAATGTGCTGGCGCGCGTCGAGGGAACTCCCCTCGCGAATGCTCCGGAGCTCGACCCGATGATCATGGTCCGTGCGATTGCGACGGCGCGCATTTTGATGCCCGCGTCGCGCGTGCGCCTTTCCGGCGGACGCCACAAACTTTCGCGCGAGGCGGTCGCGCTTTGTTTTCTGGCGGGCGCGAATTCCATTTTCACCGGCGAAAAACTTCTGACCACGCCGAATCCTTCCGTCGACAACGACATGGAGCTGCTCGAAGATCTGGGTATGAAGGCGATGCAACGTGGCTGACGCGAAGAAAATGCAATTACGCCAACGCATCGCAGGGGAACTCGAAAACCTCCGCGAGCAATCGCAGTTGCGCTCGCTCGAAATCCTCAGCGGCGTCAATTTATGCTCGAACGATTATCTGGGACTCGCCGCCGACCCGCGTTTGAAGCAAGCTGTTATCGAAGCGGTCGCATCCGCGCGGCAAATGGGCGCGACGGGCTCGCGCCTGCTCTCAGGCAACGCCCGCGAATGGGAAGAATTGGAAACTGAATTTGCGGAATTTGCAGGGGCGGAATCCGCGCTCTACTTTGGTTCGGGCTACACTGCGAACGTCGGACTCCTCGGCTCCGTCTTGCGGCCGGGGGATATTGTTTTTTCCGACGCGCTGAATCACGCGAGCCTGATTGATGGGATTCGACTCTCGGGCGCACATAAACTTATTTATCCGCATGGCGATATGCAATTCCTCGAAGATGCGCTTCGGGAAAAATCGAGCAGCCCCGGCGCGAAAGTGATTGTGACGGAAAGCATTTTCAGCATGGAAGGCGACGTGGCGCGCATTGACCATCTCCTGCGCCTCGCGAAAACCTATGGCGCGGAATTAATTGTCGACGAAGCCCACGCGCTGGGCGTATGCGGGCCGGAAGGCCGCGGCGTCGTGGCGGAATTAAAACTGGAACGCGAAATATTCGCCACCGTGTACCCATGCGGGAAGGCGCTGGCGAGCGCCGGGGCGTTCGTCTGTTGCGGCGCTGCGTTGAAGGAATTCCTGGTGAACCGCGCGCGGACTTTTCTGTTCAGCACGGCTCTGCCTCCGTACGTCGCGCGGCAAATTCACGCGGCACTCGACATCGCACGCGAAGAAAAGTCGCGGCGCGAGCATCTAAATGAAATCTCGATTGCGTTGCGCGAAGGATTATCCGCTGCGGGCCTCAACTACGGAGCGAGCTCCACGCAAATTGTCCCCGTGATTCTGGGCAGCAATGAAGCCGCTCTGCGTGTCGCGGCTCAGTTGCAAGCCGCTGGTTACGCCGTCCGAGCAATTCGCCCGCCCACGGTTCCCGCAGGAACGGCCCGCATTCGCGTTTCGCTCACCAGCCGCATCACGCTTGCAGACGTTCATCGTCTCGTTGGCGCCATAGACGCGGCGGTGCATCCACGCGATCTTTCAGCGGCCGAAGCAGCGGCGCTCGCGAATGCCTAGCCGCTTTTTTATTACCGGCACGGACACGGGAGTGGGTAAAACCGTGGTCTCCGCGTTGCTGTGCGCCGCGCTCGGCGCAATTTACTGGAAGCCAATTCAAACGGGAACGCGCGAGGGCACCGACCGTGCCACAGTGATGCGCATCGCAGGAGTGTCGAAAAACCGCACGTTGCCGGAGGCGTACCGTTTTGCGCCGCCCGTTTCGCCGCATCTGGCCGCGCGTCTGGCGGGAGTGCGCATCGAGCTGCGTAAGATCAAATTGCCGCAACTCGCGCCATCGGAGAATTTAATTGTCGAGGGCGCGGGCGGCGCGCTGGTGCCGATCAACAGCACGCAGCTGATGACGGATCTGATGGCGCATCTCAATCTTCCCGTTCTTCTTGTCGCTCGGACTTCGCTGGGCACGATCAACCACACGTTGCTCTCGATTGCAGCGCTGCGCGCCGCTCGGCTCGATCTTCGCGGCGTGGTGATGGTTGGAAAAGAGAATCGCGAAAATCACGCGGCGATCGAACATTACGGCGAGATCGAAGTCGTTGGCGCGGTGCCTCTGCTCGCGAAAATAAATCGCGCCGCGCTCATTCGTGTGTTTCGCAAGAATTTCAATCGCCAGGTGTTTTCCGCATGAGTTCCAGCCTGCGCGTCTGGCATCCCTTCACGCAGGAGGCGCTCGACCCCGCGCCGCTGCGCATCACGCGCGCACAGGGCGTTTACATTTACACCGAAGACGGCCGCCGCTTCATCGATGCGATTTCCTCGTGGTGGGTGAATCTGCACGGGCATTGCCATCCCGCGATGATGTCCGCAATCGCGGAGCAGACGGCGAGGATGGACCACGTGTTGCTCGCGGGCTTCACGCACGATGGCGTCGAGGAGCTTTCGCAGCGCCTGCGCAAAGTGTTGCCGCGCGAGTTGGAGCACATTTTCTTTTCGGATGATGGCTCGACGGCCGTCGAAGTCGCGCTGAAAATCGCGGTGCAGTACTGGCAGAATTCAGGGCGCGCGAAAAAGCAATCGATTGTCGCGCTCGAGCACGCCTATCACGGCGACACCGCCGGCGCGATGTCCGTGAGCGACGATTCGATTTTCAACGATCCATTCCGCGATTTCCGTTTCCCGGTGCATCGCGTGCATTCGGCCTATTGTTACCGCTGCCCCGTTGGTAAGACGCGCGCGACTTGCGATATTGATTGCGTGGAGCGGCTGGCGAAGCTGCTCGAAGAAAAGCACGAAGAGATCGCGGCAGTGATCGTCGAACCGCTGCTGCAGGGCGCGGGCGGAATGATCGTGCATCCGGTCGAATTTCTGCAGCGCGTTCGCGATCTTTGCACGCAGCACAATGTGTTGCTGATCGCCGACGAAGTTCTCACTGGTTTTGGCCGCTGCGGCAAAATGTTTGCGTGCGAGCTGGCCGGCGTCGTGCCGGATTTGATGTGCCTGTCGAAGGGAATCACGGGCGGAGTGCTGCCCATGGGCGCGACCGTTTGCACCGGCGAGATTCATCGCGCATTCGTCAGCGACGATCGCAGCCGCGCGTTCTATCACGGGCACTCGTACACGGGGAATTCATTTGCCGCCGCCGCGGCAGTTGCTAGCTTGCGCATCTTCGAGAGCGAGCCTGTATTCGAACGCATCAGCGCCATCGCGAAAATTCACAACGAACGCCTGGCGGCAATTGCTAATCATCCGGCGGTAGGCGACGTGCGTTCCATCGGCACTGTCGCCGCCATCGAGTTGCGTGCGGACGATGCCGGCTATTTGTCGCGACTGCGGCCAAGGCTTTACAAATATTTTCTCGATGCAGGCATCTTGCTGCGACCGCTCGGCAACATCATTTACGTTCTGCCTCCGTACACGATCACCGCGGAAGAACTGCACTACGTTCATGACCGCATCGTCGAATCGCTGGATCACTGCGAGGAATGGTCCAAGCCCGCCTCCGCCGCGCATTCCGCCTGACAATTGTGGCTGGCCGCGGGCGATAATCTACGCGACGCATCCGTGGTGAAACAGAGATGAGGCGGGAATGGTGGGCCTGGACTGACTTGAACAGTCGACCTCGCCCTTATCAGGGGCGCGCTCTAGCCACCTGAGCTACAGGCCCACGGGAGCAACAATTTTAGCACGAGCCAGAGCGTGCCGCACATGCCGTTTCACGCTTACATTATTCGCAGCTTCTCGACCGGCCGCTTCTGTTCAAATCAGTCCAGTTTGCCTGTTTTGCGTCATGCTTCATCGCCTGAAAGGGTGTAGAGTCACGCACCAGGAGGCTTGCGATGATTTACTTGCTCTGGGTGATTGTGATCGGCATCCTCGCCGGATGGATCGCGGGGAAAATCATGCGCGGCAGCGGCTTCGGCTTGCTGGGCGACTTGATTGTCGGCGTGATCGGCTCGCTTTTGGGCAGCTTTATTTTCGGATTGCTCGGACTGGGCGCTTACGGACTGATTGGGCGGCTGGTCGTGGCGATTATCGGGGCCGTGATTCTTCTGTGGCTCATTCGATTCATCAAAAAAAGATAAAGCAGATTTACGTCAGGTGGCGGGAGCTTCGAAATATTCGGTGAGGCGTTTGTGGAGTTCGATAATGGCGCGATGCAAGTCGGCAATGCCTTCCGTGCGGTGGCTGACGTCCTGAGCTTTCAAATCCCCGAGCAGGTCGTGCGTGAGCGTGGTGGCGCGGCGAATGCGCTCGAGCGTGAGCAGCGAAAGCACAGTCGAAGGATCGCGATGCTGAATTTGCCGCTCGCGCCATTCTTGCACCGCCCAGGCGGTTTTGCGGACGTGGTCGACCGCATCGCGGAAATCGCGCAGGATTAAAGGATCAATCTCGCCGGACTTGATGCCTTGCTCCAGAGTCAATAGCTCCGCGCTGGTCTTGCGAAGCTGGAAATTCAAACCCCAAAACGATTCGTTCGGCGTGAGCAACTCGACAGCAATTCCCTGTATCGCGCCGCTTTTCGCGCGGCGCACCGCGGCCATGCGCGCCTGCGTTTTTTGGGCCGTCAGCAGGTTCGTTAATTCCGCCTGAATGCCCATCGTGGGATAGTTGCGCATTTGCAAGAGAGCGCCGTGAGCATTGACTTCGGTAGCTTGCGCGCTTTCCTTGAATTGCGCGCCATTGGCTTCGCGCCAATTTACTTCAAGGGGCACAACGACAGGGTAACGGCTGCTGCGCCGGTGCTCGGGCCCAGATGATTTCTCAGACGATGACTTTTCCGCAACCACTTCCTGCCTCGGAAGGAACGCCCTAATTTGCTCCGTTTCCCGGCCAGTTGGCAAGAAGTAAATTTGGCGACTGTCGCAATGGCGCTACCCATCGAGAGTGGCCACTCCATCCGCGGATTTGCCGTATAATTCAGCGGCCAACAGGAGGAATATAAAATGAGGCGAGCAATTCTCGCAGCTCTGATATTTTTTGTGGCACCGCTATGCGCATTCGCGCAACAAAATAGCGCCGCTTCCGGCGACGCAACCGTGCAGCTCCTCAAAAAATTGGTCAACGCACCAGGACCGTCGGGCTTCGAAGAGCCCGTGGCAAAAATCATGGTCGAAGAAATGAAACCGTACGCCGCGAAAATCAGCTACGACGGCCTCGGTTCAGTGATTGCCACGCAAGGCTCGAGCGGGCCGCGCATCATGCTTGACGCGCACATGGATGAGCTCGGCGGACTGATTCGCCGCATCACGCCGAACGGTTTTCTGAGCATGCAAATGTTGGGCGGATGGTTCGATCAGGCTTTGGTTGACCAACGCTGGTGGATTATCGGCTCGAAAGGGCCGGTGCTGGCGGTCACGGGGATTCGCGACGTTCATATTGCGTCCGCCGAGGAACACACGAAAGTTTTTCCGCGCAATTCGCTTTACCTCGATATTGGCGCGAAATCCGCGGATGACGTTCGCGCGATGGGCGTCGAGCCGGGCGATCCCGTGGTGCCCGATTCGCCGTTTGAAATTCTGAATGGCTCACAGAATTATCTGGCCAAGGCGTGGGACGATCGCATCGGGCTGGCTGTGATGATCGAAGTGATGCACCGGCTGGCGCACGCCGCGCACGCAAATCAGGTTTTCTATGCGTCGACGGTGCAGGAAGAAATCGGGCTTCGCGGCGCGACCACTGCTTCCGCCGTAATCAAGCCAGACGTCGCCATCGCGCTCGAAGTGGGCATTGTGAAAGACGTTCCGGGCGTGAATCCTGAAGAAGCTCAGGAAGTCTTGGGCGGCGGCCCGGGCGTTTTTCTGTGGGACGCGAGCGAGTTGCCGAATCGTAAATTCGTCTCGCTGGTGAAAAACGTCGCGGCCGCGGATTCCATTCCGCTGCAATATGATTTGATTACCGGCTATGGAGACGATTCGGCGGCGATCCAAAAAAGCAATGGCGGCGTGCCCACGGTGAATCTGGTGGTGCCCACGCGGTACACGCATTCGCACAACGGGATCATCAATCGCGGAGATTTTGATCACATGGTTGATCTGGTGACGGCGTTGATTGAAAAGCTGGATGCCGGCACGGTTGCGAATCTGCGCAATTTCGCGCCAGCGTCGGAATAATTCGAGCCGCGCAAAAAATTGTGCCGGACGGAAGCTCCCGCACGTCAAACATACCAATGAAGAAGATCGCGATGGCGAGCTTACTGGCCTGCGCGTTTGCGGCGCTGGGCTTTGCGCGCCATCAGGCGAGAAATCCATACCAGCCGACGCAGCGCGTCAGTTTGTCGAACGGTTTCTCGATCCAACTGCCCGTGGCGTGGACGGCGCGTACAAATTTACGCCACGTGCCCCCTGCAAGACTCGCCGGTTCCGCGCCTCCCTTGACGTTCTCCGAGATGCACGTCTGGGATAATCCGGCCGAGTCTTCCGTCCTGGAGTTGGACGTTTCGAATAATCCGTTTCTCGGTCTTGACGAGACGGCGCTCGACGCGCGGATCGACGGCGCGAGAAATTCAAGCCCGGCGCTTCTCGATTACCTCTTTTATTTTTTCTTTCCTCCGCCGCGCGATTGTCTTGACGGCGCGTCCGCCGCATTCCATTCGAAAGCCGGCGACGCGGATTCCGGCTCAAAAAATGGCGGCAAATCGCGCCGTGATTTCGATTTGTCCTACGACTGCGTTTTTTTGCCGACGCTCGCGGATTTTTACGCCAGCCAACTGACTGCGTCGCTGCATATAAGCCGCGCGAACGGCGCCACGCATTGGCGAGGTCACGTGCAGCGTTTTTACCTGGCGTCCATGGAGTCGGTTCAGTCGAACGATTTGACGTTTTATGTTTTCGAAGCGCAGGCGGAGTCGCCGATTTCCCGCGCGGTGGTAAATCATTTCAATCTGCCCGACTCTTTGGAGGGCACGCAGGCGGATTTTTTCTGGGCCGTTGGCGCTCCCACGCCGTTTCCGTTTGTGCCCGATCCGACGCGCAAAAATGTGCCTTTGATTCATGTAGCGTACGCCGCGTTGGGACCCGGACCCAACAAACGTCCCGAATTCCTCCACATCCTGCATCAGATCTCCGCGCCGTGGGGCTCGCCCTACTGATTGTTTTTCGTCGGCCCTCGTAGGGGCGCTGCTTGTATACCCTGACGAAGGAAGGGCTGCGCCCGCGCGACTCGCAGAGTCGCGTTGCGCGTCGTAGCGCGTTTGTGAAAATGGACATATCGATAAAAGAATGCCGGAAAATACTCGATTAGAAATGACCTCGATTGTGTTTTTTCAATGATTTGCATGAGGTTCTAATTTCCCATAGAAACTCGATTAGCCCGCCTTCGCCGAAGGCTACGGCGCGCCAAGCTGAAGGCAGTGACCAGTGATGAGTGGCCCTTCGTTCCTCGGGGCAAGTCAGTTGCCAGCCAGTTCCGCATTGCGAGATCCCTCGACTCCGCTCGGGACGGCAAAGAACGCCGAAAAGCGCGTTTTCAGTCCCGATTAGAAATTGCCATCCGGCGTGTTTTGTGCAAGTTAGTCTTTTGTTACTTGTGTTTAGCGTCCGATTAGAATTTTTAAGGAGCAGGATCGAGCTATGCGGCTTTGGTTTGTGCAGTCTACGAGGCGTTTGCGCTGTGCAAAACGGATTTTGCGGCGAAGATAAACTGACGGCTGAGACGGAGGGTTTCGCGGGGCTAATCGCTTGGATTTTCGTGGAACGGGAGCTCATCTGTTTGGTCTGACCTCAGTAAAAATAAAAGCCGCGTTTCCGCGGCCTACCTCCCCCAAAGCCAAGTTTGTCAGGCGCGGCTGGTAAGCACCGGGCGCTCAATGCTGTTTACGGCCTGTTTGGGTTGTTGTACGCCGCCGCTGGCGTCATCGAATTTTCGCTCCCCACGACGCTAGCACAATGCGCGGCGCAGGGATAGACGTGGCGACTGTGGTGTTGGGCAGACGAGAGGCGAGTGACAAGTGGCTAGTGGCGAGTGGCTAGCGAAAGGCGGATTACATCGCGCGGATGCCACGCGCGAAAGGAAGCAAACAGGAAGCGCCATCTGTTTGGCACGGTTGCCCTTCATCCTTCAGCGTAAAAAACCGTGCCCTGACGAGGTGTCAGCGTTTTCACGAAGCCGCAGCAGCAGCGCTTGTTTATTCGCAAAGAGTGACATACCCTAAAGCCATGAACGAAATCGTGTTCGAGGTGACGCAAGAGGCCGACGGCGGATTTGTGGCTGAATGTCTGAGCGAACCCATATTTACTCAGGCCGATAACTGGGAAGTTCTCAGAGACAATGTAAAGGAAGCCGTTTCCGCATACTTCTTCGACCGCAAACCAGCGCCCTCCGTGATTCGCCTTCACCTCGTTCGCGATGAAATCCTAGCAAACGGATGAAAATCCCGCAGGACCTGAGCGGAGAGGACCTAGTTCGGCTTCTTTGCCGCGACTGGAACTATCGGATCGTTCACCAGGTCGGAAGCCACATCGTTCTTGAAACCGAAACTCCGTTTCACCAGAGAATAGCGGTCCCCGCCCACAAAAATCTTCGAACGGGCACATTGAACTCTATTCTGAAGGCCGTGGCCAAACACAAGCGCGTTGAGCGCCAGGAAATTCTGCGCCGCCTCTGACATCTCGAACCAATATAGAAGCAAAGACGCCAAAGACCGCTCACCAGATGAGAGATTCTTCGACGCTTTTTTCCTCCCGGTACAGTTCGTCTCCCTCTCTGTCGACATCAGGAAAACCCATACCGTTTTCATCGCAATAGTGGCGCAGGTCGGCAAGAATAGCCGCGACGCCCCTCTCCCTCGATCCGCAGGGCTTCAGTTTCGTATAAGAATTTACGGTGCGGATGACGCGCTCCGTTCGTCTGATTCGGGCTGAAATCTCATCAGCAATATGGTCCGATTCAGGAATCACTCCCGCTCGAGCCTCGATTACACTATTGCTGAGTCGCTGGCTTTCTTTCATGTGATTCTCGCTTTCGCACCGTACTATTTTCTGGCTGCAGAACACCAACGCTCATACGTTAGCAAGCCATGAGACTTGTACTGTCACCCTCTCCTTCTTGTTAAACTGCAATCTGCTGAGAGGATTTTGGAAGATTTCGTGAAAGGGTAATTCTCGGAAGTTCTTTACGACAAAGAGGAAGTAACGATCCATCAGGCTCCTTGCGACCTCGTGCTCTTTCGGCGTGAGTGACAATGTTCCGCTCGTGTCCTTCAGGCCCTTGACCTCGATAGCTAGAAAGTCTTTACTTGAATGGGTCTCCAGTCGGAAATCGTAACCACACCCAAGTCTAGTCGTGTTTTGTGCACTGCATCCTTTGAATTCGGGGAGTTTGGCTCGCACAGACTCAAAATACTGTTCGGCAGCCAAACCAGTGATCAGGCGCTGTGCAAATTGCGATTCAGTGTCGCGCCTCTTTTTCGGTTGAATCTCGCTCCATGCGCTTTCGTCATACCCGAAGAAGGATTTGATTAACCCGGTAAACGCGTCGATGTCTAAGTCCTTATATTCCTCGAACACCCTTAAACAGTAATTTCGGGTCAGGCGCTTGTGCCAGCCTTTCCGACGATTCGGGAAAAGTGGATCGAATTCATCGCGATAATTCTTGATGGACGCCGGCTTGGATCCCATAGCGTAACCGACGACATTGAATGCCTCCGTAAAGTTATCGAAGCCGAGCCGTTTCAAGCCAAGCGAATCGTATTTCGAGAGATACAGGCCAGTCAGTATCAACTTCTCTCGCGTGGGAATCTGCTGTGCGTTGAGTTCCATCTCTTAGGTGTGCTGCAGATTTCAACGACAGAAACATCCATGCACGAGAATGGCCTTTCGTTTGCCGTCAACCACGAGGTCCGGTTTTCCCGGCAGGCTCGGAAGACAAGTACGGTATTTAATTCCCATTTGCTTGACGATGCTGCGCACAGTGAGCTCAGGCCGCGTACCACTAGAATGGACCTGCCGCATTATCTGGCTACGTTGCTTTGGACGAGAACATGTCCATAGGTACGGCCTAATTTAGGACAAATTTTCGATGAGTGCCACCATTTTGGGAAGAAATTTTCAGCTCCTGACATTTAGCTCTCGGCGAGGAAGTCGGTGAGGATCAGATTCGGGAGATTGTAATAACGCTTGACCTGATCGGAGCGCGCGATTTTGTTCAGGTCTTCGCCAGGCTCCTTGGCTTCGATCCAGCCAACCGGAAAATCGAGTCGGATGGTTTTGAGTTCGGCGACGTACGACTTGAAAGGCATCGCGCGGGATTATAGCGGGAAAGTAACAGGTAGCAACACGGCAACGCCGCAAGTTGCCTAAAAACAAAAAGCCCGTCCCGATGGGGTATAGACGAACAGCAGATTCCTCACCGCCGTTCGCCAAAAGTTGGCAACCGGGTTCGGAATGACAACGCAAGGATGAGGACGAAAACAAAAAGCCCGCCGATTTCTCGGCGGGCTTTCGCTTGTCTGTAAGCTCTTGGACTTTATCGGATACCCTTCGGCAAGACGCCTCAGGATGAAATCTTCGCGTTGCGAAAATTTCAAAACCAGTCAGAACCCGTCACGATAATTTCTTGAAACCGAGTCACCCGAATTCCCATGAGGTGTCACGGGAACTGGGCTTGCCCTAAGCAACTCGATAGAGTTACAGAGAGCTGGGCAGCCGGGACCTGCGTACAAAACAGGTTGTGCTGCCGTTTTCTTTAGAAAGGAGGTGATCCAGCCGCAGGTTCTCCTACGGCTACCTTGTTACGACTTCACCCCAATCATGAGCCATACCTTGAGCGCCTGCCTC
>Ga0307374_10006721_pt1 | contig 17958 bp, 10 predicted proteins | sample OX3MG_FD_202532 | JGI IMG/M metagenome (GOLD analysis project Ga0307374, IMG submission 202532) | Soil microbial communities from Risofladan, Vaasa, Finland - OX-3 | ecosystem: Environmental > Terrestrial > Soil > Coastal area > Acid sulfate soil | place: Finland: Risofladan, Vaasa | collected... | reverse complement strand
GTTCCGTATCGGCGAACCCTTTATCGATGCACTAGCAGCTTTCACTCAGTGGGACGATCGGGGGCGTGCATTCGCGACCTGGCGCTGCCGAGGCGACTGGAAAGGCAATCCTGACCTCGTTGCCGTTCGTTTCGATTACATAGTCGAGGGTGACTCCGTCGAGCTACTCGAAGCCATTCGGCTGCACGGGAGCGGCCTTGAGCGTGGCGTTGCCCAGAGGCGAGTTGACTCTTGTTTCCCTCCACTCGTGGCGACCATCTGGCTCGATATAGGTCTAAATGAAATCGAGAACGTCACAATTCTTGGGCTTGTATCCGAGGCCTATAACCCAGACCTTGGAGACGTTCACCTGTCACTAGCTCGTCAATGGGCCCTAGACGAGGTGGTTGGCCGAGATCAGTGGGTGCCCTTGATCAAAGGAGCGAGGGTGGAATCGCAGCGGTTGCTCGAGGCCAGGCCCGATTTCACTGCTGCAATGCAGGCCGCACAAGTCCGAGCTCGCAGGCGGGCGCAGGTCACTGTGGAGCAACTTCGCGTGCGTATCCACGCGGCCGAATCCACAGGTACTCCCGTATTGGCTGACCCAGCTGATTTGAAGCTTGAAACCGATCTCGCAGCTGGCGTGGTCTTCGGGGTTAGTCATCCGATCGTAAGTCTGGATAGCGTTGGACTAGTCATCCTCTCGGGTCGGGTACCTGTCGGCCCAGGCTTCGGACCCGAGGATGACAGCGATGACAGATGAATTCGTTTGGCTCGCACGACAGCTGGACGCTTGGCCCACACGGCTGCCTCGACCGAATCTCGAAATCGGTTGTCAACTTCGGTTAGCTGACGCATTGGAGCACATCCTCGAAACGAATCGGGTCGGTGAGGCTGACTTAGCTGTGCTGACACGCCAGATTCTTCGCAGGCAGGCGGAGATCGGAGGTGGCGACCCGTGGCTTCGGGTGCCGGAAGGAGGGCCTTGGCCGTCCGAGCTCCGCTGGCGTTCACATGGACTCGTCCCAACCCCCGTTGGGACGGGTGGCCACGCGCTACGTGCGGAGAATTGGATGCCGACTTGGTTGATGCCCTACGACGAGCCCCCGGGGAAGGCCGCCGAAGGCGAGGCTCAACGACGTGTGAGGGACTTCACCGTGCTCGGAGATGGCTTCCTGGAAGAAGCCATTGGAGAGAGCACCTACACATCGCCGGGACAACAGCAGGCAATGAGGACCGTGCTCGCCTCAGAGGAGACTGCAACTATCGTCGTTAACCTGCCCACGGGAACGGGTAAGAGCGCCGTATTCACGGTCCCCGCATACCTTTGGAGCGAAAGCGGCGGCGTTACTGTGGTAGTGGTTCCAACTACTGCTCTTGCTCTCGATCAGGAGCGAGGGATTCGCACCGCGCTGGCTAGAGGCACTGGAAATTGGCAGCTGCCACGCCATCTCGCCTTCCACTCTGGTTTGAGCGATGAGAACCGCCGCGCCATGTATGGGGCGATTCGAAATGGGACCCAGACTGTGCTGCTGACCTCGCCCGAGGCGCTAACAAGCGCGCTTGCCCCAAGCCTTTATGCGGCAGCCCGTTTGGGACACCTACGCGCGATTGCAATCGATGAGGCCCACCTTGTTGCGCAGTGGGGGGCTGGATTCCGGCCGGACTTTCAAGCTGCAGCGGGACTTCGTACTGATCTCCTCAAAGCAGCCAAAGATGCGGGACGACCCGGCTTTCGAACCATCCTGCTTACCGGAACCCTAACCGAGGAGGCACTCGAGACCCTGCTGGAGTTTTATGGGATGCCTGGACCCATCGAAGTGGTTTCGTCGGTCTCGCTAAGGGCCGAACCTTCCTACTGGCTGCGGCATTGCGCACATGAGCGGGAGCGTCAACAGTTCGTTCTGGAGGCAGTTCGCCAACTGCCCCGACCATTGCTCCTGTACACAACCCGAGTGGATCATGCTTACCGCTGGGCAGAACTTCTCCGCACGGACGGGTTCCGCCGACTTGCGGTTGTAACGGGAGAGACATCGGCTGAGGAGCGTCAGGCCGCGATAGAGGGGCTCACCGGCCGAGATCTGATGACTGGCGCGAGAGTCGGGACAAGCGTGGACGTCGTAGTCGCAACTTCGGCATTTGGTCTCGGGATTGATCAGCCAGACATACGCTCGATCGTGCACGCCTGTGTTCCCGAAACGGTGGATCGGTACTACCAGGAGGTCGGGCGCGGAGGCCGCGACGGGGGTGCTTGTGTCTCGCTTGTCTTGTACACGGACGATGATCTTCAGACGGCGCGGTCGTTGAACCGTACCCGGATTATTAGCGTCGACCGCGGGTTTGAGCGGTGGGAAGCGATGCGTTCTTCTTCCGAAATGATTGGCGCTGATCTAATGCGGATACAACTCTCTGCGAGGCCTGCTGACCTAGTCTGGGATTCGGAACACAATGAAGACTGGAACCTTCGGACACTTCTACTAATGAGTCGCGCTCGCATGATTGAACTGCAGTCGGAGCCTCCCAAGCCTTTCGATGACGTGGGCAAGCAGGAAGATGCGGACAGCACCCCTAACAAGGCTGTGATTCGTGTCCTGCACGGCCATCTGGCGGATCGCGCTTCGTGGGAGGCGCAGGTGAAGGAAGTTCGACGTCGCACTCATCTGGCCGACCTCGAGTCCTTTCAACTGATGGAGAGGGCATTCAACGGTTCGGTCGACTACGCCGACATTTTCAGGACCGCATACACAATGGAAATTCCGGACCGCGGATCGGTCCCAAGGATTTCGGTCCTGCCCCAGCGCAGTTGCGGAGGATGCGCGTATTGCCGCCGCGTTCGTCGCGAGCCATACGAGGGCATGTATCCCCGGCCCGAACCATTGCGCCATCCTCGAAGCACCGAGGACGACGTCTTGGTGAACATGTTTGCGGGAGGAACGGCGCGAGCAGTCGTCGTGACTTACTCGGCGCAGGAGTACTCGTCCGATAGGGCTTGGCTAGAGTTGTGCGAGCGCCTGGCTGTGTCGCTTGCGCGGCATGGCGTACGTAACATTGTGGGTCCGCCGGAGTTTCTGAGTCGCCGACTCATACGGGACTTGCATCGCCGTGTTCAGGATCGATTCATATTCCTTTCCAACCGCTACGCTCCAAATGAACTCCCCAATCTCCCGACCTTGGTAATCCATCCTCGGGTTCCGTCCGACTCGATCGTGCCTTTGACTTACTTCACGAAATCTCAGGATCTGCCGAGACGTGTACTACTCATGTCTGCGAATGCCAGAGACCCCGAGCGTCCTGCATATCCGGCCGCTCAACTGCGCCAACCTTCGCTCCAGGCTGAAGGTCTCTTGGCGAGACTCTAATGGCGCTTCTTGACCCTCCCCAGATTTTGCCGAATGCGGCTGAAGTCATCTATCGGTATTTACTGCAGGCCGAAAAGCAAACGGAGAGGCGAGAGACCCTAATTGCCATCTTGTCGCCAGCCTCGCTGGAGCAGAATCTCGGCCAAGCCGGCAGCAAAGTCCTGGAAGACACGCTAAGAGCCTGCGAACAACTGCGGCTCATTACCTCGGAGGGCGACGCAGTCAGGCTTAACCCGGGGCTCCCTGATTACGCGCTCAACCGCCGAACCGGAAAGCACTCTCTTCGCCGTGTGCTGAGGAAGTTGATTTTGGCCCCGGAAATGAATGATGGCGATTGGGGATCCCAGAAAGGGGCGCGCGACTTGACATATTCGTTGGCTTGGTACCTGCGTCAGGATCTGTATTCAGCTCCGGCCCTTTGGGATTTGCACCCTCAACTCCAGAGTGTCCAATTGGCTCAGCAGCAGCAGTTAGGCAGCAAGATTTTGATCGTGAATGACACTCGCTGGGGAGCTTTCATGCGGTGGTCAACATATCTTGGGTTCGCGGTTCACCACGCCTTCGACGGGAAAGCCTACTTAGTCCCGGACCCCACGGTCGCGGTACGCGATGCACTGTCGGATTGTTGCACTGGGCGGTTGCAGAGCAACTTCCCGTACTCGATCGTGGCACGTACCGAAAGGAAGTCGAAACCCATCTCCGACCCGATTATCTAGCTCCGGTCCCTCCCGACACTCTATCCACCGCTCTTGGACACGCGCTCAGGCGGCTCGAAGACTCGAAGCTGATAACTCTCTCGGACCGTGCAGATGCACCAAACAAAGTCTCGTTTACCAACGAAAGCGGTCAGAGAGTAGTTCGGTCGACATTGTCGTGGACAAAACCGATTCGACCAACGGGAGAAGTTGCATGAGCTTCACTCCCGGTTTCATTTGCTGGGCAGAAGAGAGAGTCAACGAGACGGTTGTTGTCGATGCAGTGATGCCATCTGAAGCGGTCTTTCTTGCAACCCATCGGCCGGCCCGCATCTTCAAGCGTGAAATCGGGCAAACGAAAGGCGGAGTCTGGTGTGATGAGGAGCGCCTACTTAAGGACTTCCTGGCTCCAAATATCGACCTACTCCTTATGCCAATCATTGGCGCTTCAGGGACCGGAAAGTCGAATCTGATTCGATGGCTCCGCGCACGAATCGAGCCCGGACCGACCCGAAAAGTCGTCTACATTCCAAAGTACGGGACCAACCTCCGCAGCGTCATCGAGCTGATTTTGGCCGACATGTCCGGGCCGATCTTCGACGACCTCCGTAACGAACTCGCTAAAGCTGCTGATTCGCTTAACGAATTGGAGGCTCCTGAACGCCTCATGTTCGAACTGGCTCTGAGGATCTCTCATGCTCCACCGGAGACCCCCGGAGGCGAAGGAGGTCGCACAAATAGGTACAGGCAACTTCTAATCACGGAGTTGCCCAAGTTACTCAAAGACCACGTCTTCACAACACACCTGCTGCAAGCAGGCGGAGTGATCGATCGCCTTGCTACCGAAGCGCTCAGGGGTCGGACAAGCGAGCAGAAGGAGCATCCATACGAGTTCGTTGAGGCCGACATTCCGACGGACGTGATTGAAGCGAAGCAGGCCGGCGTGGCGGCACAGCAGATTTACGCGCAACTCGTGGGCAGTGCACAATTGCGTGCGGCTGCGGTTTCGCTACTCAACGAACAACTTGAGCCAGCCATTCGGAACCTCTTCGGGATGGGCGGAAGAAGGCTATCGGAAGTCATGCGCGGCGTACGGGCCGCGCTGCTTGAGCAGAACACGGAACTCATCCTATTGATCGAAGACTTTGCTCTACTGCAGGGAATTCAGCGAGAACTGCTCGATGCCATTATTCAAGCCCCGAAAGAAGGGAACGTCCAGCTGTTGTGTCCCATCCGAACCGCAATGGCTGTGACGGCTGGGTACTTTGACAGCCTCGACACCGTAAGGACTCGTGCGGCGTTTGGCGGTTATGCCTATAGCCTGGATGTCCCATATGCGGAAGGTGGCGACATTGCGCTGAACTACGCGATCGATCTAATTGGCGGGTACCTCAATGCGGCGCGGCTGGGTTCGTCAGTGCTCGACGCCGCATTAGCAAGGACTGGTGCCGGTGGGGGAGCGGTGGGCCGCAAGTGGATACCGAACAAATGCGACAAGTGCCCCCTACAGCAGGAGTGTCATGACTCCTTCGGCACCTCCGTTGATGGGTACGGGTTGTATCCCTTTAACCGCCCAGCTCTTGACCGCATGCTTAAGGCACGAACAAAGGGCAACTTCGATCCGCGCGATGTTCTAGGACGCATTGTTAGGCTGACACTTAGCGAGCAGGAGCAAGACCTGGCGGATGGTCGATACCCAGCGGCGAACTATCTCAAGACGTACTCGGATCCGACTCTCCCGACCATGGATCCAGAGATCGTGGCGACGCTGAAGCACCTTGATCCAGTGGACCACCGTAGAAGGGTCGATGTGCTGACGTTTTGGGGTAACTGCCCCGACAAGGTAACGAACCTGCGTAAGGGAATCCATGAAGCGTTTCGTTTAACCGAATTGGATGTCGAGACACCAGTAGAGACGCCCGAGCCTCTGCAAGCCTCCACAGCCACGAAAGAAACATCAAAGGAGGATGCTCGACTGCGTGAGGATCTCGAGGAGATCCGGAAATGGGCTACCGGAGAGTACAACCTATCTCAGGATCTGGCGGGTCGCTTGCGACGGTGGATTCACGGTGCCGTAGTGGCTCGAATTGAGTGGAACGAGGAGTTCTGGCGGGAGAATGATCTGTGGACGAGTCGGTCCAATGGGCGAGTGTTCCGCGCTTCCAGCATCCAAATCGTAAATGCCTTAGGTGGCGGCGCTGTGCCGCAGGGTGCGGTCCGGATCGATATTCCGACCTCAAACGATCATGAGCGCCTCCTCAGAGGGCTCGTCCAATTTCACGTACATGGCCACTGGAATTTCGCTCGGGGAGATGGGCCAGCTGCGTTTCGACTCTATTGCGCCGCCCTCGATGAGTGGGCTGGCTTGGTACTGGCGGGGATCCGATCAACTGAAGACGGTGGGACAAGTTGGGATCCAGTGAAGTCGACGGTCGGCATGCTACTTCTGGGGGCGCGCGTTCTTGGGCTCCGCGGAGCACGTAGCAATCTAATCGAAGACCTCGTCAATGCCATTTTCGAGCCAACTCCAGGTACTAATTCCGCGGAGAGGGGTCCGCTCTGGTCTCGACTAATAGCCGCGTGCACCGAGCGCGTAGGTTCGGGCGACAATCGCGAGCAACTCCGGGATCGTTTGTTCGAGTACGTTGCCGTGGCACAGGGTACCGGTAGGCCCCAGGCGGTCGATGCCGCACGACTCTTACCGGCGCTTAGAGATTTCAAGACGTCGTGGATGCCGGAGGATCCAGGTCCTTTGGCCCCAGCTGGAGTCCAGAAGAATTGGACCGAATTGACGAATCGGCTTAGGCCAGCCTTGGACGAAGAATTGATTCGTCTGACAGAGTGGCAAGCCATCGTGGCCGAAAACTTCGGGAGCGAGCGAGATCCGGCGCCTCTTGCCACTGCCCTGCAGGCACTGGTTACCAATGCAAGGCAGCTCGGCGTCCTTGGGCCGCCTAGTTTGGCATTGACAATCGACGAAGCGATCAAGTCCTTCAGGAAGTCACGCATGTCGGTTATTGATGAGGTTGCGGAGGTGATCGCCCAAGCGGGTGAGTGGCCGCTCGGTAGGCTTGCGGGCGAGTTGGCGGAAAATCGGGATCTCGCCATCCGACAGTTGCAGGAATTCGTTCCACATGCCGATGCAATCCTCCGCGATACGAGGAATCGCCTTGCACAACAGGACCGCGCGTTGAAGGATGCGGCTGGTGGCGTCAATGGCTATGTTGACGTTCGGGACGAGTTATCTCAGATCACGAATCTGCTAGGAGGTGAACTTGAGCCCAACTCTGCTGCAGCGAGCGACTGAATTATCGGAGGATCTCGCCCGACTCCGTGGACTGCAGTTGGTAACGGATGCAGGCTCCGTCATCGCTGAGCGGGCGCGCGAGTTGCGAGCTACGAGGGAGCGCCTCGAGTCTCCAATCGCCTTTTTGCGCGCCGTGCGGGCTGATCCGGAACTCCATCGCCACGGGGTAGAGGGACTAGATGTGTCCAATTCACTGGCCGCTGTCGAAAAGGCTCACGCAATTGCGCGCAATGATCCCGAAGCGATCGTGAAGGGGACCGTTTTGGCCTCCGCACTTAGTGCTGTAAAGGAGGCAACCAGGTCTGCGGAGGCAGCGGCTGAGGTGGTATGGCGGCGGATCGCTGCTACGGCCCCAACCGTCCAAGCGGAACTCCTGGAGGTGCTTGGGCGAATGCCGTCATACCGCAAGACCGTCGAACGGCTGCGCGCGATGGACCGTCAGATTAATGAGTTGGCTGTTCTCCGCTGGGTGAGCGCAGTTCAACTTGACACATTCATGACCTTGCAACGTCAGGCTCGTACGGAGTGGCAACGGTTAGCCGGGACCGACGCCTTGCCTCCGATTGTCCTGGATTTTCTTGTAGCTTGCGCCCACGATGGTTCCACGTTGGATTCGATGACTCCTGAAGTCGAGGAATGGATACGAGAACGTGGCCTGCGAAGCGTTTTCCGCATACGTTTCGCGGGAGGGTAGGAAGCATCACCGTCGCGGAGCCAGCGGCGGCCCAATGGACACTCAAACTTCTTGATCGGATCGAGCAAGAAGAAATTCGGCTCTTGGCTTGGGGTCTTGTCGATGGCTCCTTTTCGAGGCCTGACCTAGAAGAGTTCATCGAGCGGCACGGAGCAGGCCTTGGAATGCCCTCGGATATAGATTCCGACCTAGCTTTGGCGGAATTGGAACGCCTGAAACTCTTGGTCCGCCTCGAGTACCCAAATGGCCTCGTGTACCGCAGCCGAATGGCCGAGACAACGAGGCTACTTGCTCGTCTCAAGCAACTCTTTCCGAAGCACCTTAAGGGCCGAGGCTGGCAGGTGGCTCCAAATCTTGTGTCCGATTTTCGGATTGCCTTGCGGCCCCGGCTGTTCCCGCGCCGGGAGATTTCACCTGATACTGCGATCGATGTCATCGGCAAGAAGGTGCGGCTTGATTCCGTGGCCAAACGCAGTATTGAGTCGCTTCTAGAGGGTTCGCCACCAACCCAGTTGGCTCGATTCCAATTGGACGCAGCGGTGCAGATCTTAGTCAGCCTTGCCGCATCGGACAGCAGTGGAACCATCGTCTCTGCGGGAACCGGTAGTGGCAAGACGCTCGCCTTCTATCTGCCTGCTCTGACTTACATAGCTGGTATCGCCTCAAGTAGTCCTTGGACGAAGGCTCTAGCCATCTATCCAAGAAATGAACTGCTTAAGGACCAACTCACAGAGACCCTCCGAGCCGTTCGGAAGCTCAACACAAGCCTTCGTGAACTTGGGAAAGGATCAATACGCGTTGGTGCCTACTACGGCGACACGCCGCGCAGTAACACATCGGTGTTCGATTCGGGCGGTCAGGGTCGGGTCGGGCAAGCATGGACTTGTGGCTTCTTGCGTTGCCCAGAGTGCGACGGGCCACTGGTATGGTCCGCGGCGGACCGGAGTCTGAGCGTGGAGACCCTGCGTTGTTCGCGAGCCACTTGCGGTTCGATAGTGACATCTGACGAGTTCGTTCTCACCCGTAAGTCGATACAGGAAGCTCCACCTGACATCGTGTTCTCGACCACAGAGATGCTGAACCGGCACCTTGACGATTCTTGGTCTCGCCACATTTTCGGCGTAGGACCTCGGGCTCGGCGAAAGCCTCGGCTGATGCTGTTGGATGAGGTCCACACCTACGAGGGAACGACCGGAGCGCAAGTAGCCTACTTACTGAGGAGGTGGCGCCGGGCGGTCGGTGGTCCGATTGAGTTTGTTGGCTTGTCCGCAACCTTGCGTGAGGCGCGAGCGTTCTTCAGCCAACTGACCGGACTCCCCGAACACCTTGTTACCGCTGCCGAGCCAAGTTTCGGAGATTTGGAACAAGGCGGGGCAGAGTATCTTCTGGCGCTCCGGGGCGATCCCGTCTCCGGAGCTAGTCTCCTGTCAACCACTATCCAGACTTCGATGCTCCTGCGCCGCAGTCTGGATCCCTCGGGAAGACCAATAAGCGAGGGCGCATACGGCAGCCGGCTTTTTCTTTTCACGGACGACCTCGACGTGACGAATCGCCTGTACAACGACACGCTTGATGCGGAGGCGATGACCAGGTTTGGGACCCCCAAAACCGAACCGCCCCTGGCCGCCCTTCGCTCGCCGGCCCTTCAAGATCGGCTCCCGAGGCTGCTCGCAGGCCAGTCCTGGGACATGTGCGAGGAGCTTGGATTTGGCCTGGGAACGTTCCGCGCGCGAGTTGGGCGAACAAGTTCTCAGGACACGGGCGTCGACCTAACCTCGGACGTGATCGTCGCAACGGCTTCCCTAGAGGTTGGGTTTAACGATCCTGCCGTCGGCGCGATCATCCAGCACAAGGCGCCTAGAGGGACAGCCCAGTTTCTGCAACGCAAGGGACGCGCTGGCCGAACCAGGCCGATGCGACCGTGGACTGTTGTCGTGCTGTCCGACTACGGCAGGGACCGCCTCGCCTACCAAGGCTATGACCTCCTGTTTGACCCCGAACTCGAGCCTCGGTCCTTACCGTTGGGGAATCGCTACGTGATGAAAATGCAAGCAGCCTATGCGGTCCTCGATTGGTTTGCAGAGGAGATGGGCGACGTGCCGCGAGGAAGCGTCTGGACGGACTTGGCGGGACCAGATGCCAACCCGAACCGATCGCCGTACACAAAGAAGCGGCAGGCACGCATTCTGAAACTGACGGAGGACTTGTTACAAGAACCCGAAGTACTTGAACGCCTTCGACGATTTCTGGCAGAGGCTTTGAAGGTCGGTTCAGACGAGATTGAGTCGTTGCTCTGGGATCCACCGCGTGCAATCGTCACGGCCCTCCTTCCAACAATTAGAAGGCGACTCGCGACCGAATGGAGGAGTGCCATTTCGACAAGGCCAACCGATTACGTCCTGCAGGGCCAACCGATACCTGACTTCGTGCCTACAAACCTATTCAGCGATCTCAGCCTGCCGGAGGTTGAAATCACGGTACCGTCGCCCAACCCATCGGTGCCGCCGGAGGCATACTCAATGCCGATCCTGCAAGCTCTTCGCGAGTTCGCGCCTGGACGTGTTAGTTATCGATTTGGGATCGGAAGTAGCCTTGCCCGGCACTGGGTCGCGCCTGATGACCTTTCAGCAACTACGCAGGTCTTAGATCTCGCTGCCTTTGTCACCAGCCACGACGAACTGGGTACGTTCGACTACTACGGACAGGACGGTACCTCAGTCGGGATTCGTTGCCTCCGTCCTTGGAAGATCGAGACGTCGATCCCCACGAACTCCGTGGCTGACAGTTCCAACTCATTTCTCGATTGGAGGACGGAGATACTGCCCTACAGCGAAGGCGCGACGGTCGACCTCCCGAAGTTGGCTGGTTGGGAGCACGTGATAGAGGGCATGTGCTTTCACCTGCACTCACTACATTCGGGCGTTGAACTTCGAAGGTTCGCGATTGGTGCGAGGGCGTCGCTAGCCTTCCAAGACGGTCGCAGAGTCGACACCACTCTCGACTTCATGGCTAGTGACCAGGTATCTGGAGAGCAGCAGAACGCGGCTGTGGGCTATGCAATTGATGTGGATGCGTTGGTCCTCACCCTTGGCGGTCCGATGATCCGACCAGACCTGGCCGGCATGCTGTCGGCGGAGCAAATGCGTTCCTTACGGTCGGCCTACTTTCAGCACCGAGTCGTACAGAGTGTCGACCTGGCCAACTCGACTAACGGTTTTGAGCGTGGGTGGCTCCACCAGTTGTACGCATCCGCGATAACAGCAGAAGCGATGCGGTCGCGGGTCTCGCTCCTTGAGGCCCATCGCAGCCTGACTGGGCCGTTACTTGCTGCACACCTTCATGAAGTTCTGGATGTCATCTTCCAGGCGCTACCGACTGACGAACAGCATGGTGGCGACGGACAACTTGGGCCGCCTCCGAGTAGTGCATCCGGACGCATATACGACCGCCTCCTCGACCTGTGCGCTTCGGCGGATATCCAGGCCGGGCTGTCGGCCGCAGCGCCGGCGCTCTGGGAGGCGCCGACGTCCGATTTGTGGGAATGGGCGGACAGGCGTTTGAGAGCCACGTTGGCAGCAGCGGTTGTTGAGGCGATTCAGCGCTTGTGTCCGGACGTAGATGCAACCAAAGGAATCGTGGTCGACCTCGAGCGCGGGCCAAGTTTCTCTGGCCCGGTTGGCTCAAACGAGATCTGGTTGTGTGAGACGGTGCCCGGAGGTGGGGGAGTCCTCCAGAGAGTCTTTGCGCGGTATGCCGAAGATCCGCGTCGATTCTTCCGATTGATTGAGAGCGCGTTGCGGCCATCAGACTTTGAGTTGGTTGATGCGGAGTTGAGGCGCGTGCTCAAGTGGGCGCACACGGACGACGTGGTTGCCAACCGGCTCGAAGCTGTGCGTACCGCAGGCCAGCAGTCTTTGCTGCAGGAAGCGTTCTCTGGGCTACTCGAATGCCTTCAGCAACGCGGCGCGTTCATGTGCCATCCAGTCGTGGCCGCGCTGAACGCTCGAGTGCTGCGTCCTGCCAGCAGCGCATCAACCGACAAGTTGCTGAACGACCTCGTGAGCCGATGGGATTCTGAGGAAGAGAGACTCGGAATTGAAGTAGATGCTCGGGTCTTCGCCTACCTATGCAAGGGTGACATCGGTATCGACTCAGCACTTGTTACAAGCGGGCTCACGCCGCCTGCGGATGCAGAGGCGTGGCGGTTCGGGGCGGTATACAGCCTCCTCTGGCCGCGTGGCTGGATTGTGCGGGCTCACGCCCTGTCGGTTTACAACCCATTCGCTGATATTCCTGCCACCGACAGCAGGTTGCTCAGAGAGTTGTTGCTTCGTCCTCCCGCGGCTGTCTTGCCACACGCCGACGGTGAACTTGATCCAGACGCCGTTTCAGCCCTTACACGGGATGGCGCTGTCGCGCTCACCGCTCCGGCTACGGAATCGGCGCTACTTCGCCGGGCGATCCTGAACTCGCTGGCCTCGCCCGTGGATGTGGGCTATTTGCACCTCTATCCACGACTGGCCGCGGTTGAGAGATCCCCAAATGCGATTGCGGTCCACCTCGAACTTGGAGATGCGCCGCAATGATTGGCGGTTCTCGGCGTATACATCGATCGGCTTGGCAATCGGGGAGCGAAATCCGCGACGTCCTCCAGGGCGTCTTCGTAGCAGAGATCCTGCGGCCTAGCCGATGCATTTGGCTGGTCTCGCCTTGGATCAGCGACATCACCGTAATTGACAACCGGATGGCTACTTTTGATGCGCTGAATCCAGCGTGGGGTGCCCGCCAATGGAAGCTGTCTGAGGTCCTAGTCAACCTGCTCCAGCTTGGCACTGTAGTGCGTGTTGCGACTCGTCCCGGCGCGCCAAATCGGCCTGTGCTGCCTCAACTCGCAGCCGCGATGGAAAACTTTGGGCTGCCGAAGGACGCTTTCAAAGTGTTCGAAACTGAAGAACTTCACGAGAAGGGTCTACTCGGTGACGACTACTACCTCAGTGGCTCAATGAACCTCACCTTTAACGGAGTCGAGTTGCTCGATGAGATGGTTACCTTTGACGTCTCGGCAGAGGCTGTAGCCGACGCTCGCCTGGTCTATTTCCGGCGCTGGGGGGGGAGACTACCTGGGCCAACCGGTTCTCGGACGTGAGTCAGCGCGCGAAGGCTATCAGCTTTGTTGACCGCTTCTTCGGACCTGCTAACGAAATCCAATTGATAAGCCTTAATCCCGATCTCCGGGCTTGGCTGCAGCCTTGGATCGACGACCTGGAAAGCCCGCTTGACAAACCGGTAGTGCTGCCCAGTCGGCGGAATGGACAGACGAGATGGTATGCGTTGGCATTTTCGGATCGGCAGTCGAGATCCCTGCGAGATGACCTGGCGGCTTTCGTTGGTCCGAGTTACTCCAACTTCGCTGGCCAACTGGCCCGCCTGGATTCCGCGGATCCGGTGGAGAACGCAGTGCTGGAACTCACCGGTGGCCGCGCCTACCGCTTTGAGGTTCCGGAAACGGAGTTACTAGCAGCGCGAAAGGCGCTTGCTTTGATGCGGTCTACCTGGGAGCGACGTCCCGATCGTACGCAGTCCGTTCCGCGTCCACTCGGCCGCATTCTGCGTGACTTCAATATGGCACTAGAGGCGGGGCAGTCCGAAGAGTCAGGAGCCCTCCTTGAGCAGTTGGGGGGAATCGGCCGCCTGACAGCATCCAACCTAACGTTTCTTAGGATCCAACGGCTCGCCTCGCTCGGACGCTGGCACGACCTTCTCGCCTTACCCGAGATGGAGACCGTGCTTAATCTACGTCGCCCAGTTGCTGTGACGGAAGCCCTGCTCCGTGCCGTTTATCGCACCGGACTTGCGAGTTTCGAGGCAAAGGGACAAGCGCTGGAAGCGCTTGAGCATTTCCGCGACATCGTCCTGCCCCGATACGCTTCGTTGTTCAAGGCTCGATCGAGTATGAGGTCGCCTGAGGCGGCCAAGCTCTTCATGATGCTGGCAATCTCCGCTAGTCCGCCGCGGCCGGGCTTGGGGAAAGACCTCCTTGCAGATCCCGATGTTGGGGTGCAGGACCACGATTACCTCGTGCTTCTGGCGGCACAGCAATCGGCCAGCGAGTTGCCAACAACGCCTGATCCCATACAGGAGGCGTCGAAGGCGATCGAATCGGGCGATTATGACCGCGCATACAGACGGTTATCGCAACTGGTAGCAACGCCGGATAGCGTGCCAATGCTCCTACGGTGCGCTTATGAACTCGACAGCCTTGAGGCAACGCGCTACGTGGTAGCAGCAATGGCCGCTCTCGAGCCCTCACAGCGCAGTTCAATCCTTGGTCAGCGAGCTTATCGGTCGTGGTGGGAGGCCTTGAACCCACCAGATTTGGAAGTCGCGCCAAGTGAGGTGAAGCAGCCACCTGCAGACTGGCTGCAGTGGCTTGAGCGGCTGAACGCCGAAGGTCCGTTTCCAGGGGCGATCGAGATCGCTACGGCTGGAGCGTCTGAGTGGCGCCTATCTAGCCTGCTGGATGATCCTAAACGTGTGGCGGACCTTGCCGCCGCTCTCCTAGCGGGCCGGCCGTCAGAGGCACAGGCAGTCATGCGGAACGTAGCTCCGCATCTGGTCGCCTTCCTGCGTCAGGCGGAGGAACCTCCACCCACCCTCCGAGCTGTGTATCAGAGCGCCATCCTACTGATCGCGAGCGACGATGGACTGGGGGCAGCCGATCTCGTGGTACTCCTGGACTTGGTGACAGACTCGCTCGGGATGGGTTTGACCTCGGCCGAGTACGAGGACCTGGTCGGCTATCTGCGCGATACGTGGGCCCAGGTCGCATCGCCCAAGTACATCGACTGGTGCCTGGACGCAATGGACTGTCTGGCTCAATTTCCTGCAAGATCGGAGCCGGCGCGTCAGAGGGTCATTGCTTACCTTGCGGGATCTCTGCTTACCTGGGTGCGGCGCCTACACGACTACCAAATCGCTCTCCTTCGTCTGCTCGCGGACGAGCTGGGCGTCGCCGATTTAGTTGCGCCCGTTCTGGCGGCGGCGGAGAGTCAGAGGCCTTCTCCCGCTGGTTACGAGCAGCCATTATTGAGTGCGCGGCTTGGGTCCCGCAGGGTCGGAATTTACACGCTGACCGAAGCTGTGGGCCGCCACGTCAGAGACATTCTGATTCGTGCTGTGCCCGCCGCTCACGTGGTGCTCAATCATGACAAGGTAGGAACTCAGAAGCTAAAACACTTGGCTCAGGAGTCGGACATTCTTTTGGTCGCTGTCCGCAGTGCTAAGCATGCAGCCACTGATTTCATTGAATTGAATCGACCTGCTGGCAAGCCAACACTCATTTGCCCTGGCAAGGGAAGCGCGAGCATGCTTCGAACCCTAATGAGCTATCTCGAGGCGGCAACCTAACGCCGGTTCGTATCGCCGATCTCAGGGTCGTTTTTAGGGATATCCCGAGGATGCCCAGATCTGCTCCCCCGGTTCGATGCTATTCGCCTGGCCTGTGGCCAGTTGCAGGAATTCCATGCGCATCGAAGCATGGTCCTTGAGCTTTCCTCGAGTCGTTAATGTACTCGTGACGGCCGGAGTCTTCACCCCTCGTGCCTCCATGCAAAGGTGACGGCCGCGAACCAACACGGCAAGATCACGGCTGTCGGCAACGCGCCCTACCTCCTCAGCAATTACTTCGGCCATGCGCTCTTGTAACTGCAGGCGGTGGGCAGCCTGCCAGGCGATGCGAGCGAACTTAGATAGACCTAACAGACGACCGTTTGGGATATATCCCACCGAGACGGTTGAGGAGAACGGCAGTAAGTGGTGTTCGCATACGGACCAGACCCGCATACCCCCAACGACGACCAACTGATCGGCAGCGACAGCTTCGAACGCAGTGTCGATATGGCCAGGATCGTGGGTGAGAAACTCCTCCCACCACCGTGCCCAGCGACCGGGGGTTTCTCTCAGTTCTGGCGACGTCGGGTCATACCCGATTGTCAGGAGCAATTCTCGTCCGAGGTATTCGAGCCTCTTAACGCGCCCCGTCGGACCTTCCCACGGAAAGTTGACCTCATGATCTCCAAGCCCATCCCTGCTCCGGTCGAAGAGACCCCAAATTGGCTTCTTCCACATCCGTGCCAACTCTCCCGATTTTCCGCTATCGATCACATCATCAACTACCCAATCAGCCTGCTCGATTTGGTCGACGGCCCGCCCGGTGAGCCCAGCAACGATTGCGCCCCCACGGGGAATTCCATACAGCTTTCCTGAGGGTGCGGAACTGAGCCTCTCGTAGACCTCTGACCATGTGACTTGCCTAGACACCGCGACGATTCCCATACAACAAGATGTGCAGTCTGGTCGTCAGATTCCAACCGCGAGCGACGACGGCTTCGGCGATCGCCTGAGAGTGGCGCGAAATGGAATCGACGGTGACGCCTTCTGGCATGACGTAAACCGGTTCCAGTCTGTGACGCTCGATCCACTCTCCAGCCTCGTCTAGGTCGGCGACGGCTTGCGCAACAAACTTCCAGGCAGCCTTTCCAGTTGCCTGAAGTGCGTCCAAGGCCACGGGAATGTACCGCCGCTCCAGTTCGTTGCCGGAGTTAGCCAACTTGGGCGAGACGTTGAACCGTGAAACATGCGCTGCCGTCTCCGCGGTCGGCGCGACAGTCCCCGCTGTCTCGATCTCAATCCACCATCCTCGCTCCGCCGCTATCTCCAAGACGGGCAGAAGCGCCTTTTGTTGGAGCAGTGGTTCACCGCCGCTTATGACGACCATGTCGGTGCGGGTCCGGTCGAGGCTGCGCACAACTTCGGTCGCCGACATTCGCCTCAGTTCCATTGCCGGCTCGTACTTCTTGCCGTTGCGTCCCGTCCAATCCCAGGTGTAGGGCGTATCACACCAACTGCAATGAAGGTTGCATCCCCCGAGTCGAAGAAATGAGCAACGCCGACCAATTGACGGGCCCTCCCCTTGAAAGGTTGGACCAAAAATCTCTGAAACCACAAGGCTCGGAGTGGGCTTGGCGAGTTCGCTTGGGGCAAGGTCACTCGCTGTAAGTGCAGACACTAGTGCAGGTTTCCTCAATAGTCACGGCTGACAGCTGTAAACCCTCTTCCCGCAGGTGCCTGAAAACCCAGAGGGCGATTGCCTCAGATGTCGGCGACTCGAGTTCAAGGCTGTCGTTGAGACAGTAGTGGTCGAGATAGCGTTCAACCATCGGCTTCACCGTGCTCGACAAACAATCGAAGTCGAGGACCATGCCTGCTTGGGGTCCGCTCGCCTGCAGCTCAATACCTTTGACCTCAACCCAACCGACCCACGAGTGCCCATGGAGACGCCGGCACTTTCCGTCGTGATGGGGCAGGTGGTGCGCCGCCTCAAACGTAAAGCGCTTCTTCAGGGTGAAGCTACCCACCAACGTGCGCTCCTGCGGGTGAAGGCATGTACGTCGTGGGATCCTTTAAGCCGGCGAGCTCGAATGCCTCGCGGCGCTCGACGCATGTCCCGCACGTGCCGCAGTGCAGTTCCCCGCCTTTGTAGCACGACCAGGTCTGCTCGAAGGGCACACCCAAGCTCGCGCCCAGTTGGACGATTTCGGCCTTGGTCTTGGTGAGAAACGGAGCCGCTATGCGAAGGTCAGGTTTGTCCATCGCGAGGCGCTCCATTGCCTCAAATGCCGCTACGAACTCGGGTCTACAGTCCGGGTAAATGAAGTGATCACCGGCGTGGACGGCTAGACCCACGACTGCGGCCCCGTCCGATTCCGCAGCGGCACACGCGATCGCCAGCATGATCGCGTTGCGGTTTGGAACGATCGTCACTTTCATGGTTTCCGCGGCGTAGTGCCCGTCCGGAACAGCGATTTCCGAATCGGTCAATGCCGACCCGACAAGCAACGCACCAAGGCCGGCTGCGTTCAAATC
>Ga0307374_10006719_pt1 | contig 17960 bp, 18 predicted proteins | sample OX3MG_FD_202532 | JGI IMG/M metagenome (GOLD analysis project Ga0307374, IMG submission 202532) | Soil microbial communities from Risofladan, Vaasa, Finland - OX-3 | ecosystem: Environmental > Terrestrial > Soil > Coastal area > Acid sulfate soil | place: Finland: Risofladan, Vaasa | collected... | reverse complement strand
CTAAACCAAGACTTAAGCCAAGGGCTCCATGTCCTTCATTTCTACGCCGTGGACAACGTGGGGAACGTAGAGCCCGTCCAAACCTCCACCATCGCGGTAGATTTGACGCCGCCTGTCAGCTCCCTATCCATCGGCCAACCCAGCTTCGCTCTCTCAAGCTCCACCGTGCTGGTGAGCTCCACCACGCCCATGCTCGTCATCTCGACCGATCCCTTGATTAACGGCGTCGCTTCTGGCGTCTCCGAGTCCTTCGTCGCCATCGGCACGGCGCCCTTCGCGGCCCAGGCCGCGCCCGCGGCTTTGCCGGAACTCGCGGGCTCGACCGCCGCGCCCAGCGGGCCTTATGCCGTGCGCTTCTACAGCGTGGACGACGTGGGGAACACGGAGGTCGTCAAGAGCTCGACCGTCATCCTGGCCTCGGCCCCGCCCGCCTTGGCCTTGTTCTCCCCGGCCCGGAACTCGACCGGCATCGCGGCCGTGGCCTCGGGCCAAGTTTCCATCCTGGGAAGCGTCTTCGACCTCTATCTCTCCAGTTGGACCCTGTCCTACGCCCCAGGTGAGAACGCTTCCGCGGGATTTGTCTTTATCAGCTCCGGCTCGGCTAACGTGAGTTCCACGACCCTGAGCGATGCTCTTCTAGGCGTCTGGAACGCGGCATCTTTGTCCGGCTGGCAGACCCTGCGCCTCTCCGCCCAGGACTTGGTGGGCGACGCCGCGTCCATCTCGGTCAACCTTTACGTGGGCAGTCCCGCCGAGCTCATGGTCCTGGGAAATCCCGAGGTCTTCGACATGCCGGAGGGGGTGGCGACCGACAGTTCCGGGAACATCTACGTGGCCGACACCAACGCGGACCAGATCAAGGTCTTCACCGCCACGGGCGCTTCGGTCGCGGCCTACGGCGACGGGCAACACGACTACGACGCCGAGGGCGGCGAGATAGACATCAGCACCGAAGCCAGGTTCAACCATCCTCGCGGCGTGGCCGTGGACCTTGCCGGGAACCTCTACGTGGCGGACACGGGCGACGACCGCGTCGTCAAGCTCTCCTCGGCCGGAGCGGTGCTCATGACCATCGGCAAGACCGATAAAGACAGGGAGCATTGGGAATTATGCGAAGCAGGGCCCCTGCCGGGGCAGTTCAACCACCCCTCCGGCATAGCCTTGGACGGCGCGGGGAACATCTACGTCTCTGACACCTTGAACCACCGCGTGCAGGTGTTCTCGTCCTCCGGAACCTTCATCCTCGCCTTCTCCCTGCCTCCCGCGCAAAGCCCCGACGGCGGCAAACGCGATGAGTTGAAGCCCGACACGCCGCACTGGGTGGACTGGCCGGGGGACTGGGACGACCGCATGCCGCTGGGCAACCCCGCCGGCATCGCGGTGGACCAGGCCGGAGACATCTTCGTGGCTGACGCCAAGGGAGGGCGAGGCTTGGAATTCTCCTCCACGGGATACCTCCTGCTGACCATTCCCATCTCGGAAGCGGGCCAAGGATACGGAAACCAGGGATATGGGAATAACAGCCACGGTCCGCAACACGATTTAGGAAACCGTCCCGGCTTCACCTTGGCCGCGCGGCCCTACGGCATCGCGGTCTCGCCGGACGGCGGCCGCGTCTACATCTCGGACGCGCGCTCGTCCCGCATCCTGGGCTTCGACGCCTTGGGCGACCAAATCCTCGCCTTCGGCAGCCGGGGGCGCATCCCGGACAACAAAGCGCCGCCCTCAAGCATCGTCCTGGACAAGCCCGCGGGCCTGGCTCTCGCCCCGGACGGGACGCTCGTGGCCGCGGACCGCGACAACGACCGGGTCGAGCGCTTCGGACTGCCCAACGGCCGGCCTACCTTGATCGTCCCGCCGCTCAAGCCCTGCTTCGACAAGATTTCGGACGTGGTGGACCACGACTTGGGCGGGGACATCAGCCGCTCGGATGACGCGGGGGTCAACGTCCCTCCCGGCGCCATCGACCAGGACATGCAGCTCTCGGTCTCGACCGTCACGCCGCCCGACATGTCCCAGATGGACGCCATGATGCGGACGGCGCAGAAAAACGGGGCCCAGCCGGTTGACCCGCCGGTGGACTACGAGCCCGAGGGGACGCAGTTCGCCAAGCCCGTCACGCTGACCTTGCCCTATAACCCGGACCTCGTCGCCCAAGCGGGCCTGCCCCAGACCGCGGTTGAGGTCAACTATTGGAATCCCGCGCAGCAGCAGTGGCTGCCCCTGACCTCGACCGTGGACCCAAGCAATCACACGGTCACGGCCCAGACCAGCCACTTCTCGCTCTACCAGGTGCTGACCTCCACGACCGTGACGCCTCTCGCGCTCATCCCGGCCAACGGCGGCGCCACGATCTTCAACGTCTACAACTTCCCCAATCCCTTCGACCTGGTCTCGAAGACCGTCACCACCATCAACGGCGCCGGGGCGCAAGTCGTGCGCGGCACCATGATCGCCATCTCCTTGCCGCCGGACATCTCGGGTGGGAGCGAGATCAAGATTTTCAACATCGCGGGGCATCTGGTCAAAACCATCGCCTTGGGCAGCCTGCAAGGCGGCAACTACTATTACCAGGAGTGGGACGGGACCGATGACGACGGGCGAGACGTGGCCAGCGGGGTCTATATCGGCGAGCTCAAGGTCGGCGGGCAGACCAAGATGTTCAAGATGGCGCTCATCAAGGGCTCCGGGTTATGAGAGAAACGGAGGGGACGGCCCATCCGCGCGTTCGCTCGGTTTCTTTCTTCATTCTCCTCTTTCCCCTTTCGTTCCTTTCCGTTCCCGCCTTCGCCGGCTCGCCCGCCGGCGCCAGCGGAGCGCAGTTCCTGGAAATCGAGCCCGGGGCCAGGCCCGCGGGCATGGGCTACGCCTTTGCCGCCGTGGCGGACGACCCGAACGCGGTCTACTACAACCCGGCGGGCTTGGGGAATCTAAAACATATTGAGGCGACCGGGATGGAGGACCAGTACTTCCAGGGCGTCAACTACGACTTCGCCGCGCTGGCCGTGCCGATCTCGCGCCTTGCAAAAGATTCCAACGCCAATTACGGCGTCGCGGCCGCGAGCATCTACAACCTGACGGTGGGCGGCATCCCGCAGCGCGGCACGACCGAGACCCTCTCACCCGAGGGCACGTTCTCATCCCAGGATTACGCCTACGCCATGAGCTATGCCTACGCGCTTGGGGACAGCGGCCTCTCGCTGGGCGGCACGGTCAAAATCGTGCAGTCGGACCTGGACGGCTACAACGCTTCCGGCGAAGCCTTTGACGCGGGGGCGCTCTACCGCAAGGACAAGCTCTCCTTGGCGGCGGGAGTGCGCGACCTGGGGCCGGGCTACGGGTTCGCCGGGCAGACTGACCCGCTGCCAAGGACGTGGTTTCTGGGCGCGGCTTACGTGATACTTCCCGGCTGGACGGCCGCGGTGGAGGGGGACTTTCCCAGGGACGCCGACCCATCCTATTCCTTCGGCACGGAGTATTCCTACGCGTTCACCAAGAAAATCAGCGGCTCCCTGCGCGGCGGCTACGCGAGCCAGAACGTGGACGGCGGCGGCTACGCGGGAGCGACCGTGGGCGGAGGGCTTGGCTACGGCGGCGTGCGCTTCGATTTCGCCTTCGTGCCCTTCGGGGACTTGGGCAACGAGTACCAGTACTCCTTGACGATGAGGTTTTAATGCGGAGGGCCGTGCCATGGATGAACCATGCAAGCACGTTCGCATCGTGATCTCGAACGCGCCTCGAATTGAAGAACCTGCTGAGCTTCTGTCCGTTCATCGCTGCGGGCTTAAAATGCAAGGCCACGCGCAAAAATTCAAAATTTACCAGGAGCTGCTGAAAAAAGGGCTGGAGGGAAGCGCGGTCAGCGACGTTTGCCCTTTGGCGCCTGGAAGGAATTGGATCGAATGCCCGTATTATCAGACGCGCTGACCGAGGAATGAGCCTCGGTGTCCAGAAAATCTATCGGAAGTCCACGTAGACGTGTTTGTTTAAGGCGTGAGCCACTTTTTCCAGTGTGCGGAGGCTGGGAACAGTGGTTTGAGAATTTTCCAGCCGCGCCACGAACTGCTGGCTCACGCCGATCTTTCTGGCCAACTGGACCTGGGTTATTTTCCCCTTTTGCCGGAGCCGGGCGATCTGGATGGCCAAGCGCACCGGCAGTTCGTAGGCTTCATAATGCTCCCGGAACTTGGAGCTTTTAATATCCTCCTTGAGCCGGTCATCGAAACGACGGATTCGTCCAGCCATTTATTCGCCTCCAGGAAGACGGCGGCTCGTCCAATCCGCCATTCTCCGTTCCGCCCGCGAAATTTCATCCTCCGGCACGGCCGACGTTTTTTTCAAAAATCCCGAGGTCATTACGATGTCCTTGCCGTGGAAAAAATATAAAAGCCTGTAGTGGAGCCTTCCATACGGGACGCGCAGTTCCCGGATTTTTCCCCGCAAGACATCCGCATACGGCCGCGGCAGATCGGGCCCATTAGTTTGAAGCTGCCCCATGAAGCGCTCCACCTTCGCCCGCGGCTTATGCCCCAAGGAGTCCAAAAATTCATCGATGGGGCTGTCCTCCCGTTGCGAGAGATAAAAAATCAAATGATACAATCACGCCTCCCTAGGATACATCTAATTAGTTGTTTTGTCAAGAGCCTGTTTTTCCTAACGATTTCCTAACGGAAATGCGCTTGGATGCCGCTTTTTACCCCTATTTGCGCCATTTTATCGCGTTTCCAAGGCGTTTGAACAGATTTACAGACCGTTGCTTTTGACCGCTCAGCCACCCAACCGAAATAATTTCCTATATCGGTTGGATGACTGCTCGCTACCGCTCGCTGCCACCCAACCGGAAAACTGTTTCTTCGTGGACATTATTGCATTTTTTCCGTTCCGGCTGAAATTCCCAAGGGGGCACGATCCGACGTTTCCGGCGAAAGTCCGGTAAAAGTCGGCGGGTTTTGATGGTTTGGGTAGGGAATGAGGGGTTGAATTCGGCAGGTTCCGGAAACATAATGGATGTAGATGGGGCAGGACATCTTTCTACCGAAACAATGGTAAACGTTCCGTCAGTCTCCGCCGTTATTAGGCTTCCATCCAGAAAAGTTTTCACCGTGCGCCCTGCCCGTGAAGCCGATGTTCCCCAAGTCGCGCAGGTGATTCATGATGCCTTCGAAGTCTGGAAGGCTCAGGGGCTAACTCTCGGACCCATGCTCCAAACCGATGAGGGGACACGCGGGCATCTCATCGGCACGTTTAGTCTCGAAAACGGAGCTCGTAGGCGCATGTCCGATGGCAGCGTGGAATTCGCGGAAGGAATGGAAACCAATGCTTATGCTTCCGTGGACCCGTCCATATCTCTGCCGTCCGGGCGGATGCTTGTCTTCAAAAAAGCCGCTGTGAAGCGAGAGCAGGCAAATTCAGGCTTAGGCGGACGCCTCTATGCCCTTGCCGAAGAGGCCGCCCGCGAAAACGGTTGCGCTGGGATGATCCTTGAAACGGTCAAAGAAGCGCGGTGGCTCTATGAATGGTATGTGCGGCTTGGATTTAAGATGATTGCATCGTATCGTACGCCTGGACGGCAGGTCGATACTGTGGTCATGATAAAGCCATTTTGATTTTAGCGCTCCGTCTCTTATTGAATTCATCCCCTTTCGGGAGCATAATGGACGGGATTGAGCAAGGGAAATCAAAGAGTGCCTAAAAATAAACGGGGCGGCGCAGGATGGTTTAAGGCGGGGTGCGCGGTGCGTCGAGTTCAAGTTGAGTCGAACCAAGTCTTGAAAAATGACGGTCCTCAATAGTATCTTCTCGGTGGAGGCGGGTTATGTTAACTTCAAACAATGAACGCTCTTGGAAATGGGTGATGAAGGGAACTGTCGTGATATGGTTCATTGCCATGCTCCTGCTGGCCGCATCGTCAATCTTCCGCGGGCACAGCCGGTCCCGTTCCTCCGCCCAATCGTCCTCCGAACTGCGAAAATAATCGACCGCTCGCCGAGTCCCATCGCCCCGCTCCGAAGACCTTCTTCAAGTCGGCGGCCAATGCCCGTAAACCCGGTTGTTCTGTTCCGTTAGAAAATTGGACAGGTATAATATGCAATAAGATTTTATGGAGACCGGAGCAACGACTTATCGGAGGAACCCAGCATGGCCGGCCTAAAAAAGATCGTCGTGTCCAAGAATGGGCCGTATCTGGTTTACGGCGACGTGCCACTTTCCGTTCAAACGATTGGAAGCGATGCCAAGGGGGAGTCCGTGAAATGGACGGAGACAAAGCCCTTCCCGGCCCAGGCGGAGTATCATCTCTGCCGTTGCGGGCATTCCAATAAGAAGCCGTTTTGTGACGGCAACCACGCCAAGCGCGGGTTCGATGGAACCGAGACCGCAAGCCGGGAACCTGTCCTCGCGCAGGCGGAGGTCATGGACGGACCCAAGATGCAGCTTGCCGACGCCGAGCCGCTCTGCGCTTTCGCCCGTTTCTGCGATCCCAACGGGCGTATCTGGAGCCAGGTGGAACGCACCGATGATCCCGCGGTCCGGAAGAATTTCGTGCGGCAGGCCGGCGACTGCCCCTCGGGCAGGCTGCTGGCCATCGACAAGGCCACGGGCGAGGCCGTCGAGCCCGGGTTCGCGCAATCCATCGGCCTCATCGAGGACCCGGCGATGGGCTGTAGCGGCCCGCTCTGGGTTCGCGGCGGCATCCCGCTTGAGAGCGCGGACGGCCAAGCTTATGAGGCGCGCAACCGCATGACTCTGTGCCGCTGCGGCCGCTCGGAAAACAAGCCTTTCTGCAACGGGGCCCATGCTTCCGATCCGAAATTCAAGGACGGCATTGCGGCGTAGAGCCGCGCGGAGGGAACGACCGATGAAGATACTGAGTCCGAAGGTCCATGGAGTGCTCGATTACGTGGTTGTCGTTATGTTTTTGGCCGCACCGCCGGTGCTCGGCCTTTCGGGGGCCGCGGCGCTGCTGTCCCGGGTCTTGGCCGGCGTGCATCTGGCGCTTACTCTGCTCACCGCATTTCCTTTGGGGCCGATCAAGCTGATTCCGTTCAATATCCACGGCTGGATCGAGATGATCGTGGGCCCGGTCCTGCTCGCCGTTCCCTGGCTGCTGAGCTTCTCGCAGGAGCCGGCGGCCCGCAATTTCTATGTCGCCGCCGGCTCCCTCATTTTGGCCACTTGGCTCGTCACCGACTACCGCGCGGACCCAAGAGACGGCAGGTCGGAATTGTAATGTTCGTCTCCTGCCGATCATATAACGCCCCGCCCCGGAAGACGCTCTTTAAGTAGGCGTCGTATTTGGCGACCGTCGTTTCCCGGTGTATCGGCGACAACTGCCCGTAGACCCGATCTATTAATGAAGCTCTTTTCCCCGCATTAAAACGAGTTTTTAAGCCATCGCCAAAACCGCGTTTTATTGGTATTCAAGCTGGAGAACGGGATGATAGGAGGATCGGGGAGGATCTCTATCTCGGGGATCGCGATCCCCCGAGCATCCCCCATGCAACCCCCTATGATCCCCCTGGGGGATACGTATCCTCGGTACGAAAGACGCAATATAGCTGGAATTAAGCGATAGCCAGATCCGTCTTGAATTCGTTCTTTTTTGGGAGCATAATGTGGCGTTCTCGTTTTCTAGGGCAGGGTCCAATCAATTAATGGCCAAACAAAAAATCGCCTCCGGAGCGGTGCATCGCCTGCCCGCGGATTTTGGCGAAGCGATTGCCTCCGATGCCGCCGTCAGGAGCGTCTGGGCGGATATTAGCTCGCTGGCGCGCAACGAGTGGATTTGCTGGGTGGCCTCCGCCAAGAAAGATGAGACCAGAAAACGCCGCATAGAAGCCGGCCTTGATAAGATGCGCAAGGGCATGCGCCGGCCTTGTTGTTGGCCGGGATGCCCGCATCGGTGAAATAGGCGGGCGCAAGCCGCGCCTTCTGAGGTGGGCCCAAAGCCGTCGCGCAAGTTCCCCAAAGGCCTAGGGTTCGGTCCTCCGGCTCTTTCTATAATGGGCGCATGAACAAGACCCCGGCCGTGCGCGCCGCCGCGCTGATCTCTCTGCTTTTTGCCTCGCCGATTTTCGCCGCCGGATTCGAGCGGCCCGCCGTTGACGCCGCCGCGCCGGTGTCCGTTGCAATCCCGGCCCTCCCGGCGTTTGACGCGCTCCAACTGCCGTCCGCAATCGGCGCCCTGCCCGAGCAAAACCTGGCGGGTGATTTTTCCGGGCTTGCGCGCGACCTTCCCGCCGCGGCGCTTCCTGCCGCCTTGTCGCAGCCGCTCACACGGCCGGTCGCTGGCCAAGCCGTTGAGGCCATGGCCGTGCCGCAAACCCCGGCCAGCGCAGCCGTTAGTGGCGCGCGCGCAATTGCTTCCGCCGGCCCGGCTGAGTTCCGCGCGCAAATCAAGGATATTAAGGCCGCGCTTGAAAGCGCCGGCAAGCCCGGCGCCCAATCTAATGCCGCCGGCGGTCTCAACGCGCTTTTCTCCGGCGGCCGTCCGGACCAGCGCCGGCTTGCGAACTCGCGCTTCACCGTCAACGACGATGGCGTGCTCCTGCAAGGCCGAGCCGCGTCCGACTACGGGCGGGTCAAGGCCATCGAAGCCGCCTACAAGGGCAAAATCGATTTTTCCGAAACCCTGGGCGTCATGGACGACGCCTACGCCCACGCCTACGCCAAAATTTCCATCCTGCAGTCCGTGGCCCGCGGGCATGGGACCTCGGCCAACGGCGTGCGCTTGAACCAGACCTTGCAGCGCGTCGACGGCATCGTCAGCGACGGCGGCCGCCGCGTCGCCGTGGCCACGGAGCAGGTCTTCTTCCACCACGCGCAAAACCCGCGGTCGGAAATAGCCGAGGGCATTAGGCGCGTCGATGACCACCTGGCCAAGGCCTTGGGCTATTTCGCCCCCGGCGGCTTGGCCGACAGGCAGTTCGGGCGGTTGGACGAGGTCGTCCTGGGCTTCGACACGCGCGGCTATCCGGAAATAAAGGCCCACCTGCGGGATATCGCCCAAAAGCTGGCCGCGTCCTCGCGCCGCATCCGCTTTGTCTACCTCGACGAGGTGGCGCCGGTTCCGCAGGGCGCGCGGCAGACGCGCGACGCCCTCAACGCGCTCATCCAACGCCACAAGGACGACCCCGGCCTTTCCGATCTCATGGGCGGCATCATCCACAGCCGCTACACCGGGCTCTTGCTGGAACTCGCGACCCTCGCGCACTACCACAACGCCGGCTACCAGATACTGCAGAGCGGGAGAGAATTCTTCGACGCCAAGGGCTTTTACGTGACCGAGCTTGACGCCGTCGTGCGCTCGCCCGAGGGCAAGACCATCCTGGTGGAGGCCAAGTCCGCGCGCGACTCCTTGCCGCCGCAGATGGTCCTCTCGGACAAGGTCGAGTACAAGCTGCGCGGCTATCAGGCCCGCCGCGCGGAGCTTGAGGCCTGGATTGGCCGCAAGATCGACGAGGTCGTCTTCGCGATGGACGTGGGCTTCAACCAGTACCTCCAGCCCTACCTGCTCGGCCAGAGCCGGCCGCTGGCGGAAAAATACGGCTACCCGACGGGCTTCCTGTTCATGAACAGCCCGCGGCCCGGCCAGCGCCGCCGCCGTTAAAGGCCGACGACCACCATGCGGAAGGTGCCGGGCGTGGGCATGGGCCGGCCGCGCTTGTTTTTCTTGCCGCCAAAAAGAGCCGTAGGCAGATAAATTTCATGGGTCAAGGGGTCAAGCCCCATGGTGCGCGCGCCTTTTTCGGTGCGCAGGACCGAGACGGCGGCAAACTTGCCCGGCGCGGTCTCGCGGACCTCGGTCAAGGTGCCGTCGCCGCAGCTGGCGAAAGCCGCGCCGCCCGCTGCGCGCACCGCGTCGACGCCTTTTCCGATGTCCACGGCGGAGAGCACCGCGCCGTCTTTCGCGCTCATCACCACGAGCTTGGCCGGCTTGCGGCAGCCGATGAACAAGAGCCCGCGCGCCGCGTCGATGGCCAATCCGGTCGGGACGCCGCCGGGAGCGGTCGGCCAGCGGAAGAGGACCTTCATCGTCCGGACATCCACGACCGCCACTTCGTTTTTATTCACCAGGTTGACGTAGGCGCGTCCATTTCCGTCCGCGGCGAGGAACTCCGGCTTGCCGCCCAAATCGCCCCGCCGCACGCCCTTGCCCGTTTTTAGATCCACGTCCGGGGGAATCGAAACCAGCTCCTGGGCGTCCCCGGCGGCGACCAGCACGCGGTCGGCGGCCGCATCGTAGATGATGCCGTCCGCGTCCGGCGCGGCCTTGACCGTGCCCAGCACGGCGTGGGTCTTTAAGTCGAAAACGACGACGACGCCGGCTTTGCCGTCGGAAATAAAGCCGCGCCCAGCGGCGGGCACGAGCGCCACGCCGTGGCTGCGCTCCTGGCCCGGGATGTCGGCGACGACCTTGCCGTCCGAGGCGTTCAAGGCCATGGTGTGCGTCGAGCGCGTGACGTAGACGAGGCCGTCCGGCGCATCGACCGTGACGTAGTCCCAGCCGCCGGCGCCGCCCACGCGCCAGGTCTTTTGCACGCGGTAAAGGCCGGGTCGAGGGGCCGCGGCGATGAGGGCCGCCGCCAGCGCGGCCAAGCCGATAATTTTTTTCATAAAACCTCCGAGGGAAGAGTCTCACGGCACTATAGCACGAGCGCTTTGGCGCCGGCAAGGTTTTTGGTGATTATGCGGGGAGCTAATTTCCGAGAACCGAGGCACAGGGCTTGCACTCGAAGTTATCCACGCCGGCGGCTTTGCAGTTCTCGTACAAGTTCCGGCCGCAGCCGCTGGGCAGCCGCGGGGCGGCCATGGCGGCCGGAGTAGCCGCGTTGGATGGGGCTTGGTTTTGAGATTGGCCGCCGTTTTGCCCGACGCGGCTTAGGGACTCGTTTATCACGTCGTCGCTCGAAATGGCGCCCTCGTCTTCCAGGCGCTGGAGATAGGCGCAGTCGTCCCTGGAATCCGAGCTGTCATCGCACTCTATGTTCTCGACCTTCTTGATCGCTCCGGTCGGCGCCACGCGCAGGTAGGCTTTTCCCAGGGCTTTGATGGAATGTTGGACCGCCTGATTCACGGCCGGAGGCGCGCCCGCCGCCGCGGCGTTGGGCTTGTAGACGTCGTCGTAGGGATCGAGGACTTGCTGCTTTATTTGCGTGTAGAAATTTTCCATGCTCTCGGAATCCATCAGGCCGCCCGACGCCAGCTGTCCTTCGAGGGCTCGCGCGGTCTTGATGATGCCGATGGCCGCTTCCTGGGCGGCCTTGGTTTTGGCGGCGGCTTCCTTCTTTTGGGCGGCGGAGTAATTCGCGGCGATTTGCCCGGCTTGGCCAAAGGCGCTTCCAACGTCCTGCGAATTCTGGGCGCAAACGGGGGCCGTCAACGCCGCGACGGCCGCCAGGGCGAGAGCGTAAGCTTTCATCGTGAGTCCCTCCGAAATTGCGGCGATGCGCCTAGAGATGTATACCTCCGAATCCCGAGGGTGTCAAGCGGCGCGACTTCATGGCGCACCGCGTTGACCGTGCGCCGCGAGACCGCGATGCCCTGCTCGGTCCGCAGGCGTTCGGCCAGGCTCGCGTCGCTGGGAGAGGCGTCTTCTTTGAGCCAATGCGCCAGGATGAGGCGCAGCTGCCGCCGCCGCCCGGGCAGAAGCTCGATGAGCGGAACCTCCTTGCCCCAGGGCAGCCGCACCGAGCGTCCGGCCAGGGCCCGGCAGATGGTGCTGGGCGCCAAATCCAGGCGGCGCGCGAGCATGCGCAGGCTCACGGGCTTTTTGAGCTCGTCCTCGCGGTTCTGCAGATAGCCGGCCTGGACCTTGGCGACGGTTTCGAAGACGCGGAACATCGTGCTTTGCCGAAGGTTGATGGTTTCCAGGCGCTTAAGCAGGCCGGGAAGCTTCTTCAGCTCGTCCGTAGCCATGCCGCTCTTGAGCTCTTCGAGCAAATCGTAGCGGACTTGATAGAGCCCTCGCGCCCAGTGGGGGGAGAAAAACTCGAAGCCGGGCTCGCCTTCGTCCACCGAGAGCCGCGCCACGCAGTAGTAGTTCACGCCCGACGCGGTCTTGGGCAGGACGGAAAACTCGGCCTCGGCGCCCACTTCCAGCAGAAAATCGCTGATGGCCCGGACGTCTTCCTCCGAAATTTGGGTGCGGCGCGCGATTTCAGTCAGCGACAAGGCTTCTGGAGCGTAAAGAAAGTAGCGCTCGAAATCCTGCTGCCCCATGGCCTGGATTTTACGCATGATTTCGGAGCGCTCGGCCAGGCGCTCCTCCACCATGACGCGCTCGCCGCCGTTGGCCATGACGCGCTCGTTGATTTCCGCCGCGCCCGCCAGGCGTCCCCGCGTCCAGCGCTGGCGCCGGATGGCGCCGCCGCGACCCGTTTCGCCGAAATAAAGCTTGCGGAATAAAGGAGTCTTCTCCAGGCGCTCGATTTCGCGCGCGAACTCGCGCTCGGGCATCTCGATCCACTCCGCCATGCGCATGCGACCGAAAACGGCCATGCGCTGATTCTGGCGGAGGCGGACGTCAACGCTGGGCACGATTTTTTTCATGAAATTATCTCGAGTATAGCGGCTTTATCCGTCTAGATCTATTCCTAATGCAATAAAACGGCCACGCGCTATTGACGCCGCCCCCGGCCGAGCGGTATAACTGGAACGTGGAACAGGAGCGCGAGTACGCCGGCGCGGCGGGCCAAAATTTTTTCCTTGAGGACGAGCCGCTGCGGCAATGGCTGGCCGCGCGCCGGGCTCCGAAGGACGCCGTGGAGCGCCTGCGCGCGCTAGGGGAACTCTGCGGCGGGCGCCTGGACGCGCTCATCGCCGAGGCGCACCAAGACGAGAACCTACCGCGGCTCGAGCGTTATGACCGTTGGGGCCAACGCGTCGATTTTATCCGTTACTGCCCCCAGCAACTCGAAGCCCGCCGCCTAGTCTTAAATTCGGGCGTGCTTTCGCCCGCTCCTTTTTGGGAGCGGATGGTGAAGGCCTACCTTGTTAACCAATGCGGCGAGGGCGGCGTGGCCTGCGCTTTGGCCATGACCGACGGCTTGGCCGATCTCATCGAGCGCCACGGCGGCCCCGCGCAGAAAGACCGCTGGCTGCCCGTGCTGCGCGACCCATCCGGTCCTACGCCCTTGACCGGCGGGCAGTTCGTCACCGAGCGACAAGGCGGCAGCGTCGTCTCGGACAACGAGGCGCGCGCGGCCATGGCTTCCGATGGGACCTGGCGTCTGACCGGTCTCAAGTGGTTTTGCTCGAACCCGGGCGAACTCTGGGTCACCACGGCCAAGCCCGAGGGTTCTTCCTCCGTGGCTCTTTTCCTGGTGCCTCGCCGCCTGCCGGATGGTTCGCTCAACGAGTGCCACATCCTGCGCGTGAAGGACATCTGCGGCACCCGCGGCAAGGCCACGGCCGAGGTGGAATACCGCGGCGCCCAAGCCGAGATGATCGGGCGCCCCTCCCAAGGCCTGGCGATTTTGATGCGCACGGTCATCCGGACTTCCCGCATCCACGTCGCGGCGGGAAGCCTGGGCGCGCTGCGCCGCGCGCTCGTTGAGGCCCGGCTCTACGCGCGGACGAGAAAAGTTTTCGACCGGCCGGCCGAGCAACTGCCCGGCGTCGCCAAGTCCCTGGCCAAAATCGAGTCTTTGTGGCGCGGCGGCCAACTGGCCTTTTTCGAGATGATCCGAGCGGTCGAGGAGGAGGACCCCGCGGCCGAGGTCTTGATTCCTCTGCTCAAGCTCGGAATGTCGCGCGCGGCCTCGGAGGCGGTGCGGGAAGCCCAGATGATTTTCGCGGGCAACGGCATCCTGCGCGATTTTTCCATCCTGCCGCGGCTCTCGCAGGACGCGATTGTCCAGGAGATTTGGGAAGGCACCCACGCGGTCTTGGCCGCGCACGTGGAAAAAGCCCTGCGCCGCGCCGATTCGAGCAAGGCCTTCGCGAAGCTCCTGGGCGGCGCGCCGCCGCCCCAAGGGCTTGAGGGTGAAGAATTGTGCCTTGCGGCCTTCGCCGCGCTCTGCCGTTCTCTCCTATCCCGCCGCGGTTCGTCCCATTCCGTCGCCTAAAAAAATATAATCTGGGCGCATGGCGCAAAAAGCGATTCGACTCGCCGTCTGCGGCGCCGCGGGGCGCATGGGCTCGCGCGTGGCCGCCCTGGCCGCCACGGACGCGCGCTTTGATTTGACCGCGCGCGTCTTCCACCGTGCTTCCAGCGAGCCCGGCGGCGGCGAGGCGTTCGCCGCGGAGGATTTGCCCGCGGCGCTTTCCCGCGCGGATGTGCTCGTCGATTTTTCCACGCCGGAGGCGGCTTTGCGCGCCTTGTCGGCCGCGGCCGCGGCCAAGAAAGCGGTGGTGACGGGCACGACCGGTTTCTCCAACGTCCAAAGGGCGCAAATTAAGGCTTTGTCGTCCCGCATCCCGATTTTTCTTTCTCCCAACTTCAGCTTGGGCGTGGCCGTGCTCGCGCGTTTGGCGCGCGAGTTGGGGCGGCTGCTTCCCAGCTACGACGCCGCCATCGCGGAAGTCCACCACAAGGCGAAAAAGGACGCGCCCTCGGGCACGGCCCTGCGCCTGGCCCAGGCCGTGCGGGAGGGCCGGCCCGACCAGTCGGCCGTGCCCATCGTCGCGCAGAGAGTGGGCGGCGTCATCGGCGACCATACGCTGACCTTCGCCGGGCCCTACGAGCGCATCGAGGTGACGCACCGCGCCGGCTCGCGCGCGCTCTTCGCCCTGGGCGCCTTGGACGCGGCGTTCTGGCTGCGCCGCAAAAAACCCGGTCTTTACGGCATGGACGATTTGCTGGGGGCGAAATGAGTTTTTTGCGCCGGGCTTTGGCGGCGCTGGCCGCGCTCTTCGACGCGGACGACGATCCGGAGGAACCCTTCTACGATCCGGTCCACCTGGGCGCGGTTCTGGTCGGGACCATGGCCGCGGCGGGCGCGCTCTATTGGCTGCTTTGGACTTTGCTGGTCTACGAAGGAGGGCTCTTCGTCAAGTTTGGCGCGGCCTGGGCCGTGGTTTTCGGCGGCAAGACTTTAAAAGACTTCGGCTACAACGGATCTTTTAACCCGGGAGTTTTCCAAGGCTGGGCGGGCAATTTGGGCGCGCTCGTTTTTTGCCTGCTGGCCTTGGCCGGGCTCTATTGGGTTTACCAAACCGGCCGCGCCCGCGCGGACCGACGGGAGAAATGAGCCGCCGGCGGGAACGGAGCTGGCTGCTGCTCCTAGGCTCCAATCAAGGCCGCCGGGACGCGCATCTGCGCCGGGCGCTCCGGGATTTATCCGCGATTGGCGGAGCGCGTCTTCTATCGTGTTCCCGAATTTACGAGACCAAGCCCGTGGGGCCGCCGCAAAGGCGCTTCCTTAATATGGCCGTGCGCCTGAGCGCTCCGCTCTCGCCCATGGGGATGCTCATCGAAGCCAAGCGCCTGGAGGTCCGCGCCGGGCGCCGGCCCGGGCCGCGCTGGGGGCCGCGCCCGCTCGATATCGATCTCGTCGCCTGCGGCGGGCTGCGGCTGCGCTCTGCTTGGCTTTGCCTGCCGCACCCGCGCGTCGCGCAGAGGCGCTTTGTCCTTGAGCCTCTGGCCGAAATAGCGCCCGATTGGCGCCTAGGCGGCCGCTCCGTCTCGTCGCTGCTGCGCCGATTGAAGCGCGGCGGCGGAAGTGTTAGAATTTTCCCCGTCCGAAAGGGCCGCATCCGCGCGTGATCTGGATTATTCCCGCCGTTTTTCTTCTCGGCTTGTCCGCCGTCCTTTACTGGGGCGCGGGCGTGATTCTCCATCCCCCCAGCATGAGCGCGATGGAGATTTTCCCGGAAAGCTTCGGCCTGGGCTACGAAAAGATCGTCTTTGAGACCTCGGACAGGCTCGTCCTGAAGGGGTGGTTCGTTCCATCGGCCAACGGGAAAAAGGATCGGACGCTTCTCATGTGCCACGGCTGGAGCGACAACAAGGGCGAGCTGCTTAAGATGACCGCCTACCTGCACGCCGCGGGCTTCAACCTTTTTTACTTCGACTTCCGCTCCCACGGCGAGAGCCAGGGGGAGTTCACCACCCTGGGGCATTACGAGCTGCAAGACTTAAAGGCGGCCATGGACTGTCTGCGCGCGCGCAAGCCCTGGTGCCTGGAAAACCTGGGCATTTTCGGCTTTTCCATGGGCGCGGCGGTCGCCGCCATGGGCGCGGGGGACTACCCGGAAATCCGGGCCGTCGTCCTGGAGAGCCCGTTTACGGAGTTTCACCGCGTGTGCGCTCAGTGGACCAAGAACCACCTGCACATCCCGTATTTTCCCATGGTCATGGGCGCAATTTTCGTCCTGCGCTTGCGCGCGGGCTTGGCCGTCGGCAGCAAGAGTCCCGTCAATTCCATCTCGCGGATTTCCCCTAAGCCGCTCCTGATGATCGGCGGCAGCGCGGACACGCTGATGCCCGAGTCCGGCGTGCGCCGGCTCTACGCCGCCGCCGGAGAGCCCAAGCAGCTCTGGATTATTCCCGGCGCCGCGCACGGCAAGTGCCACGAGTCCGCGGGCTTGGCCTACGAGCGCCGCGTCATTGGATTTTTCGAAAAGCACCTCCTTCCCGCAACCCGTGCTTAAGTGGGTCGGGCGCGGCGAGCCGGAATACGCCGCCATCCTCGAATTGCGCCGCGACGTCCTGCGCCGTCCGCTGGGCCTGGATTTTTCGCCCCAGGATATCGCGGCCGAGAAGGACGATTTATTTCTCTCCCTATGGGACGGCGAATTTCTGGCCGGCTGCCTGCTCTTGCGCGACAAGGGCCGGGGCGTCGCGCAGATGCGCCAAGTCGCCGTGGCGGAGGGCCGGCGCGGCCGCGGCTTTGGGCGGATGTTGGTGGAGGAGGCCGAGGCCGAATGCCGGCGCCGGAGCTTTGGCCGCGTCATTCTGCACGCGCGCGCGGACGCCGAGGAATTCTACTGGCGCCTGGGTTATCGCGCGGAAGGTGAGCCCTTTGTAGAAATAGGCATCAGGCACCAACTGATGGCGAAGGCGCTTTAGGAGAAGGCGGCGGCGGGCTTAGGGCGCGTCGGGTCCGAGCTGGGTCCGGATGTCCTGGCGCATCTCCAGGATGACGCGCACGTAGTTGTCCGAGTGATTGTAGGCGTAGAGCGCGTTCCACACCGGGGAGCCATGGGACTCGTCCGGTCCGGGCTTGTAGCCGTGGGCCGTCAAATAATTGGCCACGCTGGCTAAAACGTCCGGCCACTGGTCCCAGCTCTTTTGGCCGTCTCCATCGAAGTCCACGGCGTAGGCGTTGTAGCTTGACGGCATGAACTGGTAGTAGCCGAAAGCCCCCGCGTAGGAGCCCAGAATTGATTGCGGGTCGATGGAACCCTTCCAGCAGATTTCCAAGTACTGCGCGATTTCGTTGCAGGCCCAATGCGAGAGCGATGGAAAGGCCGCCGCGATGGTGAAGAGCGCGGAGAGGACGTGGAAGCCGCCGGTGTCGCCGCCCCAGCGCGTCTCGATGCCGACCAAGCTCACCAGGACCAGGGGGTCCACGCCGTAGCGCGCCTGGACTTGATCCAGGATATCTTTGTGATCGCGGTAGAATTGGGTTCCGCGCGCGACGTTGCCCGGAGTGATGAAGAGCTTGCGATAGCGCGAGTAGGGCATGGACTCGGCCGGCGCGCTCAGGAGCTTGATGATGATCGGGACGACCGCGGTTTTGGGGTCTTCAATGGCCGCGCGGGCGAATTGCGGAGGCACGCCCGTCCCCGCGAGCAGCGGCAGCACCTTATTCTCCACCGCCGCCTTGTCCAAAAGCGTTCCTGCGGGTTGCGAGGCAAATAGGCCGGGGGTCTGGGCAAAGGTCTGGAGGCGCGCCAACTGCAGGAAAAAAGCTTGGTCCGAAATCGGCATCGGCGCGGCGAAGACGGAGAGGGCCGGAAAAAGAGCCGCTGCGGCGAGGAAAATCGCGCTCCGCATAATCAAGGATTATAGCGCC
>Ga0307374_10006718_pt1 | contig 17961 bp, 18 predicted proteins | sample OX3MG_FD_202532 | JGI IMG/M metagenome (GOLD analysis project Ga0307374, IMG submission 202532) | Soil microbial communities from Risofladan, Vaasa, Finland - OX-3 | ecosystem: Environmental > Terrestrial > Soil > Coastal area > Acid sulfate soil | place: Finland: Risofladan, Vaasa | collected... | reverse complement strand
GCCCCAGCAACATCACGTCAGGTTCTACTTGTAGGTACAATACTTGTAATGCAGGTACGTCCGCATGGAGCGTGAACGAATGAGCGCCGTCTCGGTCCGAGAGTTCTCATACAACCCCAGCGCCGTGGTCGTGCCCGGCTCTGGGATCCTCGGCCGGTATGCCCCGCTCATCGCAAAAGGGATCATCAGGATGAAGCCGACGACGACCAGGGACCTCGACCAGATCCCGACCTACACGGTGCCCGAAGACGCATCACCACTTGACGATCTTCTCGCTGAGCGGCAAGCAGACGACCGGTGATCTACCTCGACGCGTCAGCCCTAGTCAAGGCCGCTGCACACCAGTGACGTTCATGTAGACGGCATACAGTGACGTCGTCGCGGTAATGTAGAGCCGGTTACGCTTAGGCCCGCCGAAGGTGAGGTTCGCCGTCGTCTCCGGCACGAGGATCTTGCCGATCAGCCTGCCGGTCTCGGTCACGCACTGGACACCGTCACCCGCGCCGATCCAGAGCCGCCCGCTGGTATCCACCCGGAATCCGTCCGGGATGCCCGGCGTGATGTCGGCCAGTACGTCTCCGCCGCGCAGCGACCCGTCGTTGCGAACGTCGAAGGCCCTGATGTGACGCGGTGCCTGCTCATCGGTGAGGAATCCCGAGTCGGCGACATAGAGCCGCGACTCATCGGGGGAGAAGGCAAGGCCATTGGGCATCACGAAGTCATCGGCCTGGATCGTCAGCGTTCCCGTGGCCGGATCTAGCCGGTAGACATTGCAGCCCTGGATTTCCTGGGCCGCCTTGTTGCCTACGTAGTCGGAGATGATCCCGTAACTCGGATCAGTAAACCAGATCGAGCCGTCTGACTTCACAACTACGTCGTTCGGCGAATTCAGCCGACGGCCCTCGAAGGAGTCGGCGAGCACCGTAACGCTGCCGTCGTACTCCGTCCGGATGACGCGGCGGGCTCCCTGCTCGCAGGTGACCATGCGGCCTTCACGGTCACGCGTGTTTCCGTTGGCGTGGCCGGTCCCGGCACGGTGCAGGCTCACCTGACCTGAGGTCTCGTCGAGGCTGAGCATCCGCTGATTCGGGATATCGCTCCAGATCAGGCACCTCAGATCGGCGAAGTACAACGGCCCCTCGGCCCAGCGGCAGCCCGTGTAAAGCCTCTCCAGCCAGGAGACCGGGTCAAAGCAGTCCCTGAATTCCGGCTCGATGACCTCGTACACGGGCTCGGGCACCCGCTCCCCCCGCACTGGCGTGAGGCCGCCCTGAATGGTCGTCGTCTCCGTCATGACGTTCTCCTGTCCCGGAGGCTAGTTCTCACCGAGCGCTCGCCGGAGGACCGCGACGGTCCCCGCGAGATTGTGATCCAGCGCGCACGAATTGCCTTCGTTCCTGTACAAGAGCTCGGTCAGCCCGGCCTCAGATCGTCTGACGGTCTGTCTGTAGTACGGAAAAAGTACCAAGAGACTTGACGTCCCGGCAACCCATCCGTAACACTTCAGGCGTCCGTCAGATTGACAGACGATCGGGTGATCCGACAAGAGGTCGGCTAGCGGAAGTGGGCGGAGGCAGCATGGCCCGCGAAGTCCGCGGTCGCTTCCAGCCCTCCCCCGGCAGCGACCGCGGTGACCCGCATTGCCTGACCAGCTAGCCGCAAGTGACATGTTCGCCCATCGCCTCGAGGAGGACGCCCCGGTGAGACCAGGCATCGACGGAAAGGTCGCGGTGGTCACTGGTGCCGGCCACGGGATCGGCCGGGCCAGCGCCTGGCGGCTGTCGACGGAAGGCGCCCGGGTCGTCGTGGTGGATCTTGACGGCGACGCGGCGCGTGCGGTTGCCGCGAGTCTCCCCACCGACGCCGTGAGCGTCCAGGGAGATGTCTCGCAGGAGAGCACCATCGATGCCTACATGGAGGCGGGGATCGACCGGTTCGGGCGCGTCGACCTGCATCATCTCAACGCCGGCATCAGCGGGTCACTCGCGGCCATCCCGGACCTGACGGCTGATGACTTCGACACGGTGATCGGCGTCAACCTCCGCGGCGTGTTCCTCGGCCTGCGCGCGGCCTTCCGGCACTACCGCGACCGGGAGGCGACCGGCGCGATCGCCATCACGGCCTCCATAGCGAGCCTGCGGGGGAGCGCCGATCTGCTCCCCTACCAGACGTCGAAGCACGGCGTCCTCGGCCTGCTGCACGGCGGCGCTGTCTATGGCGGCCCGCTGGGCATCCGCGTCAATGCCGTGGCACCCGGCATCGTGCCGACCGAGTTGTTCGCCGCCGCTGCCACGGCGTCCGGCGGCAAGAACGACATGACGATCCGGGCGAGCACGACACCGCTTCGCCGAGCGGGAACGCCGGACGACATCGCCGGGGTCGTGCTCTTCCTGCTCAGCGACGATGCCGCCTACGTCACCGGCGAGTGCGTGTCGGCCGACGGCGGGGCAGCCATCGTGTCCTCTGTCCGCCCGTCCGGCGGCGCCGGGGCCTGGGACTTCCGGGCCGCCGATCAGCGAATGTACGGCTAGGTACCCGCGTCCCCACCGATCACGTCCGCAGATATGGAGCTTTGCATGGCAACACCCGACGCCGCTGACAGCTACGAGAAGGGCCTGAAGGTCCGTAAGGAAGTCCTCGGCGAGGCGCACGTCGAGCGCTCGCTCGATGACGTGACGGATTTCGGCCGGCCTGTCCAGGAGCTCGTGACTGCCTACTGCTGGGGCGAGGTCTGGAGCCGGCCCGGCCTGGATCGCAAGACCAGGAGCCTGATCAATCTCGCGATGCTGACGGCGCTCAACCGGATGCACGAGCTGTCCGTGCACGTGCGGGGCGCCATCAACAACGGCTGCGCCCCCGAGGAGATCCAGGAAGCGCTGCTGCAGACCGCGGTCTACTGCGGGGCGCCGGCGGCGCTCGAGTCCTTCCGCGTGGCCGAGCGAGTCCTCAAGGAGGAGGGCATCGGTGGCTGGTAACGTCACCCCGCTCGCACCGACCGCCCTCGTCGCGTTCATCGGCCTCGGCCGCATGGGCCTGCCGATGGCGAGCCTGCTGGCAGAGGCCGGGTACAAGGTCACCGGCTACGACGTCACGCAGGCCGGCCGGGAGGCGCTGGCGGCTCGCGCGCCCGCGGCACGCGTAGCCGCTACCGCCGCCGATGCCGTCGCCGGCGCCGATGCCGTCATCCTCATGCTGCCGGATTCCTCCGTGGTGAGCAGCGTGCTCGAAGCCGGCGGCGTGCTGGGCGCGCTGCCGGCGGGCGCGGTGCTGATCGACATGGGCTCGTCCGAGCCCACCGAGACGCAGCGGCTCGCGCAGCTGGCCCGGCGGCGGGGCGTCGACATCGTCGACGCCCCGGTGTCCGGTGGTGTCTCGGCCGCGGCCAAGGGCTCGCTGACCATCATGGTCGGTGGTGCGCAGGCCGCCGTGGAGGCCGTCCGTCCCGTGCTGGACATCCTCGGCGCCCGGGTGCTGCATGTCGGCCCGGCCGGCGCGGGTCATGCGGTGAAGGCCCTGAACAACCTGCTCTCGGCGACCCATCTGCTGGTCACCTCCGAGGCGATGCTGGTCGCCGGCAAGTTCGGGCTTGACGTGGCGACCGTCCTGGACGCCATCAATACCTCCAGCGGGCGGAGCGGCTCGACGGAAAGCAAGTGGCCGGCCTTCATCCTGCCGGAGACCTTCAACTCGGGCTTCGACCTCCGGCTGATGGTCAAGGACATGAGGATCGCTCTCGGCCTGATCGGGGCCACCGATGGTGTCGCGCCGCTGTCGGCGGCCGCGCTCGCGCTGTGGGACGCCGCGGGCACGCACCTCGGCGCCGCGGCGGACCACACCGAGATCGTCCGCTGGCTGGAAGCGGGCGCACCGGGCGCCTCCCGGCCGGGAGCTGGTGAATAGGTGCCACAGATTACGCGGTGGTTGCCAGCATATGACGGCGGTGCTACATTTCGCCTACTAACCGACTGTCAGACAATCAGACAAGATTGGGGTTGCAGATGAAAACTCGCGGTTCGGTCGTCATGAAAGCGCCCGGGACTTACGAGACTGTTGACCTCGAACTCGACGAGCCACGTCAGGGCGAGCTCCTGGTCAAGATGGTCGCGACGGGCATGTGCCACTCCGACGACCACTTCGCCACCGGCGACGTCACCCCGGCGATATACCCGTGGCTCGGCGGCCACGAGGGCGCGGGGATCGTCGCGCAGGTTGGCCCGAACACCCCCGGCTGGCAGGTCGGCGACCACGTGATCACGTCGTTCCTGCCCGGCTGCGGCAGGTGCCGCTGGTGCGCGGCCGGCATGCAGAACATGTGCGACCTCGGGGCGACGCTGCTGATGGGGTCGCGCTTTGACGATCTGGGCAGCTACCGGATGACCCTCTCCGATGGCACCCCGGTCGGCCAGATGTGCGGTCTTGGCACCTTCGCCGAGCACACGGTGATCAGCGTGCTGTCCGCGGTCAAGGTCGAGGACAAGAGCCTGCCGCTGCAGAGCCTGTGCCTGCTGGGCTGCTGCGTCGGCACCGGCTGGGGTTCCGCGGTCAACTCGGCCAATGTCCGGCCCGGCGACGTCACTGTGGTCATCGGCATTGGGGGCGTCGGGATTAACGCGGTCCAGGGCGCCCGCCATGCCGGAGCCGACCACGTCATCGCGGTGGACCCGGTGGAGTTCAAGCGGGAGAAGGCGCTGGAACTCGGCGCGACCCGGGCGTTCGCTGATGTGTGGGAGGCGATCGACTACGCCAAGAGCCTGACCAACGGGCAGGGCGCCGACAATTCCATCGTCACCGTCGGCATCACCACCGGAGAGCACATCGCCCAGGGCTTCGCCGCGATCCGCAAGGCCGGCACGACGGTTGTCACCGGCATCGGCAACAGCAAGGAGACGGGGATCCCGGTCTCGCTCGCCGAGCTCACTCTTTACCAGAAGCGGATTCAGGGCGCGCACTTCGGCGCGTGCAGTCCGAGCGGCGATATTCCCCGCCAGGTGCAGATGTATCGCGATGGCAGCATCAAGCTCGACGAACTGATCACCAGGACGTACTCGCTGGACGAGATTGCCTCGGCCTACGAGGACATGCACGCCGGAAAAATCATCCGGGGAGTCGTTGTCTTCGACTGACGATCTCGTCAGCTCGATGACGTCGCGTGTTACCGGTTATTCAGTCGGCCCGGACGACATGTTCCGCCGGGATTCCCTGCCGGTGGCACTTCATAACACTGAAGAGGAGAAGAGTATGCGTAAAGCAAGCTGGGCAAAGCCTCCCCGGCGCAGGCTGGGCGCAGCGCTCGGTATCGGCGCCCTGGCAGTCATTCTCGCGGCGTGCGGATCCAGCAGTTCAAGTAGCTCGCCATCGGGGAGCAGCTCGAGTTCTAGCGGCAAGAAGAGCATCAGCATCGGCCTGAGCAATTACTACTCGGGCAACCTGTGGCGCAAGGAGATGGTGGCCAGCTTCGTCCAGCAGGCTCAGGTAGCCCAGAAGGAGGGTTACGTCAGCAAGTTCACCACGGCTGACTCCAACGGCTCTGTCCCGCAGCAGGCGTCGCAGATCGAGTCGATGATCGTCCAGGGCTACAACGCCATCGTCATCGACGCTGCCTCGCCCACGGCTCTCAATGGCGCGATCGCCAAGGCCTGTGCCGCGCATATCACGGTCGTCGTCTTCGACTCCCTGGCCACGGCGCCGTGCGCCTATAAGGTCGCGACGAGCTACGAGAAGTACGGGCAGCTGGAGACGCAGTACCTCGCCGACCAGCTGCACGGCAAGGGCAACGTCCTGATTGTCCGCGGCATCGCCGGCAACTCGGTTGACAACGACATCTACAAGGGCATGCAGGACATTCTGTCCAAGTACCCGAACATGAAGGTGGTCGGCCAGGTCCACGGTGAGTTCACCGAGTCGGTGACCCAGCAGGCCGTCGCCGGCATCCTGCCGAGCCTGCCCCACGTTGACGGGGTGCTGACCGAGGGTGACGACGCGGGCGGCGCCCTGAAGGCCTTCCAGCAGGCCAACAAGAAGCCCCTCCCCCTGGTCATCATGGGTAACGCGGGCCAGGACCTGCAGGAGTGGACGGCGCTGCTGAAGACCCAGCCCAGCTACCAGACGATCTCTGTCTCCTCCTACCCGAGCATGTCGTCGGTCGCCCTGTGGGAAGCGTCCATGATCGCCAACGGCAAGAAGGTGCCGAAGCTGGTCTACGCGCCGGTGCTGACCATCCCGAAGGAGAACCTGCCGGCCTGGACCAAGGCCATGTCCTACACCCAGATCGCCAACACCGCCCTGACCCAGGCAGACGCCGAGAAGTTCGTCGCTGCCTCGGCAGCCGGCAAGCCGATCTACGTGGCGTCTCCGCTGCCCAACGGCACGGGCCTGGTCGGAAGCTAGCCCCGAGGCGGGGCCGGAGGGCTCAGCCTTCCGGCCCCGCTGTCGAATGACACGGGAAGGACGCGGAAAGGACGTGGGGAAGGACGTGGGCACGTGGCAGACGCCACTCGTTCGGTAACGCTCCGGGTCACCGGCGTTTCTAAGCGGTTTGGCACGACCCAGGCGGTCGAGGACGCGTCCTTCGTCGTCCGGGCCGGCGAGCTGATCGGCATCGCCGGTCATAACGGCGCGGGCAAGACAACGCTCCTCAACGTGGTCGCCGGCCAGCTTCGGGGGGACTCGGGCACCGTGGACCTGGCCGGGCAGCCCCGCGAGGCCACCGCGGCGGCGCCGGCGCCGAACGACGCGGGGATCCGGATCGTGCACCAGGAGCTATCCCTGAGCCCGGCGCTCCGGGTGGACGAGACCGCGGCGGTCTTCGACCGCAAGGCCGGCGCCTTCAGCTGGCGGCGCCAGGCCTGGCGCAAGCTCCGGGACGTCCTCGACGAGATGTTCCCCGGGCACGGTATCCGGCCCGGACTGCTGATCGGGGATCTGTCGATATCGCGCCGTCAGATGATCGAATGTGCCTGCGCGATGCTGTCGCGGGGCCGCGAGCCCGTGCTGCTCATCCTCGATGAGCCGACGTCATCGCTGGGAAATACGGCTACGCAGACGTTCTATGCCTACCTGCGCAAGCGCGCTGAGCAGGGCCTGAGTGCGATCATTACCACGCACCGGCTCAATGAGATGGTCCACTACCTGGACCGGATCTACGTCATGCGGGACGGAAAGGTCATCAGCGAGCAGGGCGGTCCCGGCACGACGAAGGAATCGCTGGTCCGCGCCATGGGCGTCGGTGCCCATGAGGCCCAGGCCGGGCGGCCCGCCGCCGGTCCCGCACCGGCCGGCCGGCCCGTGGCGGCGGCGGGCCAGGCCGAGCCGGCGGCAGGCGGCGGCGAGCTGCGGGTAGAGATCGCGGAACGGGACGCGGGCGCCGACGGGGCCGGCCCGATCAGGGTGCGGGCGGGTGAGATCGTCGGGCTCGCGGGCCTGGAGGGCCACGGCCAGCTGGAGGTGCTGGAGGCGCTGTCGCATTCGGCCGCCTCACCGCGGCGGTCGATGAAGCGCACGGCGCACCAGCAGGTGCGGGTAACCGGCAGCGCGAGCTATGTCAGCGGTGACCGCCGGGTGCGGGGCATCTTCCGGTACTGGAGCCTGGCCGGCAACGTGTCCATCTCCAGCCTGCGGGCGGTGTCCACGGCGGGCTTCGTGTCTCCGGCCGAGGAGACCGGCCTGGCCGCGCGCTGGGCCGGCCTCCTCGGCATCAAGGCCGCGCCCCGGGACCCGATCACCAGCCTGAGCGGCGGCACGCAGCAGAAGGCGCTGATGGCCCGGGCCCTGGCGGCGGGCGGCGATGTGCTCCTGCTCGAGGACCCGACGCGCGGCGTGGATCAGTCCACCAAGGACGACGTCTATGCCCTCCTCCGCGAGCAGGCGAGCCAGGGCAAGTGCGTCATCTGGTACTCGACGGAGAACGACGAACTGCAGTACTGCGACCGCATCCTGGTCTTCCGCGGCGGCCGCATCGTCGGGACCCTGCTCGGCCCGGAAGCATCGGAAGACGCGATCCTCTCCACGTCATTCGCAGGGAGCGTGTGATGACGCAGGATACTGACGCGAGTGCCGCCGAATCGCTAGATGCCCCGGCGCGCCTGAGCCGGGCGGCGCAGCTGATGCGAACGCCGAGCGGCGCGCCGCTGCTGGGCATGTGGTTCCTGCCCACGGTCGCGCTGGTCATCATGCTGGTGGCGATCTTCTCGATCCAGCCGACCGCGTTCAGTTACACCGGGCTGTCCCTGGTGCTGGGGGGCTCGTTCCCGCTCGTCCTGGCCGCCCTGGCGCAGATGTTCGTCATCGCCGGAGGGGACATCGACCTGGGCATCGGGTCCTTCGTGAGCCTGGTCAACGTCATCTTCGCCGTGACGCTGGAAAAGAACGTCCTGCTGGGCACGCTATTCCTGATCGGCCTGGTGGTCGCCAACGCACTGATCGGCGTGCTGATCACCGTCCGGAGACTGCCGTCGATCGTCGTCACGCTCGGCATGGCCTTCATCTGGCTGGGCATCGCGATCACGATCCTGCCCAATCCCGGCGGCACGGTCCCGGCGCCGATCGTCAGCTTCGTCAACCTGTCACCGCCGGTCATTCCCGGCGTGGTCCTCGGCATCGTCATCGTGACGATCGTGACCAGCTGGTTCCTGATGAGGACGCGCTACGGGGCGGTCCTGCGGGCCACTGGCAGCAACCCCGAGGCCGTGACGCGGGCCGGCTGGTCCGTGCTCAAGGCCAAGATCGTCCTCTACGGGATCGCCGGCATCTTCGGCGTGCTCTCCGGAATGGTCCTGAGCGGCCAGGCGACCTCGGGCGACCCGAACATCGCGCAAAGCTACATCCTGCTGAGCATCGCGGGCGTGATCGTCGGCGGCGGCAGCTTCGCGGGCGGCGACGTGTCTCCCGGCGGAACGGTCGCCGGGGCACTGGTCATCGGCCTGATGGCCGCACTGCTGCAGTTCCTGAACATCTCCTCGAACTACCAGGTCGGTGCCCAGGGCCTCACGCTCGTTGTCATCCTCCTCTTCCGGGTGGGACTCTCCCTGCTCCGGCGGGGGCGGCAGAGCCGGATCACGGAGGCGCGGGCATGAGCGCGCACGGCATTCAGCAGTCACCGGCAGGTAGCCCCGGCGCGCGGGCCGGTTCCCCGCGATGGCGCGGCGTGCCGCGGTTCGCGTCCGGGCCGGCGTTCATCGGCGCGGCGGCGGTCTGGATAGCGACCTGGCTGATCGCCGGCCACGGCTTCTTCGGGACGCTGTCCATCGGCGTCACCGTCGCGACGTTCCTGGTCATCGTCGGCATCGGGCAGATGTTCGTGATCACCTCGGGCAGCGGCGCCATCGACCTGTCGGTGCCGTACGTCATGACGCTGAGCGCTTACCTGGGCACCCAGGTCATGAACGGCGATAACGGGAAGCTCGTCGCCGGCCTGGCGGCAGCGCTGCTGTGCGGACTGGTCGCGGCGGCGCTGAACATCATCCTGATCGAGGTCGTCGGGATACCGCCGCTGGTGGGGACGCTCGCGGTCGGCTTCGTGATCCAGACGGTGATCCTGGTCCACTCCAGCTCCTCTAACGGCGTGCCGAGCCCGGCCCTGGCGACCTTCGTTAACGCCAAATGGGGACCGCTGCCGGTCTTCGGGCTGCTCGGCATCGCCGTGGCGGTCATCTTCGCGGTGGTGCTGAAGCGCACTAGCTACGGCCGGCGGGTCGAGGCCGTCGGGCAGAGCGACACGGCCGCCCGGCTGGCGGGCATCAGCCCGCATCGAGTGCGCGCCGTCGCCTATCTCATCTCCGCCCTCATGGCGGCCCTGGCCGGAATGTTCCTCGCGGCCTACAGCGGCGGTGCGTCGCTGGACCTGGGAACGCCTTACCAGCTGGCGTCGATCGCCGTGGTGGTCCTCGGCGGATCGCTGATCGCCGGGGGCCGCTCTACCGTCTCCGGGGTCTGGGCCGCCGCGGTAATGCTGACCATCCTCATCACGCTGGTGAACGTCACTCACGCCAGCGGCGGCGTGCAGGACATCCTCGAGGGCGGGCTGATTGTCCTAGTCCTGGCCTTCGCGTCGTCACCGTCCAGAACCTGACCGCGCGGGGCGCCCCTTTCCGGTGCCGCCTGACCTGCAAGGAGTTGCATGACCGAGATTGACTATGAGGTCGCATCGCCGTCGGCGTACTCCGCGTCGAAGCAGGCAAGCTGATGGATTTCGGTGTCGCGTTTCCGGCGTCGCCGCAGGCGTATCGTGACGTCGAGCTCGCGGAAAAGCTCGGATTCACTCATGCCTGGCTCGATGACTCCCAGCTGCTGTTCAGCGATCCGTATGTGAGCCTGGCTCTCTGTGCCGTCCATACCTCGAAGATCGCCCTGGGCGTCGGGGTCACGAACCCGTCATCTCGGATCGCGCCGGTGACCGCGAATTCCATCGCCACGGTCAACCAGCTCGCGCCGGGCCGGACCATGCTGGGCATCGGCACCGGCAACACCGCCCGGCGCACCCTGGGCATGCCGGCGGCGCGCGTCGCGGACCTGCGCGAGCACGTCCGAGTTGTCCGCGACCTGCTCGCCGGTAAGACGACCTCGTACACCGAGGGCGGCCGGCACCGCCAGATCCGCTTCCTCAATCCCGGAACTACATGGATCAACACCGACACTCCGGTGCCGGTCTATGTCGCAGGCAGCGGGCCGCGAGTGCTCGAGGTCGCGGGCGCGGTCGCCGACGGCGTCATCCTGTTCGGCGCGGTAAGCCCGTCGCTGGCGGATTTCGTGATGTCCCGGGTCCGGTCCGGCGCGCGGGCCGCGGGCCGGGACCCCGCGACGATCTCCGTCATGTGCATGACGGCCTTCTGGCTAACCGAGCCCGGCGAGAACCTGGAAAGCGACCGGGTGCGCGCGATGATCGGCCCCTTCGTGTCCTCGGCCGCCAATATCTTCGCGCTGTCCGCCCCGGATCCGGGGATGCTGCCAGCCGAGCTGAGGGACGACATCATGGCCTTCCGGGACATCTTCGTGCACCCGGATGGTCCCGAGGAGTCGCGGCACCTGGACATGTATTCCGGATACGCCGTCGGGCTGCGTCCTGAGGTAGCGCCGCTGATCACCGAGCGGATCATCCGGGCGACAACTCTGACCGGGACCGCCGCCGAGATCGTGACCGCGGTCGAGGGCATGCGCGCCGCCGGCATCGACAAAGTCGCCATCCGCCCGGTCATCGACCATTCGACCACCATGGAGACGTTTGCCCGGGAGGTGATCAGCCGTGCTGGCTGACCGCGGGCTTCACCAAGCCCAGATTCTGCCGTCGTCCTGCAAGTCACCACAGCCAACCGTGAGGGAAGGTACGGCGAAATGAGTAATCAGTGGGTCGGGTTCATCGGCCTGGGGCATATGGGCAGCCGGATGACGCGGCGCCTGGTCGACAGCGGTCAGCTGGTCGTCGGCTATGACACCCGGCCGGAGCTAGCTGCTCAGGCTGGCGCCAGGACTGCCGCCTCGGTATCCGATGTCGTCGAGCTAGCCGACGTCATCCTGCTCTCGCTGCCTGACAGCAAGGCGGTCGAGGCAGTCGTCCTCGGCGACGCAGGTGTCCTTGCTAGTTGCCGGAAGGGCCAGGTCGTCGTTGACCTGAGCACCGCGGCACCCGCCTCGACGGTCCGCTTGCACCGCAAGCTCGGCGAGCAGGGTGTGCAGTTCGTCGACGCCGGAGTCTCGGGCGGTGCCGCCGCGGCAGAGAAAGGCACGCTCACGATCATGGCGGGAGCCGACGAAGGGGTCCTCGATGATCTCGCCGCGGTGTTCGCGCCGATCGCGTCGAAGGTGCACGACATGGGGCCCAGCGGTGCTGGGCATACAGCCAAGCTGCTCAACAACTTCCTGAACGCGGTGTCCCTGGCGTCCACCGCCGAGGTGATGGTCGCCGCGAAGAAGGCCGGGCTCGATCTTGATGTGTTCCTGGAAGTCCTGAACACCAGCAGCGGCGTGAACTTCGCCACGCTCAACCGGTTCCCGAAGATCGTGCATGGCGACTACCTGGAGGGCGGGCTGAGCAGTGCCCTCATGATGAAGGACATCACCCTCTACGTCGACCTGATGGGGCAGCTCGGCGTCCCGCCGGTCAACGCGTCGGGGCCGCTGGCCAGTTTCGGGCTCGCGAATAACACCGGCTACGCGCAGCTCATCAGCAATCGCGTGGTAGATGCCATCGGCGACGTCTCCGGCGGAATCCGTCTGGCAGAGCCGCTCCCGCCGACCGACAAGGAGAGCTGATCCGTGCACGTCACCCGACGCAGGTCCGCTGGAAGGCCGTCACAGCCGAGGACCGACACCTTCACCGGCGAGGTCTGGCTGGATCCCGTCCAGCCGACTACCGATGGCACCACCATCAACGACGTGTTCTTCGCCCCTGGCGCGCGGACGCACTGGCACCATCATGAGCACGGCCAGATCCTGATCGTTCTGTCCGGCAGCGGCCTGGTCTGCCCCGACGGCGAGCAGCCGACCAGCATTGAGTCCGGCGACGTCGTCTGGGTGCCGGCTGGCGAGCGACACTGGCACGGCGCGGCCCCGGACAGCTACCTCCTGCATCGCGCGGTATCGCTCGGGGTCACCTCCTGGGCCGGGCAGGTCGCCGATCAGGAATACCGACCGGGGGTTGTCGTGTCGGACTTATCCGGCCTACCTTGGCGACAATCACCGGTCAGGGCGCAGGCGTGACAGGAGCCTTTGCGGCTCGGCCGAGCGGATGGCCGATCACTAGAGTGAGGAACGTATGAAACCGCCTCTGCCTGAACCAGCGCCGTCGGCCACAGCTGAGAGCAAGACGCCCAGTTCGTGGGACAACGCGAGCGTGGGCCGAGTCGCCGCGCCGTTGCGAGAGCAGGTGCTGGTCCTCGTCCGGCGGGCCATCATGAACTTCGAGCTCAAGCCGGGCCAGCGCTTGGTCGAGCGCGAGCTTATGGAGCGGCTGGAAGTCTCACGCACGACCGTTCGCGAAGTCATCGGACAGCTGAGCGCCGAGGGGCTCATCACCGTAATTCCCCAGAAAGGTGCCATCGTCACCGTCCCGACAGCCGACGACGCGGCCGATCTTTACGAAATACGGGCCAGTCTCGAAGCGCTGGCTGTGACGCGCTTCGTCGAGCGGGCCAGCGCTGACAAGCGGGCCGAGCTCCGAAAGATCTTCGACACATTCGTCGGCATCTCCAGGGAGTCGGACGCCTTCTCCGCCCTGCAGGCCAAGGACGAGGTCTACCGCGTCCTGCTGGAAGGAGCCGCGAGCGGGCCCCTGCAGCAGGTCCTGACCAGCGTCCAGGGCAGGGTGCGAGCCATGCGCGCCACATCCTTGTCAGAACCTGGCCGGATGATCGAGGCGGCCCGCGAACTGCGGGCAGTGATCGAGGCCATCGAGGCGGGCGACGCGCCGCGCGCCGCGGCAGCGTGCGCCCTCCACGTGCGTAATGCCGCGCGCACCGGGCTAGGCCGACTGGCCGCGATCGAATCCGGCCTGGAGGAACCTCCCCGAGCCTGACGAGGCTCGGCGCGGTGTTCGCTTCTACCAAGACACTTCTGAAGGAGATCCGAGTGGCTCTAACGCAGGAACAGCAGGAAGCCAAAGAAGAGTTTATCCGTATCCGCGGGACCTGGAGCGAGGGCTGGGAAGGAATTCTCAGGCTCGACCACGAGTTCCTGCGCGCCTACACCACGTTTTCCGCCGTTCCCTGGCGCAAGACCGCGCTGGAGGCCAAGGTCAAGGAATTCATCTACATCGCCGCGGATGCCTCCGCGACTCACCTGTACATGCCGGGGATTCAGCAGCACGTGCAAGCCGCCCTCGACCACGGCGCAACACCCGGCGAAATCATGGAAGTGCTGGAGCTCACCAGTACTCTGGGCATTCATGCCGCCAACATCGGCGTCCCGCTGCTCCTCGAGGTCCTGGAGGAGGAAGGGCTGCGTACCGGGCCTCCGCCGCTCGATGAGCGACGGGAGCAGCTCAAGGCCGAGTTCACGAAGACACGCGGTTACTGGCATGAATTCTGGGATGGCCTGCTCGAACTGGACCCGGAGCTCTTCGAGGCATACCTTAATTTCTCGGCGGTCCCCTGGCGCACGGGCACGCTAGAGCCGAAAATCAAAGAACTCATCTACATCGCGTTCGACGCGGCGGCGACCCATCTTTACGTGCCAGGCCTCAAGCTGCACTTGCGCAATGCCGTGCGCCTCGGCGCCACCATTGACGAGATAATGGTGGTCTTCGACATCGTCTCGGTCATCGGAATTCACGCTGCGACCACCGCGGCTCCTGTCCTCTCCGCGCAAATAGCCGAGCGTGCTACCAGAGATTCCGCGCAATGACTCACGACGCCAGCCCTCGTCTCCGTGGTGGCTCGGTAAGCGGGCCGGCTGTTGCTGCCTGCTTGGTTCAGCGACCACCGGGCTCAGCCTCGGTACATTAGAGCCATGAGCGCGCAGCCGCAGGACGACTACGACCCGGACGACCCGGTCGAGATCCTGACCGTCCTTCCCGAGCAGTACCACGAGCAGTTCCGCGCCGAGTACGGGACTGCAGCCGAAGCCGCCCGCCGGCCAGAGGGTTACGGGCAGCTGCACAAGCTGCTGCGGCGCTGGCGGCTGCGGGCGCTCGCCTACTCCGATCCGGGGTACGAGGCCAGGAAGGAAGCCGCGCGAACCGGGGCCGGGACCTGGGTCCCAGCGCGGGACGCCATCCCCGGCTGGGAAGAGATGGCTGCTGCCGCTGAGCGCGGAACGGCCGGGTGACCTACCAGGTCGAGTTCGAGGGCGATGCTCTCGTGCGGCTGAACGGACGCCCGGCGGAAACGCACCCTACCGTGAGGTCTTTTTTGGCGACTACGGAATCCTGTCGTTCCGCGTTGACGAGCCGGCCGAGCTCATCCGCATCTTCGGCATCTTGTGGGCCGGCTAGATGTTCTGTCCAGTGAGGCTGGTGACGCTCACAGGGCACCGATAAGCGCGAACGAGGGCCGCGCCGCGATCACCCATCCCTCTGCCGACCCGATGCTCCGCGATCGGCCCTGCCCAGGCTGGCCAGGGGAACGGCCGTAGCCGCGCCCCACGGCTCACCTGGCCGGGCGTGCCGACATCGTGATGAAGTCGCGTGCCCACCAGGGCGCGAAGAACGTCCACGGGCCCTGCACGGTTGAGGAGAGCAGCTTGCTGCCGTCCGACGGCGCGGCGAGCCCGCCCGCGGCTGGATCGTAGCTGACGAAGACGGGCCAGTCAGGGTTGATGTCGAGCTGCATGCCGCGCACCACTCCAGCGCGCACCAGAAGCTGGGCGATCTGCAGGGGAGCCAGGCCCGGGCCGGCGGCATAGACCAGGGCACCGTCGGCGGTGATGCCGACACCAGACCGCCACTGGTGCTCGATGCCGGGAACGCTGGCCGCGCACGAGGTCGCACCGCACGTCGCACCCCACGCCTGCCAGTGGGTACTCGCGGCTTGCGCCGTAGGCCGGCCACCGGCGACCAGCGGCACGAGGTTCTGGCGGACGCTCTCGACATTCGGGGTCATCACCACGTCGCTGCCCCAGGCGCCGACGTTGACGCTCCCGTCTGCGTAGATCACCAGGGAAGCCGCCCCCCGGCGCAGCGGATCGACCATGCGGCCTTCGGTGTAGTAGCCGCCGCCCGCGACGTTCATGATGAAGCCCCCGTTGAACGCCGCTACCAGTGAGGCAGCCTGCGCCGGCTCAATCGGCGCGGTGTAGCGGTAGGGCCCCCCGCCCGGGCTCCTCGATCCCGAGTACAGGCGGGCGGACAGCAGGCGGGTGTCCATCCACGAGATCCCGGCCAGCTGGCTGCCGCCCGGCGGGCGGAGCGTGGTCTCGTAGACCGCTGGCACGCCATGGACGGCGCGGCCGGCCGGGCTCCAGGCACCCTCCCTGGCGGCCGCGGGCCCGCCGAACGGCGTCAGCGCAGCTGGGGCGGGCAAAGGTGACCCGAGTGCGCCTGCCGGCTGGCTGCTGGAGCCGGCCGGGGTCCCGGTCCCGGGCGTGGTGGCAGCCGAAGACCGCCCGGCCGTGGCCGGCGATATCGCCGCCGGGGTGCCATGCGCCCGAGACCGGACGGCCGGCTGGCCGGCGCCGCATGAGGCCAGCGTCAGGCTCACGCCGGCCAGCAGCAAGCACGCCACGGTCCTCGCGCCGGGACGAGGCTGGACAGGAATCACCCCTCCACATTAGGCAATACCCGGCCGGGAGGTGGTCACCGACAGGCTGTGTCAGTGTCTACCTCTACCATTCCACGCGTGACCGCCTACAACGATCTTGATGCGTTCGAGTACCTGGACACCTCGGCCCTGCCACTACGCCAGCAGAAAATCCTGGCCACGATCCGGGACTGCGTGATCAGGTATGGGTATTCGCCGAGCACCCGGCAGATCGGCGATGCTGTCGGCCTGCGGTCATCGTCGTCGGTGTCGAAACACCTGGCGAGTCTTGAGGAGAAGGGGTTCCTGCGGCGTAGTACTACGATGTCCCGGCCGATCGACGTGCGCGTGTTCCTGCGGCAGCCCCAGGCGCGGGAGCCTGCCGATGACTCAGTGACCGTGCCCGTCGTCGGCCATATCGCCGCGGGAAGTCCCATCTCAGCCGACGAGCATATCGATGAGATTCTGACGTTGCCCCGCGGGCTTACCGGGCGTGGCAACGTTTTCGGCCTGCGTGTGCGTGGTGACTCAATGATCGGCGCCGCGATCTGTGACGGCGACATCGTCGTGGTGCGACAGCAGCCCGAGGCCTATTCGGGCCAGATCGTCGCCGCGATGATCGATGATGAGGCTACCGTCAAGGTGTATCGCCGCCGCAGCGGCCACGTCTATCTAGAGCCGCGCAACCCGGACTACGACGTCATCGACGGCGACCGGGCCGTTGTGCTGGGCACCATCGTCTCGGTACTGCGCAGCGTCAGCCCATGACATAACGGGCATAGAGGGACTTGGCGCGATTCAGGCCGCCAGCGCCGTGGATCAGCGTCCTGCCGCTCGAGAACGCCAGTATGCGGCACTCACCGATCTCGAAGTGGACGCATTCCGGACGAACGCGGAGCGAGGCGTTATCGCTATGGCGGCGCTGCAGTCGCTCTAGGTCGACGGCGGCGCTGGGAGCGCTGGGAGCATGCAACAGCACGGTGTCGTCACCGCAGAGCTCGCGCGCTATAGTGCCATGCTCGCCACGGAGGTAGGCAAAGTCATGGTCCCCACACGCCGGACATGAGCGCAGGCCCCCGCCGAGCGTCGGGAGAGGGACGCGCCGGAGAACGCCGTTCCAGACGTCGATGCGCAGCAGACCGCACAGCGACCCGGCGCCCAGGTCAAGGAGCAGCTTCAGCGCCTCGGTGGACTGCAGCGCCGCCACCGCCGCCGCCGTTCCCGGAAGCAGGCCGCGGATCTCGCATGTCATCCGAGCCGCGGACTCGGTCGGCTTCGGCCACACGCAGCGCAGGCAGCACGTGTGACCGGGCCGGATCGCCAGCACAGCACCCTCGGTGCCCGCGCAACCCGCATAGACAAGCGGAATCCCGGTGGCGACCGCCACATCGTTCAGCAGAAACTTGGTCTCGAGGTTGTCAGCGCCGTCGACCAGGAGGTCCGCCGCTCCGGTCACCCGCAGGGCGTTGCCCGGAGCATAGTCGGCCACGATCCCGACAACTTCGCAGTCTGCGTTCACACCGGCGAGGGCAGCCGCGGCCGCGTCTGCCTTCGGCCGCCCTTCGCTTGCATCCTGCTCCGTATACAGGACCTGGTCCGCGAGGTTCCGCTGCTCCACGACGTCGCGGTCTATGATCCGGACCTGGCCCACGCCCGCACGGACCAGATGCATCGCGACAGCGGACCCGAGGGCACCGCAGCCAACGACGACCACACGTCGCCCCGCCAGCAACGAGGTGTCCACCGAATGCAGGACGGCGACCTGCTGGAGCAATGAATATCGGTCTGCCGATGACCG
>Ga0307374_10006717_pt1 | contig 17962 bp, 18 predicted proteins | sample OX3MG_FD_202532 | JGI IMG/M metagenome (GOLD analysis project Ga0307374, IMG submission 202532) | Soil microbial communities from Risofladan, Vaasa, Finland - OX-3 | ecosystem: Environmental > Terrestrial > Soil > Coastal area > Acid sulfate soil | place: Finland: Risofladan, Vaasa | collected... | reverse complement strand
ACCCACATCATGGAGCAGGCCTCGCACAACCGGCTCATCCGCCCGGCGGCCCGTTACGTCGGCCCCGTCCCGCCCCAGCCGGTACCGAGCACGTAGCTCATGGGTCGGCGGCTGCCGTCGGCGCGGCGGCCGGCGTGATCGTCCCGGCCGGTTCCGCGCGACACTGTGGTCATGGCGGATCGGGGGTGGGCAACGGCTGCCGCATGTGCGGCGATCCTCTCGGTGCTGCCTCTCGTGGGGGCCGGCTCCTGGGCTGACGCGGCACAAAGCGATGGGCGCGGCGGAGTGTCGGTGCCCACGCCGGGCTGCCTGCCCCGGGCGACGCCAGTACCGTCGGGGCCCGCCACGCTGGTCAGCCGAACGACGGTGCCGGGAACGGGCGGCCGCGTCCTCGACATCGTGCTCAATTCACCCGCCATGGGTGACCAGCAACACGTCTACGTGCTGTTGCCGATGCACTTCGACGCGAGCGGCGCGACCCGCTACCCCGTCCTCTACCTCCTGCACGGTGCCGGCGGTTCGTACTCGGACTGGGTCCGCATGGGTGTCCAGAAGGACGTCGACTACACCACGATCGCCGATCACCTGGTCCCGTTCATCACGGTCATGCCCAACGGCGGTGCGTGGGGCTTCTACACCGATTGGTACGGCTCCGACCTCGACCAGCGGGTGAGCGGACCACCGCCCGCGTGGACGACTTACCACATTGACGAGCTGATCCCATGGGTCGACCGCAACCTGCCGGTTGTGACCGGTCGGGGCGGACGGGCCATCGCAGGCCTCTCCATGGGCGGCTTCGGAGCGATGAGCTATGCGGCGCGCTACCCCGATCTGTTCTCGGCCGCGGGGAGCTTCTCGGGGGTGACCGACACCGACATCGACTTCCCGGTGGGAGGGGAAGCCCTCAATCTGTTCAGCCCCGCCTTCACCCACGGTCCACCCAGCCAGTGCATCTGGGGCGACACGCTCACCCAGGGCGTGCGCTGGCACGCCGAAGACCCGACCTACCTGGCAGAAAACCTGTCCGGACTCTCACTCTTTGTGGCGTCGGGCAACGGTCACGCCGGTCCGTACGACAAGGCGGGACAGAGCGCGACGGAGGTGACCGGTGTCGTCGAAAGCTTCATTTACGCCATGAACCAGGGCTTCGCCTCCGCGCTCGCTTCGAACGGGATCCCCTTCACCGAGTACTTCTACGGCGCGGGCACCCACAGTTGGGGCTACTGGCTGCGCGATCTGGCGCACTTCCTTCCTCAGATGTCCTCGGTGTTCTCGTTGTCCGCCATCGCCGCGTCCTCGGGCCCCTTCAACTTCAGGACGGTGGACACCGCCTTCGAAACCCACGGGTACCACTTCAGCATTCAACACGTTGCCGAGGCGTTCACCTATGTACGCGGGGTGAGACCGGGCGGGTTCACTGTGGTCGGCACGGGCACGCTCACGGTGGAGACGCCGCCGCAGTATGTGCCGGGCGCCGTCTACCGGGTGACCACTGCTGCGGCGAGCGTGCTGCTGCGGGCCGATCCCGAGGGGAAGCTCGCCTTCACGGTCGGCCTCGGTGCGCCAACGATGGTGCAGCAGGCCGACTTCACCGGCACCGACCCGCAGGCGTTCCCCTCATCCGTGGTCAGCATTCGGCCAGAGGGCTGACGGTCCCGGCCGAGTTCGGCCTCGTTCGGCCTCGTTCGGCCCGGACTTCAATTCGGGACTGAGTACGGCAGCATACGCACTCCAAAGGGGCCAGATCCCTGACCGTGGCTTGGTGCGGATTGTCGAAAACCGACTAAAATGGTCTCCGTTCTGCAATTGCCGGCTGCCAGGGAACATGCGTGGTGGCAGGGGTGTTGGAAGGGTGAAAGTGAAGGGAGGCGTCATGAGCTTGAGCGATACGCAGCACAGCGCGGCCACTGCCGCACGCACCCTCTTCTCGTTCCCGAACCCGGTCAACGAGGTTTCTGCCCGTCTGGTGGCGGCGGGTGTCGTGATCATGGCCTCGCTCACCATCGCCCTCGACCTCAAGTGGGCAACGGCCGTGATCGCCTACGGCTTTGTCGCCCGGGTCCTAACGGGTCCCACGCTGAGCCCTCTCGGCCAGTTGGTCACCCGCGTTGTCACCCCCCGACTCCGCGTGCAACCACGTCCCGTTGCGGGCCCACCCAAGCGCTTCGCACAGGGGATGGGTGTGTCCTTCTCAGTGACTGCTCTGGTCCTGACGGTGTCGAACGAGTGGACGGCCGCTCAGGTCGTGCTGGGCTTGCTGATCGTTGCGGCGTTCCTCGAGTCAGCGCTGGCGATCTGCCTCGGTTGCCGGGTCTTCGCCATCCTCATGCGGTGGGGGATGATTTCCGAAGAGGTCTGTGAGCGCTGCAACAACATTTGGGCCACGCCATAGCGCGAGCTCGTGTCTCCTCACAGCAGCATTGACGGGATCCTTGAGCAGACCCGCTCCATTCTTCTGGTGGACTGGCCGAGCCGAGCCGGCCCCGACACCCTGACACGAGCCGGTTTCGCGGTCACGGTTCACGGCGGCCCCGGTCCTTGTGATTACAGCAACTACACGGTGGTGGAGGGGAACATCGTGGCGCCATGAGCGGCTTGGGTGCGCCCGACGCGGTGGACATGGTGTACGTCTTCCGCCCGCCCGACGAACTGCCAGGCGTCGTTGAGACGGCGCAGGCGATGGGCGCGACCTGCATCGGGTACCAGTCGGGGCGTTCGGAGGATGGCGAGAGAGATCCCGATGGCTGCTGGCTCTCGGAGCGCGACGCCGCTTGGGCGCGGGACGTGGCACGGTCAAGCGGGATCACGTTCGTGGAGCGTCCGTACATCCTGAATGCGATCAGGCGGATCACCTGACTCGCGCATGCTCGCTCCGTCCACCCAAAGCCACGGACCGGTCCGCCCTACGCTTCGCCGATGGAACACGCTCAGCACGTCCTGGTGATCACCACGACCGAGACCGAGGAGGCCGCGCATCGCCTCGCTACATCGTGTGTGGACGCACGGCTCGGAGCCTGCTCCCAGATCGTGGGCCCGATTTCGAGTGTCTACCGCTGGAAGGGCAGCCTCGAGACTGCTCAGGAATGGCGGGTCGAGACGAAAACGACGGCCGAGCGGATCGAGTCGCTACGTTCGCACATTGTGACCCATCACGACTACGACCTGCCTGAAGTCGTCGTCGTCCCCATCATCGGTGGGAGCAACGAGTATCTGTCGTGGGTGGACGACGAGGTGGGGTGAACACGAGGAAGGCGCTGCAGCCGACCGACACGCTTCGTGGGACCATATGACCGGGTGATCCGATACCCCGCCACCAAGGGGTGGCCGTATCGAACCCTGCCCCTGCCAAATTACAGTCTGGCTCTGCCGTCGCCGCCACTAGGCACCCGCAAGGAGACCAATGCCTCAGCAACGTCACCCTGGCGTCGAATTCGAAGCCGTGTTGGATGCGGCGGCCTCGTGTTATCTGCGCTTCGGGGTGGGGAAGACGACGGCGGCCGACATAGCCGAGGCGGTTGGGATCTCACGCGCCACGCTCTACCGCCGGTTCGGGAGCCATGAGGCAATCTTCCTAGCTGTGCCGACACGTGAATCGGCCGCGATGGCGGTCGACGCAGACGCGTTCTTGGCTCGGTTCGACGACCCGCGAGAACGGATGCTCGAAGGGATGCTCTACAGCATTAAGGAGATCGGGCGACGACCTGTCCACGCCGCGGTTTTTGGCGGCGACGCGGTCGCGTGGGCTGCCACGCAAGCGATTCAGGCGGAGGCGTTGCGTCGGATCGGCTTCGGGACCATTCAAATGGCTGCGATCGAAGTACCCTGCGCAGGCACACGCACTCGGACTAATCGGCGACAACGCAACCGCTTCGGTCGTCGCCGTCGAGAACGCGGACAGAGCATTGACCGAAAATTCTGGCTACAAGTGGCTGTACGCGCGGGACGCAACGTTCACTGAGACCACATTCCTGCCGGACATCATCAAGATGAAGAACGCCGGGCACCCTCAGGCTCTCCGGTGTGGATTGTTCAATGGAGTTGGCAGATGATCGCCACGGTGGCCAAGCATACGGAGGCGGAATTTCCTCAGCCTGTTGCTGATCTTCTTACGCCGAACGGTGTAAGACAGAATTATGAACCATGATCGTGAAGGATCTGATATTGCCGTGGCCACCAGGGGCGGAGACAGTATGTCGGCAACTCTCAAGCTGACACACAAAGCAATCGGAGTGGAGGTCCGTCGTGGCACGTTCGATGTCGTGGTCGACGGTGAGCGTGTCGGGTCGCTCGAAATGAACGACACGATTGAGATACCAATCGAAGCTGGACATCACAATCTGCAAGTCCGCGACGGCCGAAAATTGAGCCGCACGCTGACCTTCGATGCGGCCGAGGGCCAGGTCGTCGCCTTCCGATGCACCGGAAAGAGGTTCTTGCCGATCTTTCTCGTGTCGTTCGTTGTGCCACGCCTGGCGCTTTCGCTCCGTCCGGAGTAGGAGGGGCTCTCACTGTCTTGACGAGTCGTGCCGCTGAACTGGACTTCTCGGTGGGCCGCCCGGGTCTCGATCCCGGCACCTTGGGATTAAATGCTCTGGCTTATCAATGGCAGACCGCCTCAGTTTGTCGCACTGTGTCGCAGATGCGCAGCTCAGAACGCCCATTTCGGAGATCGAAAACACCGCGGTTCAGAGCGGCCGAGTCAAGTGAGCGCTGGTCGGCGAGGCTGGCACAACGCTCCATTGCCTCATTTTCGGGCGGGCCTTGTCACCGAGCTCGGAGGGGACTCTACGTCGACGGGCGATCACAGAATGCCGCACCGAGGCCGCGCTGTTGGATCGATCCGGCCACACGGGCAACACGGTTGACCATCCATGATCTGCGGGTGATGGTCGCATCAGAGGTGGCTGAGCGCCTGGCCTCAATGTCGGCCGAGCGCGACAGGACAACGGAGGAATTCGCGGCAGAAGTACTAGTTCGACCTTTCCCTATATCGGCGAGTCGGCCCAGCCGTCTCGCGTTTCACTGGCGCCGCTCTACGAGGTGCAAAGCAAGCCGGGGGCACGAGGTGACGGCCCGTCGTGCGTGGTCGGTCAGGCCCGGGGGGATGTCATCGCCGTCGATAAGCGGGTAGCCCCAACGATCCATCTCGATCCGTTCGGGGAATAGCTCGGCGCACACGCCGTGCCCGTCACACAGGGTGGGATCAATGACCATGGTGACCCGCCATTTCATTGCCGGTGCACCGCTGACCCCGGCTTTCTGTTTTTGTACCGGCGAAGTGCTCACCGGGGTTATCTGGCTCGGAACCCGTGTGCCACCGACCCGGATTCTCTGACCACTGACTTTGCGGATGTCGGTCACTGGAGGCTCTTGCGGGTAATCGGACACGGCAGCAGCGCCGGTCCGCGCACCTCACGGCACGGAGCGCCTCGGAGGTGCTGCTCCGTATGATGGCGGAAGACGGTGAGAGCGCTACGGACGAACCGTGTGACGCCGTCGGGATGGCGGCAGGCACCACGGCCGTCGACGAGGTTGCATAGCTCAAGGATGGGTTGCAACTGGCCGCGGAGCGCCGACGAGTCGTATGCCAGGGCTTCGACGTGCGTCGCCAGGTCGGCCAGACCGTTGATGCACGGTCCGCATTGGCCCGCCCCCTGCTGTTGCATATAACGGACCACCCGAGCCGTCTCGGCCAGTGGACACACGCTGCGCGGGAGGAGTGCCACCACGCCGGCACCCAGCGACGAGTGCATCCCTCGGGCGGCTTCCTCGGTGACGGAAGAGGCCAGGAGGTCGGGCATCGACACCCAGCCACCGCCGTATCCGCCCAGGAGGGCGCCCCAGAACATGTCGCTGTCCGCGGAGGTGAGTTGCAAGAGGTCGCTGAAGCTCACTCCGAGCGGTGCTTCGATAACCAACGGGTCGGCCCACCGGCCGCTGACCGTGAGGAGCGCGGTGCCCGGGGAGTCCGGTGTCCCCAACGAGCGGAACCAGGTGCCACCGAAGCGGCCGATCATCGCCACATGGGCCAGGGTCTCGACGTTCTGCACCAGGGTCGGCTTGCCCTGCACCCCGCGGTCACGGATGGACCGCAGGCCGACGAACTGGGGAAGGGCGGGCCCATTGTTGAGCGCGCGGACGACCGCGGACTCCTGGCCCGAGAGAAAGGCGTCAGGGGCGGTGATCACCTCGAACTCGACCGGGTCCGCGCCATGGTGGCGACGGGTACGCACCGCCTCGCTTAAGGAGGCGACGAGCCCATGGGGCACGTAGACCACGATCCGACTGGCCCCGAGACTGGCGGCGGCCAGCGATGCGCCGTCGAGTACCAGGTGGGGGAAGTGGGTCAGGAGATACGCGTCCTTTTGACTCGCCGGTTCCCCCTCTGCTCCGTTGGCGACCACCACTGGTCGAGCCCGTCGCTGCCCGACGGCCCGCCACTTGGTCCCGACGGGGAACCAGGCCCCGCCATGACCCTGCAGTCCGCTGATGTCGAGCTCGTCGAGGAGCGTGGCCGCAGCTCGGCCAACGTTGAGGACGCCCCAGTGGGCGACGTGCTCTCTGTGATCGATGACGGAATCGGGCGACCCGGAGAGGAGGCGGGGGAAGCCCGGCGCGCTCAGGGACGCACGGTCGGTGTGGATCGCCGACGACCTCACCTCGAGGTTCCCGTCACAGACCCGCTGATGTTGCCGCTGTTCTGGTCGATGGCCAGCTGCATGACCAGGTCCACTCTTCTGCCCGTGCCCTGGACGCTGGCGGCGATGGTGCTACCGCTGAGGGCCGTCACCGCTCCTTTGGCGTTGCCAAAGGAGACGCTGCTCGAGGTCATGTACACCCCGCCACCGGTAGCGGGCCCGGTCAGCTGCACTATCAGGGGCGCGCTGGTGCCCTGCACCTGCATGGTGAGTTGGACCTCGACGTCGCCGGCGCTGTTCGGGCTCGATGTCCGCGCCGACCCGGTCACGTTGTCGGTGAAGGGAGTGGAGGGAAGGGCGTTGTTCGAGGACGGCGCTGTCGAGCCGGAGGTCGGCGCGGCGGTCGTCGGGAGTCCCGCTGTACTGCCCGCAAAGCGGGCGTTGAGTTGCGCCAGCAGCACCGGCGAAGTGCCGGCCCTCCGTGACCAGCCTGGTTGGAGCGGGCCGACGATGGCGAAGACGCCGATGACCAGAACCACTACGGCCGTGGCCGCTGCTCCGGCCAACCGCCTGGCGCTCGGTAGGGCGCGGGCGGCCATGAGGCGCCAGGCGACCGCTCCCACCACCGAGGCGATGCACAGGACCTCAATGAGCAGCATGATCGGCAGTCGACTGTCGGTGCCGCTGCCCAGCCCGTGCAGCACGGAGATGGGCCAGGACACGTAGGCCAAGTAGTGCACCCCGCGCCAGGACCGGACGCCGATGCGTCGGCGCAGACCGCTGGTGATTGCCACCGCCAGCAGCATGTCGAAGGCGAGCGCGCCGAGGCCGATGTAGAGCGGCCGATAGGCGGTGAAGAACGGGATGAAGGCGTCCTTGTACCCGATGGGCACGTAGCCGTCCGCCACGGTGGTGATGACGTGGATGGCGATGAGGACGATGCAGAACAACGAGAGATTCCGGTGCATGGCCTGGGAGACGAACCGTGGCCACTGGCGCGCCGTCCAGCCGACCGAGGAGACCACGCCGAGGATCACCGTTCCCGAAACGAGGATGAGGGAAACCAACCCGGTGGCCCTGGTCAGGTACCACAGAGCGGTCCCCGTATGGGAGATCGCGGTCACCGCGGTCACGGCGGTCATCGGGACCACTGCGTCGTCTCGATCACGGCACGGGCATCGTCCGGCCAGCCACCGGTCCGCACCATGTGACCGTCCATCGCCACCAGCCGGGCCGGAAGGTGACGATCAGCCAGCCACTCGACCGCGGCGGCACCCTTGACCATGGCCGCTGTCGTGGCCGCGTTGGCATCAACGCAGCTCGCGGCGGCCACCGTCACGGTGCGCCAGGTGGGGTCGGGCGGCAGCCCAGTCGCTGGGTCGACGATGTGGTGGACCGCGTGGCCCCCGAGGCGCCACGACCTCGAGGCGACCCCCGAGGTCGCCAGGCCCCCTGATTCGATGGCGACCGTCTCCCGTGAGTCGGGTGATCCGCTCACGTCGGCCAGCCCGATTGGGAACCCGCCAGGAGGACACTGTCCGGCCACAGCGACGTCCCCGCCCAGCGACACCAGGACTCCGCACCCGAAGACCTCGTTGACCCGACGAGCGATGTGGTCGGAGGTGAGCGCCTTGGCGGTGGCGCCGAGATCGATCGAGATCCCCAGGGGCACCCGCAGGGTGCCGGCCGATCGGTCCAACTCAATGTGGCGCCAGCCTGGGACGGGCCGGGACGCGGGGAGCGACCCGGCCACACCATCGGCGATCTCAGCGAAATCGCGGTCGTAACCGAGCGCTTTCATGGCCTGGCCGACGGTGGGGTCGACGGCGCCGTCGGTGGCTTCGGCCACCCGGAGGGCGACGGCGACGGCCTCGAACAGGCGGGCGCTTACGTGCACTGGGAGCCCGCTCGCCCGCTCGACCGCCGCGATCTCGGAGTCGGCCCTGAATCGACTAGCAGCCCGGTCGATGCGATCGACCTCATCCTGAAGGATGTCGACGGCTCCGACAAGACAGCGCGGGTCGGATGTCAGGACCTCGGCCCGACACCCGAGCGCAGTTGTCCGATAGAGCGTGGGTTCCCACGCGAACGACTCGGGCCGCGCGTCGAGCGCGAGCCTCAACTTGAACCCGACACCACTGGCGCCGGCTGCTGGGACTGGACGGGGGGGCTGGAGGGGGGGGCTAACCCGCCCGACGTGGATGCTCCCGATCCCGTGTTCCCGTTGGAGTTCGAACTGGCCACATTGCTGGTCACGCTTGGCGCGGTGGTCGAGTGCCCGGGGAGGGCCTTACTTATGTAGAGCCCCAATATCCCCGTGGCGGCCAGGATGCTGACGCCGATCGTCTTGGTCATGGTGGTCACCCGGCCCAACGACTCGTCCCGCCGCCGGCGGGCGAGGGCGGCGGCGTTGGGCACAGGTCGACGCCGGGGGGTAGCCATGGCTTCAAGGTTAAGAGTGGCTCCTGACGGCTACATGACGTAATGGAGAAGAAGGTAAGGGTTCGATAAGTTCCGCTGGGCTTGCCACACGGGTTGCACGGATGCCTTCATCACAACGTCAGGTTCTATCCGTACCATCAGGGGATGAGGCTCCCGACGTGAGCACCTCCGAGCACGACCTGCGTCAACGTGATGGCGACCGGCCGCCGCCCCGTCATGCGGCGCGCCGGGACGGCGTGGAGGGGAACGCTCGTCTGACGGGGTCCACCGCGGCCCTGTTGTTCGTGCTGCTCGCTGCCGAAGGTGTCACCGTCCTGCGGGTCCGGTCCCTTCTCACCCCCCACGTCTTCATCGGCATGTTGCTGGTCCCCCCGATCCTCTTGAAGATCGGCAGCACCATGTGGCGTTTCGCCCGTTACTACAGCGGTGACCCCGGCTACCGCCGCAATGGCCCGCCACCGATGGGGCTCCGACTGCTCGGACCGGTGGTCATCATCCTGACGGTCGTCGTCTTCGCCACCGGGATCGTGCTGATGCTAGGTCCGACCTCGTGGAGGACCCAGTTGCTCTTCTTTCACAAGGCCAGCTTCATCGTGTGGCTGGCCGCTATGGCCGTCCATGTCTTGGGGCATCTGGCGGAGACCGCCACCCTGGCGCCCCGGGACTGGGTCGGGCGGACCCGGAGAGAAGTAGCCGGAGCCGGACTGCGTCAATGGGCGCTGGCGGCCAGCTTGGCCCTCGGACTGGTCCTGGCCTTCATGGTGGTGCCGAGCGTCGGGCCCTGGCTTCGCGCCGTCACCACCGGTCACCCCTGAACCGGTACAAAGGTTGGGAAGGGAGTTGGCGCTCGCGGGACCACGTTCCGGCCACAGTGGGAACCGTCCGGGCCGACGTTCAGACCTTCCCGTAGGACGCCGAGAGCCGCCTCATACAGCCGTTCCATGTTGGTGATCTCCGACAACACTTGGCCACCTCCTCGCTCCTAAGAGCAACGTCCGGTGGGGCTGAGGTGTCAAGTTTTGTTGGGACCGCATTTATCACCAAGGCCCTCGGCAGACACGGATATCTGATAATCTGATTTAGTGACCGAAGTCAGTGCCACTGACGCTGCCCGCAATTTCGCAGACCTTCTCGACGCGGTCGAGCACCGTGGTGAGCGAATCACCATCATTCGGCGGGGAAGGGCGGTTGCTCAGATTGAACCCGTGGTGAGCGGTCGGGGTGACGACGTGAAATCGATGCTTCATCGACATCGACCTGATCCTTCGTGGCGATCCCAATTGGCATCGGTTCGAGACCTCGTCACCGTCCAGGTGCGAAGCTGACCCGGCTCCTGCTCGACACCACGTTCCTCATCGATGCCGAGCGCACGAGTGGCGAGCTCGACGAGGTAATCGACGATGACGATGACGTGGCAATCGCCGCTATCACAGTTGCCGAACTAAGGGTGGGTGTCGAACTGTCCCGCGGCAAGGCACGTTCGGGTCGTCATGAGTTCCTTGAGGACATACTCGCCTCAATCCCCCTTCTTGCATACGACCTTGGCGTTGCCGAAGCCCATGCCCAGCTCCTCCTCGCCGTCCGGAGACAGGGCCGTCCTAGAGGTGCTCACGACCTCGTGATAGCGGCAACTGCCTTCGCATCACAGCGGGCAGTGCTGACCGCAGATCTCACCGCTTTTGACGATCTCCCTGGGGTGGACGTCCACCTTCACCGATGACCGTCAGTCTCAGTTGCGAGTGCAGGGGCCACAAGCCTTCTCAAAGTCAAGCTTGGACCCTCGGAGGTCTCGACGAGACCCAGTGCCACACGGTGAGACGCGCTGCGACATGTTTGTTGGGACCGCATCATCGCCCCTCCGACCTCCGATGGTAGATATATAGCATATATGTACTAAGCTTTCGCCATGATAAGCCCCGATCTGATCAGAGAGTCCAGGCTCCGTGCAGGACTGACGCAGGCCGAGCTCGGCGCACGTGTTGGAAAACCACAGTCGGTCATCGCACGTTGGGAAAGGGGTGACGTTGTCCCGAGCCTCGAGACGTTGCGGCAGGTGATTCGCGGTTGCGGATTGGAACTCCACTTTCATCTCTCGCAATTGGACGATTCGAACGTCACCGTCATTGACGAACACCTCAGGATGACGCCAGCCGAACGCTTCGCCGATCTCATGGCCCGAGTCGACTTTCTGGAACGGTTGGAACGCGTGCGAACAGCATCAGATGCCTGATCCTGTTCCGTATCGCCCTGACCAACTTCTCGAAGTCTTGGAACGGCACGGCGTGGACTACGTCGTCATCGGCGGATTAGCAGCTGAGCTGCGTGGCTCCCCCTATGCGACTCGTGACGTGGACGTCACGCCATCGCGGAATCGGGCGAACCTCGGGAGGCTCGCTAAGGCACTTCGGGAACTGGATGCCAAGCTCCGAATCCCGAATGTTGATAGTCCCGTCGAATTTCCACTGGATCAACATTCATTTGACTGGGGGACGACATGGACATTTGTGACGGTCCATGGGTATCTCGACATCGCGCTGCTTCCTGACGGAACTCGCGGCTATGACGATCTTCGGCGTGGTGCAACGCGAGAACGGATAAACGAGACCCTTGAGGTGAGCGTTGCCGCGCTGGCCGATGTGATCCGTTCGAAGGAGGCAGCCGGACGCGAGAAGGACAGAGCAGTCCTGCCGATCCTTCGCCAGGTCCTCGAACGGTCTCGAGACATTGATCGCGACGGACCTGAAATAGAAGTCTGAGAAACGTCGCTGCCATGGCAGACGGTCAGATCCGTAGTGGTGGGCCGCCCGGGTCTCGATCCCGGCACCTTGGGATTAGAAGTCCAGGTCAGAGTATTACAGCGTGACGCACGCCGTCCCACTGTCGCCCAAATGGCCAGCTGAAGCGAAGTGGCTGGCGGTTACCACGAGACTCATTGAGACACGATGAGACGCACTGCGACACGGTTGTTGGGACGGAACGATCGGTCGAACTCAAAATTGAGGTGTTCCGAACGATCACTCGTATTGCTGCCCCCGTTCGCACCATGGGGGAACCCATGATCAACTCCAGCATTAGGGCGCGCGTCAGTGCTACCCGAGAACCTGCCGATTCGACACGGCCGAAACCGACCGCGCCGTTGACCCCCAGGACCTGCGCCGCCCTCGACACGGTGCCGTCGACACACCGCATCCGCCAGTTGGTACGGGCTTCCGGCGCAGACGCATACTTGAGCCCGATGCCCGCCAACTCCTCGGACTCGCCGCGCCGCTCCGCGCTAAGCCGCCGGCGCGTACTTCAACTGGGCCTCGCCACCGGCGCCGGAGTGGCGTTGAACCCGGACCTGACGGCCTCGGCGGCTCCTGCGGGCGCTCAAGCCAAGAAGCCCACCCAGACCGGCGGGACCGGCGCACCCCGAGCTCCCGCGGCCCTCACCGTCGACGGCCTGCTCGCGCCGCTCGGCGTCGGCCTCAGTGACGTGTTCTTCGCCTGGCAGGTCGACGACCCGAGGAGGGGAGCGGTCCAGAGCGCGTATCGCTTGGTCGTATCGCGCCCGACGATCGCCGGGCCCTTGGCCGGCCGCTCGGCGGTCGTCTGGGACAGCGGCCGGGTGCCATCGGCGGCCCAGGCTTTCATCCCTTACGGCGGACCGGCCCTCGAGCCCGACACCACCTACAGCTGGACGGTGCAGACCTGGGACGGTGTGGGCAACCCCGCACCGACGTCCGCACCGGGCGCCTTCGACACCGGCCTGGCGGATGGCGACTGGCAAGCGGATTGGATCAAGCGCCTCACGGTCGAACCACCACCGAACAACGCCACGACCTTCAAGGTCCAAGACGAGTTCGGCGTGTGGATGGACGAGGACGAGTTCAGCTATGTACGCCATGAGGCCGTCCTAGGACCCTCCCCTATCATTCGGGCGCGTGTCTACGTGTCGGCAGACCAGCTCTACGAGCTGTACGTGAACGGCACCATGGTGGGCAAAGGTCTTGCCTACCAGTATCCCGACTCCCAGTACTACGAGACCTGGGACGTGACATCCGTTCTGCGATCCGGAGAAGCCAACGCCTTCGGCATCCTCTACAACTGGCAGGGGCCGGCCAAGGGTCACCCCGCCGGCACCCCGGGGGTCATCGCGCGCATCAGCGTCCTGCACAAGGACGGCACGACCGAGGCGATTACCACCGATGGGTCGTGGCGGGTCTTGCCCGGAGCATGGCTACCGGGGATCCAGCGCGACGAGGAGGGCGACCCGGTCGACTACACCGAGAACATCGATGGGCTCGCCATCCCCGTCGGATGGGACCAACCGGGCTACGACGACCTGGCTTGGGCGCCGGCCACAGTCCTCGGATCCCACCCCGCCGCCCCTTGGACCCATCTGGTGTCGGTGCGGACGCGGATGGTCTTCGAGCCCGTGCATGCCAAGTCTGTCACCCGCCTGTCCAACGGGGCGGTCGTGGCCGACTTCGGCAAGATCTACGCCGCTCTTCCGCAGGTGAGCTTCCGGCATGGCTTGCCGGGACGGCTGATAAATATGCACGTCGGCGACCTGCTCGACCCGTCGGGCCAGGTGTCGATCACCCACGGCACCCAACACACGAACATGAGCTACTCCTACATCCAGCGCGGAGGGACCGAGACTTTCCGCCCCTTCGACTACCTGGGGTTCCGGTACCTCCAGATTGACGAGCCGGGGGAGGTACTGACCCCCGCGGACATCGTCGCGCTCACCAAGCATGTGGCCGTACCCGACGAGCACGCGGGCACCTTCAGCTCCTCGGACCCGACGGTCGACGCCGTTTTCGAGCTGGGCCGCCACTCTGCTCTGTTCACAATGCAAGAGCAGTTCGTGGACACACCCACTCGTGAGAAGGGCCCGTGGTTATGGGACGGCCACAGCGAGTCGATGACTGCCCTGGTGGCCTTCGGGGACCAGAACCAGACCAGGAAGTCCCTGGTTGAGTTCGCCGAGTCCCAGGCCCGTTACTGGCCGAACGGCCCGGTCAACAAGATCTATCCGACAGCGCTGGGCGCCCAGCAGATGGCTTACTTCACTGCGATTTACGTCGAATGGGTCTGGAACTACTGGCTGCACACCTGCGACTTCCCGCTCCTGGAGTCCCTCTACCCGATCGTGGCCAACGTCTCGGGCTTCGTGGCAAGCGCGATCGCGTCCAGCGGGCTCGTCACAGACATCCCGACTGCCACCGACGTGTCGCTCTATCCGGTGGACACGACCATGAACCTGCTGGCAATCAACGTCTTCCGTCGCGTGGCAGCGATCGCCGCCGCCCTCGGCCGGCCGGCGGGGGAAATGGAACTCCAGCGCAGACGCCAGACGCGGTTGGTCACGTCCGTGAACCAGTACCTGTCGCGCCACGACGGCCTGTACGCCGACGGCTTGGACTCGGCGGGCGCGCAGATCCCCTCCTCGTCCCAATGGAACAATGCCTACGCCCTGCTCTTCAATGTCGTTCCGGCAGCTCGCGTGCCCCGCGTCATCGACTACGTGATCAGCCAGGGGATGGCGACCGAGCCGGTGTTCGCCGGGGACATGCTCGAGGTCCTCCGCGTCAAGGAGCAGGATCAGGCGATCCTGCACTTGCTGACCGACCCCTCGGAACCCGGCTGGGCCAACATCCTCGCTCAGGGCGGTACCTTCACCTGGGAGGTCTGGGATCCCACGGACACCGACATCCCGATCGACCCGGTGGCGTCGTTCTTTGCGGGTAACAGCAAGTCCCACGGGTGGGGATCGAATGTCCTCGTGTCCATCCAGCGGGCCTTGCTCGGTGTGGTGCCGACCGCGCCCGGTTTCCGAACCTTCACGGTAATCCCACCGCTGAGTGCGCTCGACTATGCCGCGGGGCAGGTGCCGACGCCGGCGGGCGCGATTTTGGTGAGCTGGGCCCGCTCAACGTCGGGTTTCGCGATGGATGTGACGGTGCCCGCCAACACCTCTGCGTTCGTGGCCGTGCCGGGCAGCTCTCCTGGCGCGGTCACCGAAGGGGGAGCGCCGGCATCGCGGGCGCCGGGCGTGAGACAGATCGCCTGCCTCGGCGATTACGTGGTGATCGCGGTGGGCGCGGGCGAGTACAGCTTTCGGGCCACCTGAGCAACGCGTCCCGGGACGACAGAGACACCGGCAGCGACGCACTGCAACTCGCATGTTGGGACAGATTGACTGTTCGGACTCGCTCTGGGTGAATGGTGTGTCTGCCGAGGCCCTTCATGCGTGGCAAGGATTTGTGCCGCGAGGCACACCAAAGCCATCATACGTTCGTTCGGTAAATTGCGAAAGAAATACGGCCAATCGTCGTTTGCCTTCAGGTGACGCCACGGTTGCCGAGGCGGATGAGAGCCAACGACCCGGAGAGCGCTCCTATGGCCGGCGGGTCCTGGCGCTCGTCCGTGAGCGGACTGGAGGCGCAATTGGCTGGGGCGGGCCCCAATAAGACCGGCGGGATGGACGCATGGGCCCGGCGGGCCCGGCGCAACGGCCGGACGCCCGCGACGGTCTTGGCCGCGTTCGTGGCTGGGATCCTGGTCGCTGCTCTGTTCATCCCGAGCCACGCCAGCCCGGGCTCGACCACCGAAGGATCTCGGGGGGTGGGAGGTTCCCGCGGGGTGGCGGGTGCTTCAACCACCTCTGGGTCGAAGACGGCCTCGGGCCAATCCGCCTCTGCCAGCACGGAGACCTCCACGAGCCACGGCTCGGCGGCCTTGACCGGGGGCAGCCCGGGCGCAATTTCGGCCGCCGCCACCACGGGGGGCAACAGTCCGAGCGCCACCGGAGTCACCACGCCGAGCGCCGCAACAGCGCTCAACAGCGGCGCGAGCGCTCAGGGCGTCACCGCCACCTCCATCACACTTGGGGTTCTCGGCGGATCGTCGACGACGATCGGGGCTGCTTGCTCTCGCTGCAACAACGGCGGTCAGGCGACTGACGAGGCGGTGATAAAAGGCCTCATCGCCCTGTGGCACAAGCAGGGCAAGCTCCCGGTCGACGGGCGGAACATCGTCCCGGTTTTTGCCGACGCCAACGAACTCGACACCACCGGTGCATCGGTGCAATCAGCCTGTGAGCAGTTGGGCGGTGACAGGCCCTTTGTGGCCCTGACCGGATTTGCCATTGGGGGCAACACCTGCCTCTCTCAGATGTACCACGTCTTCAACTACGACAGTACAGGGGGAGCCTCGCTGGGCACCAATAAGGCAAGCGGCAACTACTTCTGGGAAGTGGGCCCCGACCTGGAACAGTCCCTCACGGCCTGGGCCGACTGGGCAAACATGGAGGGCCTGCTCAAGGGCCACACGCTCGGGCTCTTTGCCCCCGATGACAATACCGACAGCGGGTTTCAGGAGCTCCTCAACGCGACGTTCATACCTGAGCTGGCCAAGCTTGGCTACCACCTGGCCGTCAACTATGCCTATGACCAGACCGGCTCGTCGGACGATCCGATCGCCGTTGAGAAGATGAAGGCCGCCGGTGTGAACGTCGTCTTTGTCTTCGGCTCACTCACCGAGCCTTCGGGATTCCAGAACCAGGCCAATCAGGTCGACTACCACCCCACGTACCCCACGGTGGACGCCGGGAACAATGCGTTCGACGACTCGGTGGCCAGCGTCGAGTACAACGCCAGCGCGGAGAACGGGTCCCTGGGGCTCGGCTCAAGATTCTGGGACTGGTCGTCGGCGAACCCCGCCGTCCCGCGCGGCAATCCGGCTGCCACCGACTGCATCGACGCGTACGAGCAGGAGACCGGCACCACTCTTGAGGTGTACAACAATGACTCCATCATCAGATACATCCTCGACGAGTGCTCGTCCATGGATGTGATCCTCCAAGCCCTCGAAAACGCCGGCCCGGATCTGACCAACCAGCGCTACATCAGTGCCATGGAGCAGATCCAGAATTTGCAGACGGCCGAGTATGAATCGGTGAGCTTCGCCAATGGACCCGGGACCGGTGGGGACAACGACTGGCAGAGCGAGCAGTTGAACATGAACCGTTGGCAGCCCAGTAACGACTTGTGGGGGCCGATCGGCCCTTGGGGGTCCTGGGGGCAATTCAATGACGCGGCCACAGTGGCCGCGGCCATCAACGAGGGCGAGTAAGGGCCGTGTCCCTGGGCATCACACTGCCCCTGGTCCACTTCCAGTTGCCGCTGCAGATCATCGTTCTGGGCGCCATCACCGGGACGAGCTACTCGCTGTTCGGCATGGGACTCAGCCTCACCTACCAGTCGACGCGGGTCATCAACTTCGCGCAGGGCGCCATGGGGGTGATCCCGGCCCTGTTCGTGGCCTCGCAGGTTGTCGACCACGGCATGAGCTACTGGGTGGCACTCCCGCTGGCGCTGGTGTTGGCCGCCGGCACCGGCGTCGTCATGGAACTGCTGATCGTGCGTCGTCTCCGCAGGGCACCGCGACTCGTCGTGCTGGTGGCGACGATTGCCGCCGCCCAGTTGTTCCTCATTCCGGGGCTGTTCATGGTCAACCTGAACACCACCAAGCTGGCGACGAGACCGTTTCCCGTCCCGTTCCATGGCACTTGGACGGTGGCCGGTATTGCGCTCACCTCAAGCAACCTCCTGATTCTGGTGGCGGCACCGCTGATCGCGGTGGCGCTGTCGCTGTTCATGAAGCGAACCAGCGTCGGCATGGCCAGCCGCGGCATGGCCGAGAATTTCGAGGCCGCTGAGCTGGCGGGGGTACCGACCGGGCAGGTGTCCGTGGCCGTCTGGGCCATCGCCGGACTGCTTGCAGGCGTGGCCGCCATCCTCATCGGGCCTACGCAACCGGTCCTCAGTACGGTCTTCGGTGCCAGCGGGACCGGGGCCATCTCCAACGACAGCGCACTCCTGATACGTGGTCTC
>Ga0307374_10006716_pt1 | contig 17963 bp, 20 predicted proteins | sample OX3MG_FD_202532 | JGI IMG/M metagenome (GOLD analysis project Ga0307374, IMG submission 202532) | Soil microbial communities from Risofladan, Vaasa, Finland - OX-3 | ecosystem: Environmental > Terrestrial > Soil > Coastal area > Acid sulfate soil | place: Finland: Risofladan, Vaasa | collected... | reverse complement strand
GCCGCGGGGTGGAGCAGTCTGGTAGCTCGTCGGGCTCATAACCCGAAGGTCGTGGGTTCAAATCCCACCCCCGCCACCAACTAGCGGTTCATGAGGAGTCCGTCGACTCCCGGCTTCCCTATTCACTGTGGAGCGCGACAACTCTCCCCGCAATCAGGTCGGATCACGACTGCGCTCGAAACGGTTGGCGCTCGAAGTCGTGAATGTCGCTGGGGACTCAGCTGTCGGGCGTGACCGCATCCAATCGGCGCCGAACCTCCGACGTGTTCACGCCGAGAACGCCCAGCAGCACCGCCGCAGGATCTGGTGGTTGGAGAGTGAGGATCTGGGCCAGCACCTGCTGGGCCGTGACCTGGGTCTTCCGGCGGCTGGGCTTGACCGCTTCCTCAAGCACTTTCTTGGCCGCGGGCGTCATGCGGAGGCGATCTTTCAGGACGGCTCTGATCGTCGGCTTCCTCGGCACGGCGCGCATCGGCAGTGGGGGAGCATCGGTGCCGGATCCCATGCCCAGGGCACCCAGGGCTTCGTGGTCGAGCGACTCAAGGGCCCGGCGAGCTTGCTGCAGGCTCACGCCCAACACGGCTTCGATCGAGGGATCCTCCAACAAGGCGAGCAAGAGGTGATCGGTGCCAGTTCGGCGATCACCTCGGCGACGAGCCTCCTCACTGGCCCGCATATAGATAGCCCAGACGTGAAACACCTCTGGCGCAACGGATTCGGTGGTCATGATGACTCCTTGTTGTATTTGGTGTGCACGGATTGGCGGGTGACGCCCAAGGCGTCTCCGATCTGCTGCCACGACCAGCCCTTTTCCCGGGCCGACGCGACGTGGTTCGCTTCGACCCTCTCAGCCAGGCGATGGAGCGCCAACGAGGCGCGAAGCCCAATTGCCGGGTCATCCGACGAGAGATTCAGGCTGAGTGTCTCTATGTCCATGTTTGTCAGTATAGACTGACAAACATGGCTTGTCAACCTAAACTGACGCAGCAGATCCCCACACCGGAGTGCCCCAGATGGCCGGGTGATGGTCACACTCTTCTGAGCCTGGACGGCCGGATGCTGGCTGAGAACGGGCGCTGACTCGCCTCTTCAAAAAATGCAACGAACGGTTGCACATTCCTCCGAGAAGTGCTACCATTGGTTGCATATTGAGAACGAGGCAGGAGAGCGATGGCTGAATTCAGGATCGAGCGGGATGTCACGATCGAGGCCCCAGCGGATGTGGTGTGGCACACCATCACCGAGCCAGACCAGATCACCCGGTGGTTCGCCGACCGGGTCGAGTTGGAGCTAAAGCCAGGCGGCCAGGGCTATCTGGGCTTCGACCAGCACGGCAAACAAACGGGGACGGCGATCGTGATCGAGACCGTGGAACCGCCCAGCCGGTTCGCGTTCAGGTGGAACCGCCCGCAGGATGAAGATCCGGGACCCGCCAACTCGGTCCTCGTCGAGTTCACCATCACCGCTCGGAGTCCGGAACGCACCCACCTGCGAGTCGTCGAGAGCGGGCTCGAGCGGCTCTCCTGGCCAGACGACGAGAAGGAGAGCTACACCGAAGATCACAACGGCGGCTGGGCGCAGTGCTTTGACCGCTTGGTGGTGTTGTTCGCGGGATGAAGACTGAACCCGACGATCAGCTGTGGTCGGCGATCGCCGAACCCTCCCGTCGCCGGGTTCTGGACCTATTGGTGAGCGGGGGAAAGGCGACCGCCAGCGCGCTGGCGGAGCAGGTCCCTTTCACTCGCCAAGCCGTATCGAAGCACCTGGTGGTGCTCGAGGAGGCCGGCTTGGTCAGCCGGCGCAAACAGGGCCGCGACGTGCTCTTCCAGGTGGAGAGCGGCCGTCTCGACCAGGCCACGCGGGCCATGGCCGATCTCGCCAGCCGGTGGGATCGCCGGCTCGACTCCATCAAGAGGCTGGCCGAATCGGCTCACGCAGAAGCGAAGGAAGGGAGTAGACGATGAAGGCAGTTTCAGTAGCGCCACCGCCGGCGAGCGTTGTGGCGGCGACGGTGGCGACGGTCGGGCTCGGCGTCGTCGGTTGGGCCGTCACGATCCCTCGCATGAGCAGGATGGATATGGGCGTCGCCAGCACGCTCGGATCCTTTCCCTTCTTCCTATCGGTGTGGGTTCCGATGATGCTGCCGGGCGTGGCCCCTTCGGTGCTTCGGCTCGCCGGCTCGGGCCGAGCGGCGCTCGACATCCCGCGCTACATCGGTTCCTACCTGTCCGTGTGGGCGTTATTCGGTGTCCTCGTGTTCGCCTTGTACCGACCCCACGGGACGGCGACAGCTGGGGCGATCACGATTGCGGCGGGAGCGTACGAGCTGACGCCGATGAAGCGGCGATTCCGCGACATGTGCCGTGACCGACCCTCGTCCGGATTGAGCCTCGGTCTGTGCTGTGTGGGCTCGAGCGTCGGGCTGATGCTGATGATGGTGGCGTACGGAGTCATGAGCCTGGTTTGGATGGCTGGTATCGCAGGCGTCGTCCTGCTCCAGAAGCTCGTCCCGCCGAGAACCTTGTACGACGTGCCGGTGGCGCTGGCGATCATCGGCCTCGGGATCGCTGAGTTCGTGAAGTAATCAACCTAAGGGGAAAGAAATGCCTGATCACAAGATTGTCGACCTGGACGAGTGGACCGCCGCCCGCGACGAACTGCTGGTCCTTGAGAAGGAACTGACTCGCCGAAGCGACGCCCTGGCCCTCCGCCGGCAGGAGCTGCCGTGGGTCCGCATCGAACAGGAGTACACGCTCCAGACCGCCGACGGCCCCCGCACGCTCGCCCAGCTCTTCGACGGGCGATCGCAGCTCGTGATGTACAACTTCATGTTCGGCCCGGACTACGAGGCCGGGTGTCCGGTCTGTTCGTCGATCGCCGACAGCTTCAACGGTGTGATCGAGCACCTCAAAGCCAGGGACGCCACGATGATCTGCGTCTCCCGGGCCCCGATCGAGAAGCTCGACGCCTACCGCCGGCGGATGGGCTGGAACTTCCCGTGGGCCTCAAGCTTCGACAGTGACTTCAACTTCGACTTCCAGAGGTCGATCAGCAAGGAGGTCGTCGCGGGGTGGTTCGAAGGCGACGTGCCCGAGGTTCCTGCCCGGATCGCTGCCGACTGCGGCACCGACCCCACTAGCTACATGGCCGAGCGGCCGTGGCTGAGTGTGTTCACGCTCTCGGACGGAGAGGTGTACATGACCTACTCGACGACGGCTCGGGGCCTGGAGGTCGTGATGACCTACTACGGCATCCTCGACCGGGTGCCCAGCGGGCGCAACGAAGGTGAGCCGGCGGACCCAAGCTGGATGCGCCGCCATGACGAGTTTGCCCAAGCCAGACGGTGATTCAGCCCACGGGCTCACAACCGTCTGTTTGCCCCTACAGCGAAGAGCGGATAGCCGAAATAGCACTACGAGGACCGGGACGATCGTCGGCTCGGTCGTAGTCAACGCGCAAATCACGCCCCCCACGCAATCGACTACGGAAGTGCGGGTCAGGGAACGTAGAGGTGACGTGTTGGCGCCGACCGTGACTAACCCGGGGGTCATGGTCCCGGCGCGCTGTCACCGGAGGCGACCCGTCCCAGTTCGGGACCTTTGTCACAACTTCTTGGGACCAGTTGCCCTGGCGGGGCAGGCTACCCGCCGTCACCATCCATAGAAACACACCTGTTTCTCAGCGGCGGGGCCGAGATTCGACCCGAAAGCATTGCAGCACGCCCAAGAGAAAGGGGACGTTGTGGCACCGAACTTGGTCTCGCCCCAACCGACAGCGCAAGAGGTGTCCACCTTCGACCTTCTCGCTCTGGCCAGCGACGATGTGCTGAGCGGCAAGGCAGATGTCGCAGCCGCTCGCGAGAACACACGGCAACGGAAGATCCGCAAGCTGGCACTGGCAGTCATTGTGGCCGGGTCCGTCTACATAGCCCACCGCCTCGGCGTTCTCAACGCGCCTCACGTCGGGTCCTCTGTTGGCCGGTTCCTTCTCGTGATCCTGCTTCTCGGGGGATTGGCCCTTGTCGTTCTGGCACCGCTTCTGGCCGGGGGCCGTTCTCCTCACTCGACTTACCGCGCGTCGGACATCGATGTCCGCCTTTCTGACGTGCGAGGCGCCGGCACAGTGACGACCGAGGTGGTCAACACCGTGAACCTCTTCTTGGGTTTCAAGACATTCGCCCGGGACATGGGTGGCACGCCGCGCCGAGGGCTCCTCTTCGAGGGCCCGCCAGGAACGGGGAAGACGTTCATGGCGAAGGCCATGGCTGGAGAATCCGGTGTGCCGTTCCTGTTCGTGAACGCATCCGCCTTTCAGTCGATGTACCACGGCCAGACGAACCGGAAGATCCGCGCCTACTTCGCCTCCCTGCGCAAGGCCGCCCGGCAGGAGGGTGGCGCCATCGGGTTCATTGAGGAGCTCGACGCCATCGGAGCCTCACGGGCAGGCATGGGGGCGCGCCATGGCGACGGTGTGACCGGGGTCGTGAATGAGCTCCTCATTCAGCTGCAGTCGTTCGATACCCCGACGAGGAGTGATCGGGTCACGAGTGCCATGGTGGGTGCCGTGAACCGATGGCTGCCTGGTTCGCGTCAGATCGCGAAGCGGGCGCCCGGCAAGGCGAACATTTTGGTCATCGGGGCAACCAACCGTGCTGCGGACCTTGACCCGGCGCTGATCCGCCCCGGGAGGTTCGACCGGACGATCACCTTTGATCCACCCTCCCGCGCCGGACGGGCCGACATTCTGGGGTACTACATGGCCAAGAAGGCCCATGAACCAGAGCTGGGGTCTCCCGATTCGATCAACCGGCTCGCGGCACTGACCATTGGCTACACGCCGGTCATGCTGGAGCATCTGCTCGACGAGGCGCTGGTGGTGGCCCTTCGTCGAGGGGCGCGCCAGATGACCTGGGCTGATGTCGCCGGGGCCAAGTTGGTGACCGAACTCGGTGTGACCCAACCCTCCGCGTATTCCGAGGTTGAGCGGCGCACCATCGCTACCCACGAGGCTGGGCACGCCACGGTGGCCTATTTCGTCGGGCAGTCACGCAAACTTGAGGTGCTGTCCATCAAGAAGCGCAAGGCTGCCCTCGGCCTCCTACAGCACTCGGATGCGCGGAGAATTGCTCGCACTGCTCGACATCGCGATGGGGGGCCTGTGCGCAGAAGAACAGTTCTTCGGCGAGGCGAGTTCGGGTCCGGCCGGCGATCTGGCGGCCGCAACCGAGACGGCCGCTGCCATGATCGGTGCCTACGGCATGGCCGGATCATTGGTATCGATGGAGCCCGTCGCGTCCGCAATGGGCGGCAGCGTCGTGTCCAAGGTTCTCGAGTCGGAGAAGGGGCGAGCCGACGTGGAGCGCCTGCTACGCCAGGCCAAGGCACGGGCGACCGAAGTTGTAGCCGAGCACGCCATGGTGGTGGAGGCGCTCCGCGACGCGCTGCTCGACCGTGACGAGCTCCTGGGAGATGAGATCACCGACGTCATCGCGATCGCTCTGGCGCGCCAAGGGACCTGCCAGCAGGACCCGCGGACGCCGATGGACCCGCTCAGCCCCTTGCTGTTCGCTGCAGGCGCGTGAGCACCGCTCAATGGGCGTATTCGGGTCACAGCTTGAAAACGTGAGCGGGCAAGGCGGTCACCAAGTCGACGGCGATGTCGGCCGCCTCGTCCTCCTGTAGGCGGTGCTCGACCACCAGCCGAGCCAGTATCCCGGCATCGAGACGTCGGGACATGTCGTGGCGGGCCGGAATCGAACAGAAGGCGCGGGTGTCGTCCACGAAGCCGGAGGTCCGCGAGAATCCCACCGTTTCGCTCACGGCGGAGCGGAAGCGCCGGATCGCGTCAGGGGCGTCGAGGAACCACCACGGCACCCCGACATACACCGACGGGTAGAAGCCGGCGAGGGGTGCGAGCTCACGGGACCAGACCGATTCGTCGACGGTGAAGACGACCAGATGAAATCCCGGATGAGTGCCGTAGCGCTCCAGTAGCGGGCGCAGCGCCTCGGTGAACTCCATGTGGATGGGGATGTCCACCCCCACATCGGAGCCGAAGCGGGCGGCGGTTGCGGTGTGATGGTCGCGGCGAACGCCGCAGTGCAGTGACATGACCAGCCCGTCGTCGCAGGACATGCGAGCCATTTCGCTGAGCATGTGGCGGCGGAAGGCGATGGCTTCCGCGACAGTGGCCTTCCCCGTGAGCGCGGCGCGGTAGATGCGCTGCGCCTCTGGTGCTTCCAGCGGGTCGGTCCGCGCGTCCAGGTGGGCGTGATCGGCCGAGGTCGCCCCTCGCTCAATGAAATATTGGCGGCGGCGTTCCAGAGCGGTGAGATATCCGTAATAGTCGCCGGTTTCTGTACCGGTGGCCTCGCCCAGGCAGTGCACCGCCTCTGGCCAATCCGCGCGGGCAGGCTCGAGGTAACGGTCGGGGCGGAAGTTGGGGATCACACGGCCCGACCATGTCGGGTCTGCTGCCAGGGCAGCGTGATCCTTCAGATCGTCGCTGGGGTCGGACGTCGTGGCGAGCACGCTGATCCGGAAACGCTCATAGAGCGCACGCGGCCGATAGGCATCCTCGGCCAGGTGTCCCGCGATCTGGTCGAAGATGGCATCTGCGGTCTCGACAGAGGGGCGAAGCGTCACGCCGAAGATCTCCGCCAGCTCAGCCTCGAGCCAGAAGCGCACCGGCGTGCCCCGAAAGACCGACCAGTTCTCGCAGAGAATCCGCCACACTCGCCGCGCCCCTGCCTCCGGCAGCGTTCCCTGCCCGACCCCGAGCTCGTCGAGACCGATCCCGTGGGCGTGGAGGAGCCGCGTCACGTAGTGGTCTGGGGACACGAACAAGGCAGCCGGGTCCGGGAACGGCTCGTCGTCGAGGAGCAGCTTGGGGTCGACGTGGCCGTGAGGCGAGAGTAGTGGAAGGTCACGCACCGCCTCGTACAGCCGCCGGGCGATCGCTCGCTCGTCTGGATCGGGAGGAAGCAACCGGTCCGGGTGCGGCTCCAATGGGGGATACGCGAGCGCCACTTCCCCAATAGTGGTGTTCGGCGCCCCTCGCCACAACCGCTCGACGGACTGCGGCAAGCCGGGTGGTCGGATATGGACTGCGGGGAAAGCGCCTGCTCGAGTTCATGGCACACTCGCGGCGTGATGCTCGAGTGGTTCCTCGGACGATCGGCAACTCCCGTCAGACCCCCCGTCACCGTCTGCCGTGACGCAATCCGGGCCGCCTATACAGGAGCCGCCCGCCCATGACCGTCGTGACTTTCGACGATGCCCGCAAGGCGATGGCCGCGGGTTCGACACCCGATGAGGCCGCCCGTGCGCTCGTCGCCACGCTCACCCCTGACGAGAAACTGTGGTGCCTCGATGGCGACGCGCCCACGTGGGCGGGGCTGAGCTACCTCGGCATCGGTGGTTACCACATGGCTCCGTTCGTCGCGGGCGAGGTCGAGCGTGTGGGGCTGCCCGGCGTCCGGTTCAGTGATGGGCCTCGCGGTGCAGTGGTGGGTAACGCCACTGCATTCCCGGTGTCGATGGCGCGCGGCGCCACCTGGGACCCGGAGCTAGAGGAGCGCATCGGTGACGCGATCGGTCGTGAGCTGCGGGCCATCGGCGCCAACCTCACCGGCGCCGTGTGCGTGAACCTGCTCCGCCATCCCGCGTGGGGTCGGGCCCAGGAGACTTATGGCGAGGATCCGTACCACGTGGGGGAGCTCGGCGCCGCTTTGACGAGAGGGCTGCAACGCCACGTGATGGCATGCGTGAAGCACTTCGCCTGCAACTCCATGGAGAACGCCCGCTTCAGCGTCGACATCGAGGTCGACGAGGTCGCCCTCCACGAGTTGTACCTCTCGCACTTCCGACGGATCGTCGACGAAGGCGTCGCCTCGGTGATGTCGGCCTACAACAGCGTCAACGGTGAGTGGGCCGGCCAGAACAGAGCGCTGCTCACCGACATCCTCCGCGACGAGTGGGGCTTTCAGGGCTTCGTCATCAGCGACTGGATCCTCGGACTCCGCGACGCCGCCGCCTCACTGACAGCCGGTCTCGACATAGAGATGCCCCACCGCATGGTCCGCGCCAAGTACCTCGCCGATGCCCTTGACCGCGGCGACGCGGCATGGACGGACGTTGATCGCTCGGTTGAGCGGATTGTCGCTACGCTGCTGCGCTTCAACGACATTCTGGCCACCCCGGACCGCGGTGACGTTCTCGGATGCTCGGAGCACCGGCAACTCGCGCGTGAGGTCGCCGCCCGATCCGTCGTCCTGCTCCGTAACGAGCCTGTCGACGGCACCCCCGTGTTGCCATTCGCACAGACCAGCCGAGTTGCGGTGCTCGGCCGGCTGGCTGACCGCATCAACCTCGGTGACGGCGGATCCAGCGACGTATGGGATCTCGACTGCCACACCGTCGTCGCCGGCCTCCGCGCCGCTGTCGACGACGTCGTCCACGATGACGGAAGCGACCTTCCGCGTGCCGCGACCCTCGCCGCCGGCGCTGATGTCGCCGTGGTCGTCGTGGGCTACACCTACCTTGACGAGGGCGAGTACATAGGTGAGACCGACTCGTCACTTGGCGCGCTGTTCCCCTCCGCCGACGAGCCCGAGGTGGTCGAGCGATTCCGCGCCTGGACCGCCTCGCAGCCCCATACTGTGACGCCACCGCGCATTGAGGAGCGCCCCGGTGGGTTCGCCGCCGGCGGCGATCGCACCTCGCTCCGTCTCCTCCCGACCGATGTCGAACTCATCCGGGCCGTCGTCGGCGCCAACCCTCGCACCGTCGTGGCGATCGAGGCTGGAAGCGGCGTCGTCGTCACCGAGTGGATCGACGCTGTCCCTGCCGTCGTGCAGGCTTGGTATGGCGGCGCCGAAGCGGGACCCGGGCTCGCTGACGTCCTCCTCGGCAGTATCAACCCGTCGGCCCGCCTTCCCTTCAGCGTCCCCGTCGATGAGGCCGACCTCCCGGACTTCGACCGTGAGGCGACGTCGTTTCGGTACGACCGCTGGCACGGTTGGTGGCATCTTGTCCGGACCGGCACTGCTCCCGCGTTCCCGTTTGGGTTCGGGCTGGCCTATACCTCGTTCGCCCTTGCTGGCACCGACGTCTCGGTCGTTGACCATGTCATCAACGTTGGGGTCACGGTCCGCAACACCGGCGACCGCGACGGCGCCGATGTCGTCCAGCTCTACGCGGAACTCCCCGATCCCGAGGCGCCACCCCGTCTCGTCGGCTTCGCCCGGGTCGAGGTGCCAGCGGGCGGCGAAGTTACCGCCGAGATCGCCGTGCCGATCGATCGCCTCGCTACGCGCGATTCCCACACCCACTCGTGGCGTGCCGCCTCCGGCACACACCGGCTAGCCATTGCCCGGCACGCCACAGATCCCGATGCCATCACCGTGGAAGTCGACCTCTGAACCGGAGGAGGGTGACTGGGTGCGCCACACGATCCGAAGGACGGTTTCACTAACGGAACGCGAGCTGGAACCCGAAACTGGGCTGTGTGTGTTTGTGTGGGTCCTGCGGGAGATGTTGACGTGCGTGCTGCAAAGAGCATCTGGCGGTGAGACGTCGCTGCGTCCTGCTGGCAGTATGGAACCGTGACGTATCGGACACGATTCACGGAGTTGGTTGGGTGCGAGTGGCCGGTCCAGCTGGCTGCCATGGGGGGAGGCGTCGGGGGAACCGAGTTGGCCGGAGCGGTGGGCGCGGCTGGCGGCCTGGGCATGGTGTCGTGGGACGAGGAGCCACCCGACGAACGCTGCGGGGTGAATTTCCTGGTGCCATTCCTGCCCCCTCCGGACGACATCGTTGACATCGCCCGGCGCACCCGGGTGGTCGAATTCTTCTTTGGTGACCCTGACGACGGCCTTGTTGCGCTTGTGAGACGGACCGGAGCCATCGTCGGATGGCAGGTGGGGTCCGTTGGGGAGGCGGAAGCAGCGGTGGCGGCGGGCTGTGACTACGTCGTGGCCCAAGGTACGGAAGCCGGTGGTCATGTGAGGGGGAGCGAGCCGTTGGACGTCCTCCTCGCAAAGGTGTTGACGCGAGTGTCCACTCCAGTCGTGGCGGCCGGGGGCATCGCCACACCAGAGAGGGTCGCTGAGGCGATCGACTCCGGTGCCGCCGCCGTGCGAGTCGGAACACGGTTCCTCGCTTGTCCTGAGTCGCGCGCGCATGAGCACTACGTGCAGAACCTGTTGTCGGCCTCGGGCGACGACACGGTGCTCACAGATTGGTTCGACCTCGGATGGCCCGACGCACCGCATCGGGTCCTGCGCCAAGCCCTCGACGCAGCACAGGGTTCGAACTGGCGATTACCGCTGCCCCCGTGTCGTGGTGAAACTCGGCCGGTGGGAAACATGGCTCAGTACGCAGGCACTGGGGTGGGACACGTCGTGAGTGTCCAACCGGCTTCGGTGGTGCTTGCCAACCTGGTGAGCCGCCTCGATCGCGTCCCGCCTCAGCGCTCGGACAGATCCGAGTAGCTCCGGGAGCATGGGCGCGTCGGATCTTTTGGCCTCTGCCGAGTGACCTGCCGCCATTAGGGTCGGGACATGGTGCGCGAGGTGGTAACGGGGTATTGCTGGCCGCAATCAGTATCTCCGGGTGAACTGGTCGGTCTGCATATGTCGTCGTCAGCTGGGCGACCGGTGCACGTCGAGGTGGCACGGGTCGGCGCGCAACGAGAGGTCGTGTTCAGCGCTGACGCCGTGACAGTTGAGGAGTACGAGACACCCCAAGACGCTTCATCGGTCGGGTGTGGTTGGCCGCCCGCACTCACGCTGGACACCGATCCGACATGGCGATCGGGTTACTACGAGGTCGTCATGGAAATTGAGGTCGGCCCGAAAGTCCGGCGTGACTACGCGTTCTTCGTGGTGCGACCGTCTATCGGCGCGCACGTCGTGGTGGCACTGGCGACCAATACATGGCATGCGTATAACGACTTTGGCGGACCCAACCTGTATACAGGCGGCACTCACGTCGCCATGCAACGTCCGATGTCAGCTGGCTATCTCTACAAGCCTCCGGGAAAGGGTCGGCGCGTCACAGGAACCGGTGCGCCAGATCCGCAGAACGCCGCACACGTCGGCTATATCCAAATCAACCATCTCTCAGGCTATGCGGGCTCGGCCGGTTGGCCCGACTGGGAGCTCCCGTTCATTGAATGGGCGGAAAATGAGGGGTTCGACATCGGTGTCTGCACGAATGCCGATCTCGAACTTCACCCTGAAGTATTGGAGGACGCCAAACTGTATCTGTCCGTCGGCCATGACGAGTACTGGTCTGAAGGAATGCGCGACACCGTCGAGGCGTTCATTGCGAGGGGTGGCAATGCAGCCTTCTTCTCGGGCAATACCTCCTTGTGGCAGGTTCGAATTGAGGGCGATGATCACGACGTCATGGTCGGATACAAGGGATTCTTCAAAGACGATCCCGTGATGGGAACCGACAGGGAAGCGGAAGCGACGACGTTCTGGTCCGACGTCGTTGTCGGTCGTCCGGAAAATGCCATGACGGGTGTTTCGTTCACCCGCGGGGGCTACCACCGCATCGGACGCAATGTGACAGCGGGCCTTGGGGGCTATACCGTGCATAGAGCCGATCACTGGATGTTCGATGGCACCGGCCTTGGCTACGGCGACGTGCTGGGTGCAGGAGCGACTGTCGTCGGTTACGAGTGTGACGGGTGCGTGTTTACCTACCGCGACGGACTGCCGTATCCGACGGGCGAGGACGGCACGCCGTCCACCTTTGAGATCCTCGGCACCTGCCCGACGCAGCACTTCACGCGCGAGACCGCACCTCGTCCACCGAAACCCGGCGAGCCCAGCGAGCTGGAGTACATCGCATCACGTGTGTTCGGGACACGAGACCCCGAGGCAATGGAACGCATCCGTCATGGCCACGCGGTACTGGGGGCGTACACGAACGCGGCTGGTTCGACCGTGGTGACCTCGGGTTCGACCGACTGGGCTCACGGGTTGGCCGGCCGCGATCCCCAAATAGAGCAGATCACCAGAAACGTGCTGACACGTCTGGGTTAGCGACCCACGTCTCGAGTGGAGCGTTGGCACCGCCGCCGTTGCAGGAGTAGTGATCGCGGAAGGGCCATGATTGCGACTAGCGGTGGTTTCTGAGCCTCGCCCCAAACCTTTGGGGCGCTCGCCCTGACGGAGACGATCTAGGTATCCGTCCGCCTCGTCCTGATCCATCTCCCAGGTCGCGACCGGTCGCTCCATGTGCTTGCCCGCGTGCCGAGCACGGATGGCGCCCACCGCGGCATCAAAGTCCGCCGTACCTTGAGCGGCGCGAAGACGTGTGGCCTCCTCTAGCGTGATACGGCCCGAGGCCACCATCGCGTCGAGTTGCTCGACAAGTCGTTCCTGTTTCATCTGTCTCCTATCGTTCTAACCGTCAGCTGCCGACCAAGAGAAGTGCGCTGGAGCGACGGTGGTCGGGCGTGTGGCGGTTTAGAAGATGCTGAACCGGATGACAGACGCAACGCCGAACAGAGCCGAATACGCGGCGAATGGGTAAAGCGTCCTCGTCTTGAAATAGCGCGAAAGGAACAGAACCGCGAAGAGCGATGTGGTGGCCGCCGCAAGACTGCCGGCGATGACCTGGCCCCTGATGCCGTTGCCGAGGTGGCCCAAGAGGTCGGGAACTTTGAGCATGCCTGCGGCAAAGATGACAGGGGTTGACAGGAGAAAAGAGAAACGGAGCGCGTTCGCCCGGTTGAGCCCTCGGAACAAGCCGCCAACCATCGCCACTCCTTCGCGGCTGATGCCCGCCAAGAGCGCGAGCGCTTGCGCGGCACCGATCATGACGGCGGACGGGAGTCCGATACTGGACAGCTGTTGTTCGGAATCGTTGTGCGTAGCGTCCGCGTCGGTCGGGGAGGATTCAGCCGTTGCGCTGGGTGAGGCGACGCGCCGGGGGTGGCGATGGAACCACTCGCCGAGAAGGAGGATTCCACCGTTCGCCGTTAGGAAGAGCGCTGCGGCCAGAGGTTTGGCGAACAACACGCGGAACTGATGCTCGAACACAAGACCCAGGGCACCGACAGGCACGCTGGCGACCACGATCAGCCAGGCCAGGCGCTCTTCCGGCGTGACAACCCGCCGTCGGACCAGGCTTCGGGCGAACCCTGCGATCAGGCGCACCCACTCCTTTGCGTAGAAGCCGAGCAAGACCACCGCGGTTGCGAGGTGCAAACCGACGACAAATGCGAGGTAGGGACTCTCCGACTGGGACTCTTGACTGACCAGCGTTGCCCAATTGCCCCCGATCCACGATGGAACGAGGACGGTGTGGCCCAGGCTCGATATCGGGAACAGTTCCGTCAAACCCTGGAGCAAGCCAATGACGATGGCCTGCACGAAGTTCATGTGGTACACGGCGTGTGTAGCTGCGAGCATGGGGCGTATCCCGAATAGCGAACAGTGGGCGACCAGCGGGGATGACGGTATCACGCTGGTTGCTCGGCTCTGTTTAAGGACCAACTCGGCGTCACGTTCACACAATGCCAATGAAGTCGCCGCGGAGAATGGAGCGATTGGTGATCGCGCCGCCGCGCTACACGTGCCTCCTACGCGCGTGAACGCAACGTGTCAACGCCGTCGCCACTCAAGCGATTGAGCGGTGGCTGTCGTCCGGTCATGGCCATCAGAACGGCGACCATAGGACCGGATACCTCGGGACCTGTTCCGTATGACCAGTCGGTGTCCGTTGCCATCATCCGAAGACCGGCAATGCGTCGTTTCGTGCCGATGACGAGGTTCGACCCTTTGTAGAAATCAGCCACCTGCACCAAAGCCGCCATCGGATAGTCATGATCCATTCCGAGTGCCCGCCGGATGTCCTCAGCATGAATGATCGTTTCACCGAGCCACGTGTCGCCTGGTCCAGGCGGATGTCTGACCGAGGTCTCAATGCCCTTGAATCGAGCCAGGGTGTCGTCGGGTGAGTCGCCCCTCTCAGTGACGAGATCCTTTTCCTGGAGCCGAGCGAGACTGAAGCCGGCGCCAATGAGTTTGGGGAAGAACGTTCCCCCGGAGATCTTGGCCGTCGCCGTCATGTGGGCCAGGACGTCTCGGACGGTCCAGCTGCTGCAGAGGGATGGTGTGTCCCACTTCTCAGCTGGCAATGACGTGAGGTCAGCGACAAGCGCCCCGCGTTCAGAGTGGATAACGGGCCAGATGTCGATCTTTGGCATGCCCACCGCCTCGGTAGAGATCCATCAGCACGCGGCAATTTAGGCGGCTGCGAAACGAGTCGCAACAGAAGTGGGTCCAGCTGCAAGAAGTCTCAGTCGTAGCCGCGAGCACGGGCACTGGACCTATCGCGTCGGATGGATTAAGGCGAAGTGAGGAGCGTCGTATCGATAGGGGTGCCCTGCCTGAGGGCGAGGGTCACCGGTGTCCGCTCCGCAATCTCTCCCAGCCGTTGCCGTTGCTCGGGCGAGAGGTCGGAGGGAAGGGTGATGGCGCGAAGCACCTTGCCCTTCTTCTCGACGTCGACTTCGTACCGAACGTCAACGTCGAGTGTGCGCAGCTCCCAGCCTTTACGGCTGGCGTACATCCGGAGCGTGATGGCCGTGCAGGCGGCCAGACCGCTGAGCAGCAGACCGAAGGGCGATGGCCCGAGGTCACCACCGCCACCGGCGACGGGTTCATCCGCCGTCACCTGATGGCGCCCCACCGCAATGTCCACCCGGTACGCCGGGGTCGTCCCATCAAAGGAACCAGTGGCGTGGGCGATGGTCGTCATCTTCCTCCGACTGTTCCGCTGGAATTCTGGCTGCCACGGCAGCATATGAGCGACACGGTCCTCTAGCCATTGTCGGCGGCTTGCGCCGCAGCCGAGAGCTGCGATGCTCGGGCGTTCCGGTGAGCGTGGTCTTGGGGTGCACGCCGAGAATGACAGGTTTCCGAGGCTTCTGATTGAAATTGAAGTCGCCAATGGGTCGAAACCGCTGTTCCGGGTTGCAACCCGCCTGCTGGCACCGTGCGGACCCGGCGGTAGGGTGAGCCGGAGATCAGAGCGAGCGGCCATGACCCTCGTTCCCCGGGGAGTGAGTGTCGTGCGCGTGCACCTGGTGGATGGGACCTACGAGTTGTTCCGCCAATATTTCGGGCAGCCCCCCAGGGCGTCCGCGGACGGAAGGGAAGTGGCGGCAACCTACGGCGTGGTGACCTCCGTCCTGGGAATGCTGGAGGGGGGCGCGACACATATTGGCGTGGCCACCGACCACGTCATTGAGTCGTTTCGCAACGAGTTGTGGCCGCAGTACAAGACGGGCGAGGGCGTCCCGGAACCCCTTACCTCGCAGTTCGAACTCTTGGAGGAAGCACTGGAAGCACTCGGTGTCGTGGTGTGGCCGATGGTGGACGTGGAGGCCGATGATGCACTGGCATCGGCCGTGGCGGTCGTGGCCGATGATCCTCGCGTCCAGCAGATCCTGATCTGTACCCCCGACAAAGACCTGGCCCAGTGCGTGGTGGGTGACAGAATCGTCCAACTCGACCGTCGCAAGGACGTCATCGTCAATGAGGACGGCGTGCGGGCGAAATTCGGTGTGTCGCCGGCCTCCATCCCGGATTGGCTCGCGTTGGTCGGTGATTCGGCTGACGGGTTCCCAGGACTCGCTGGTTGGGGGAAGCGTTCGGCTGCCGTTGTCCTCTCTCACTATGACCATCTGGACGCCATTCCAGACGATGTGGAGTCATGGGACCCGGTGGTGCGGAAGGCCGTGCGTGGCGCTGACAGGCTGGCCACGACCCTGGCCGCTGAACGGGGCCTTGCCGAGCTCTTCCGCGAGCTCGCGACACTGCGGACAGACAAGTCTCTTTTGGGGGGAGTGCCCGAACTGAAATGGACGGGCCCGGCCGCAAATTTCGAGGACCTGTGCAGGACCCTGCGAGCTCCGGGTCTAGTGAAACGGGCGGCGGCGCTCGTGGCGGCGTAGGGAGGGCCGGACCCCCAGCACGCGTCACCGGGAGTCGGGGTCGCGGCCCGCACCGTGCCGGTCATCCTGATGATTGTGCTCGAAGTCGTGCTGACGCCCGCCCTGGCAGTCCCGACATTTGAGCGGGGATAAGGTTGTTCATGGTCCAGTCCTTTGGGCCAGGATGAGCGTTGGCCCGGACCCCGAGGCGCCCTTCCTTTTGGACACGGAAGGCAACAATGCATCCGCTCAGCCGAATTGACCGCTCGTGAACCCAGAGCCAGGACGTGATTGCTGAGTGCCGGGGGAACGGATGGCGCGAATAGTGGCTGCGCTTGAAGCGTCGAGAGGCGACTCGGATGCACCTGCCCGATACTGCCAAGTGACCACCGACATTGTCGGGGTGTCCGGAGCGGGGGTGATGCTTATGTCGGGTGACGTGCCGCACGGCTCGCTGTGTACCACCAACAGCGTGAGCGAACTGATTGAAGAATTGCAGTACACGCTGGGCGAGGGCCCCTGTGTCGACGCGTACAAAACGGACGAGTTCGTGTCCGAACCCGACCTGGCAAATCCGGCGAGGCCACGGTGGCTCGCGTTCTCGCCCCGGGCCGTTGAGGCAGGTGCGCGCAGTGTCTTCGGGTTCCCGTTGCGCGAGGGGGCAGCGCGGCTCGGCGCCTTGAACCTCTATCAGGACCGGCCCGGTCATCTGACCGACGACCAGCATGCTGACGCATTGGTCATGGCGGACGTCATTGCCCGCTGGGTGCTCGATGCACAAGCTGCTTCGCCGCCGGACACTCTGGCACCCGGGTTGGAGACTGGGGCGGAATTCCACTTCGTCGTGCACAACGCCGCCGGCATGCTTGCGGTACAACTCGGCATCAGCGTGACCGAGGCTCTCATTCGGCTTCGGGCCCACGCCTTCGGGGAGAACCGCCTGGTCCAGGATGTCTCCGAGGACATCGTGGCCCGCAGGCTGCGTGTTTCATGAGCACGGACCGAGCGGAAGGAAAGGGGGGGCCTGCAGCTACAGTGGAAGCTGGACAGGCCGGACGCACCGGGAGCCCAGGAGGCACCGTGGAGTCGTCGCAAAATGAGGGCATCATTCGATCCTTTGTCGAAATGGCCGACAACCTCGTCGACGATTTCGATGTTGTGGACCTCCTGACCACACTGGCGCATCGGTGTGTGGACCTGCTCGGAGTCTCTGCAGCTGGCGTCATGATCGCTTCGCCGCCAGAGGAGTTGCGATTGATGGCGTCCTCGAGCGATGTCATGAAGGTGGCGGAACTCTTCGAATTGCAGTCGGACGAGGGTCCCTGCCTCGATGCGTACCGAACGGGTGCAGCGGTACAGCAGGAGAACCTACGAGCTGAGACCGATCACTGGCCGCGTTTCTCAGCCGTCGCCTTGGAGGCTGGATTCGCCTCGGTCCTTGCGCTGCCGCTGCGCTTGCGAACGACGACCATCGGCGCGTTGAGCCTGTTCCACGTGGAAGAGACGCCCATAAAGGAAAGCGAGATTGTGGTTGCCCAGGCACTCGCCGATTTGGCCACGATCAGCCTCCTCCAGCATGGAGTGGCAAGTGAAGCCAAGATTGTCAACGAGCAGCTGACCCACGCGCTGGCCAGCCGTGTCGTCATAGAGCAAGCCAAGGGTGTGATCTCCGAGCGGGCAGGGATCGACCCGGCAGAGGCTTTCTCCCGCTTGCGCGGCTACGCCCGAAGCCATTCGCTCCGATTGGTCGAGGTGGCCCAGGCGGCGATTGACGGCACGCTCGAGCCAAAAGCCTGGGCTGCACCGCCTGACGTCCAATCCTGATCTATCCGCCGCTCCTCCTCGCTCGCAACGCGATGGCCCTCTTCGGGCAGTCTCGGGCGGCGCGCTGGGCGAGCGCCAGGAGCTCGGGCGGCAGCGGGTGTTCGTCCACCATTGGATAACCCCACTCGTCGAGCGAGATGGCTTCGGGCAGGAGCTCGGCGCAATAGCCGTACGCTTCGCAC
>Ga0307374_10006714_pt1 | contig 17966 bp, 15 predicted proteins | sample OX3MG_FD_202532 | JGI IMG/M metagenome (GOLD analysis project Ga0307374, IMG submission 202532) | Soil microbial communities from Risofladan, Vaasa, Finland - OX-3 | ecosystem: Environmental > Terrestrial > Soil > Coastal area > Acid sulfate soil | place: Finland: Risofladan, Vaasa | collected... | reverse complement strand
CGAATCGCAAACTGGCGGCGCGGCGCGACGGCAGGGGATCGGATGTGACCACTTCGGCCCCGCGGTAGTGCGCCAGCATCGTCAGGAGCACGCCGATGGGACCTTGACCGAGAACGGCCACCAGTTCACCCTCGGCCACGCGCGCTTTTTCCACCGCCTTGATGCAGGTATTCAGCGGCTCGATGAAGGTTGCTTCCTCCAGGGTCACGCCCGGCGGTATGGCGAGCATTCCCCGCTCCGCGATCCACGGCATCGCCTTGACGTATTCGGCGAAACCGCCTCCGCTCGGCTCGAAACCGGCCGTCAGACCCACTTTCTTGTACTCGGAACATTGGGAAAAAAGGCGCCGCTCGCAGTAGAAACAGTGGCCGCAAGGGATGTGATGAAAGCTGACGACGCGGTCGCCCGGTTTCCAGCGGGTAACGCCGGCGCCGGCATCGACAACCGTTCCGGCAACCTCGTGCCCGAGGATCAACGGCGGCTTCAGGAAACCGTGCTGAATCTTCTTGATGTCCGTACCGCAAATGCCGCACGCCCCGACGCGAATCAGCACCTCGCCCGGCGCGATTTTGGGTATGGGCACCTGCTCGACCACGACACGGCCGCGCTCGCGATATACGCCCGCGCGCATCATCTGCGCGGTGTCGACCGTGCGTTCCGTTTCGACCTGTGTTTCCGGCAAATTCATTTTCCTGGCAATTCCATTGTCGTCCCGCCGCTCCACTGCCGACCCGCGGCGGTTATGTACCGGTCGAGAAATTCCGCCAAGGCCGTTGCGGCGCGCCGGCTTTCCCGGGCCAGACGCACAAGGCCGGCCGCCGCGGCCGGTTGGCGGATCAGTTCGCCGGCCAAGCGCGCGGGCCGCACCCGACCGCTGGCGTTGAAAACATAATTGAAATCGACCGGCAACGATGTTTCCACCGGGTCGTTGATGGCTCGAATGACCACAGCCGGAACATTTCGCGCCGCCGCTTGCTCGATCACAGCGAAAGATTCCATTTCGACCGCGTCCGCCTCGATTCCCAAAAAGCGCTTTTCCGCGCCGCTACCGGCCACTCGCGCCGAGGTTACGAATACCGCCTCCCGCGCGCCAAGCTTTCTGGCTCCCTCCACCCATTCCGCCAGCGGCGCAAGTTCCTGTCCGTTTTCCAGGCGCCGCACCGCTCGCCCGACCAGAACATGGCCGGGCCGATGCATGGGGCGCAGGCCGCCTGCCAGACCGGAGGAAATGAGCAGATCGAACCTTTTTTCCTCCAGAACCTGCGCAACCACGCGAGCCGCGTTCCCCGGTCCGACCGACGTCAGGACCACGGATACTTCGATGGCGCCCTGACGCTTCCGGTATGCCCGCCCGTTTCCGAACGCTCCGTCCGGCTCGAACCCGCCCCGCTTGCGCCAGGGGGCGAATTCTTCCTTTAAGGCGAACGTCACCAGGACGCGCACAACCTTCAGGCGGCCAAACCGCCGACGGCAACGGTATATCCGCGCTCGCCATACCAACGGACGGCGCGTTCGAGCGCGGCTTCGACCGGCCCCGGAGTGAAACCCAGTTCCCGCACCGCTCGCGAACAATCCACAAACATCTTGTGCCGCGACATGCGCACACCGTCCAAGGGAATCTGCGGCTCGCGGCCCCGGACACGCGCGACAAGCGTATCGGCCAGGCCGGCCACGTAGGCCACCGCGTGAGGCAGGCGAACCCGAGGCGCCTGGCGGCCGGTGATACCGGCCAGCACATCGAGGATTTCCTTGAGGCTCATATTCCGGTGGCCCAGGATGTAACGCTCACCCGCCTTGCCCCGCTGCGCGGCAAGCAGGTGCCCGGCGGCCACGTCCTCGACAGCCACCAGGTTGAGGCCGGTATCGACGTAGGCCGGCATGCCCCCGCGCAGAAAATCCACAATAATTCGTCCGGTCGGTGTGGGCTTGGCGTCCCCGGGCCCCACGGGCGTCGTCGGATTGACGATCACGACAGGGAAACCGTCTTCGGCGGCGCGCAGCGCTTCCTGTTCCGCCAGGAACTTCGAGCGCTTGTAATGCCCGATCATCTCGTCCAGGCGCGCATCGGTCGCTTCGCTCGGCAACGGTCCCGGCCGCGGCACGGCGACGGTGGCCACGGTGCTCGTGTAAACGAACCGTTCGACGCCCGCGCGGCGCGCGGCATCGATCAGATTCCGGGTCCCGGTCACGTTGCTCTGGTAGATCTCCCGGGGATCGGACGCCCAGAGCCGGTAATCGGCCCCCACATGGAAGACGCATTCGACATTCCGGCAGGCCCGATCGAGCGATTCCCCGTCCCGCAGGTCGCCGGCGGCGAATTCGACGGGCAATCCGTCCAGCAAATCCCGGCGGCTCGACGCGCGCACCAGAGCGCGCACCCCCGCGCCCCGCGCGACCAATTGGCGCACCACGTGGCTTCCCACGAAGCCCGTTGCGCCAGTGACCAACGTCGTTTTCGTCATTGAATAATCGGCAGCGCCCCGCGCGCAGCGTCTGCATTCTCGGCGCCGGTCGCTGGGGCGGACCCGCCTCCTTGGCCATTTCCATCGCCCATCGAGGGGTGGATGCGTGGCGGGCGAAGCGGTTTGCGAGTGCCCGCAACCATCTGCCACTTGAGCAGCTTCCAGTTATCGCCCAGGCGGCGATGGGCGCCCAGCACCGCCGACGGCTCGTAGCCGACGTGGACCATGCAGTCCTGGCAGCGGGGATCGCGGCCATAGCCGTACTTCTCCCAGGGGGTCTTCTCGATGAAATCCTTGTAGCTCTTGGAGTGCGAATCGGTCATCAGGTAACAGGGACCCTTCCATCCGCGCGGGTTGTAGGTGGGATTGCCCCAGGCCGTGCACATCAGATCGCGCTCGCCTCGGAGATATTCCAGGTAGATCGGGGACATCATGAGGTTGTAGCGTTCCAGCAGGGCGCACGCCAGCCGGAACTTTTCCTTGATCTCTTCGCGCGACATGAAAATGTCCCGGGTCTGCACGGCCGCATAGGAATAGGCCGGCGAAAGCATGAAGCCGTCGACGCCGAGCCCGGTCAGGAAGTCGTATAGCTCGGCGATCTCCTCGAGATCGGTCTCTTTGTAGATCGTCGTGTTCGAGCAGACCAGAAAACCGGCCGCCTTGGCGGCCTTGATCCCCTCGACAGCCTCGCGGAAGACGCCGTCGCGTTCGACGCACATATCGTGCGTCTTTTCCATGCCGTCCAGGTGGACGTTGAAAAAGAAGCTCGAACTGGGGCGGAACTCGTGCAGCTTCTTGCGGATGAACATGCCGTTGGTGCACAGGTAGATATGGCGCTTGCGGTCGAGCAGCTCCCGGGTCAGCCGGCCGATCTCGGGGTAGATCATCGGCTCGCCGCCGCAGATCGAGACCACCGGAGCGCCGCACTCCTCGGAGGCGGCGATGCACTGCTCCACCGTGAGCGTTTCGTTGATCGTGGTCTTGTATTCGCGGATGCGCCCGCAGCCGGTGCAGGTCAGGTTACAGGCATGCAGGGGCTCGAGCATAAGCACCAGCGGGAACTTCTCATCCCCGCCGAGCTTCTTCTTCATGATGTAGCCGGTGAGGCGTCTGGTCATTGTCAGTGGGAATCGCATGAGGCTCAAACTCCGTTCCTGTCGAATTGGTCCGGGGGCAACCGGACGCCTGCGGTCTGACTCGACCCCTCGATGCGGTTCCGATACCGGGCCAGCGCATACAGGGGAAAAGAGTTCCGATACAGATGGTAACGCAAGTAGAAGACACGGGGGAAACCGGTTCCGGTGAACGCTTCCTCGTCCCAGGAACCGTCCGGATTTTGCGTGGCCAGCAGGTATTCGGCCGCGCGCCGGGCGGCCGGATCGTCGGGGCCGGCCGCGGCCAGCAGGCCGATCAGACCCCAGGCCGTCTGTGAAGGAGTCGATTCGCCCTTTCCTTTGAGGGACGGGTCGTCGTAGCTGGCAATCGTTTCACCGAACCCGCCATCGGGATTCTGCACCGAGCGCAGCCATTCCACCGCCCGGCGGCAAATATCCTCGCCGGCCAGGCCGTCGGCTTCGAGCGCCCGGAGAACGCCGCTGGTTCCGTAGACGTAATTGACGCCCCACCGGCCGTACCAGGCTCCTTCGGCGGTCTGATCGCCGCAAAGGAAGCGGAACCCTCGCCGCATCACCGGATGGCTCGACGGCCAACCGAGCTGGCCCAGGCATTCCATGACCCGGGCGGTGACGTCCGCGGTGGCCGGATCGATCATCGCATTGTGGTCGGCGAAGGGGGTATGGGTAAGGATCTGGCGGTCGTTGTCCTTGTCGAATGCGCCCCAGCCGCCGTTGCGGTTCTGCATGCCCAGCAGCCAGGCCGTGCCGCGCCGGATCGCCAATTTAAGTCGTTTCGCGTCCGGGTGCTTGACCCGGCGGAGCGCCATCAGCACAAACGCGGTGTCGTCGACGTCGGGATAAAAATCGTTCCGGTATTCGAACGCCCAGCCCCCGGATTCGACCCCGGGCGCCTTCTTCTGCCAATCCCCGGAGCCAAACAACTGCCGTTCGAGCAGCCAATCGGTGGCCCGCACCAAGGCCGGATCGTCCGGCACCGTGCCGGCCTCTTCGAGCGAGACCATGGCGATGCAAGTATCCCAGACGGGAGAGACACACGGCTGGAGGCGGATCGTATCGGCCTCGGCAATCTCCAACAGGGACAGCTGGTCGATTTCCCGCGATGTCAGCGGATGGTCGGGAGCAAAGCCCATGGCCATCAACGCAAACACCGAATTCAGCATGGCGGGGAAGATCGCCGCCAGACCATCGGAGCGCTCCAGATGATCGAGCATCCAGTGCTCGGCCTCGGCAAGCGCCCGCTTCCGCAGGACCTTGCCGGGCAGACGCTCCCGCCACTTCAATCCGCGGTCGATCGTCAGGAAGAAATTCCGCCACGTGAAGGTTTTATCGCTCCAGGCAAACGCGGCATGACGGCGCGAGGAATCCGAGGCATCGCAGTAGAGCCCTTCGACGTCGAGATCGAACGGCAACCGCCAGACGGGCTTGCGCGCCCAGAGGATCATCAGCGGCACGACGATCCCGCGCGTCCACGACGACGCTTCGTAAAGATTGATCGGCGACCAGCCCGGCAGCAACATCAGCTCGGGCACGATCGCCGGGACCATATCCCAGTCGATCACGCCGGCCATTGCCAGATAAAAGCGGGTGAAACTGTTGGTTGCTTCCAGTCCCCCGAGCTGGCGGACGCGGGCCGCGGCGCGTTGAATGTGCTCCGCATCGGACGCGTCACCGGCCAGGCGCAGGCCGACAAAGGCCTTTACCGTGGCGTTCAGCTCCGACGGACCACCGACGTAAATGTTCCATCCCCCGTCGGGCAACTGGCGGCGGCGGATGTAGTTTGCCAGCTTCCGCACCCGTTCCGGGTCGGCACGGCCGATCATATGCAGGTAGAAAATGTAGTCGGATTCGAGTGTGGTGTCGGCTTCGAGCTCCCCGCACCAGTGGCCGTCGCCGGCCTGCAAGGAAAGAAGGAACTGGCTGGCGTGAGAAACGGCACGGCGCAGCCTCATAGTAAACTGACTGTCCACGCTGGGGTTTTCCGGGTCCCAGCCCCGCCTTATTCCGACTCCTACGGCGTCCGCCATCGGCAATCTAAGCCATCCTTATGAGCAATGTGATGAGCTATATACACACTACGTTACGCACTCATTCTCCGCTCTTTTGCTGGCAAGAGAACCCGTTCCCGGCAAGCGGTACGGCACCCTCCGCTTCCCCGACACAGGCCTGCTTCCCAAGCGGCAAAGGTGCAGGAACTTCCCCGTTCCTCACCCGGTGCCCAAACGGAACGGCCGGAAAGTCCCCTGAACAAAATGGTCGTAGAAGACCGGATCAATTATCTTCGGGTTCTAGACCAGTGGTCAACTAGAAACTCACAGAAATCAACCATTTGCGGTCCCCGGCCCATTGAGAACCGTGCGCCCGCAAACCCCTGGCCGGCCGCGGCGCGATAGCCTCCAGAGGCGTCTTTAAATTTTCAGGGAAGGGTCTGTGCAGAATTTGCAACGGTTACTTGACGCCGAGCTTTTTTTCCAGGGCCTTCAATCGCTCGGCCAATTCCGGTATGCGGGCAGACCAGGCGTGCTGCTGCTTGAATTTATCGAGCGGACGGCAAGGCGTGCCCCAGACCACTGTTCCGCTCCGGACCCGCTTACCGGGCAAAATCCCCGCCTGTGAGCCGACCACGGCCCCTTCCTCCACGACGGCATGATCTCCCATGCCCACCTGTCCCCCGATGATCGCGCCAGCGCCGATGGCGCTGCTACCGGAAATCCCGGTCTGAGCGGCGATCACGGTATGCTCGCCGACGGTCACGTTATGGGCGATCTGCACCAGATTATCGATTTTCACATCCTTTTCGATGCGGGTCGTGCCCAGGGAACCGCGATCGATCGTCGTATTGGCGCCGATTTCGACGTCGTCGCCAATCTCCGCGCCGCCCACCTGCGGGAACTTCCACTGCCGGTCCGGTCCGCGCACATAACCGAAGCCGTCGCTACCGATCACAACCCCCGAATGGAGGATCACCCGGTCGCCCAGCCGCACGCCGGGATAGAGGGTTGCGCGGGGAAAAAGGCGGCATCCGCCGCCGACCCGGCTCCCGCGTCCCAGGAAGCAGAACGCGCCGATTTCGCTCCCCGCCCCGATCTCCACGCCGTCTTCGATCACGACAAAAGGACCGATGGCTACATGCGGGCCCAGACGCGCGGTCGGCGCGATGACGGCGCTCGGATGAACCCCTTGGGCGATCGGCTGCGGCCCCAGGATGAGCGTCGCCGCCCGGGCAAAGGCCAGCTTGGGCCGGGACACTTGCAAAATTGTCTTTCCCTCGAGCCGCATGCCGGGCGGCAGGAGAGCGGTCCCGGCCGACGAGGCAGCCGCCTGTTCCTGGTACCGCGCACTTTCGCAGTAGATCAGATCGTCAGGGCCGGCCTGCTCCGGTCCGGCCAGGCCGCGCACCGGACGGTCCGGATCGCCGGCCAGCTCGGCTCCTAGAAATGCCGCAAGATCGCGCGCGGTGGTTGTCATGGCGTCTCTCCATCCATCAGAAGGGATACAGTGGCGGCTCGCCGGGCGGCCGCGTTTTCCATCGCTTGTGAACCCAAAGCCACTGGTCGGGATTGCGTCGAGCGAAGTCCTCGACGACGCGGGTGAAGCGGGCGGTGTTCTCACGGATATCCCGCTCGTCGTCGCCGGTTCGCGTGAGTTCGACCGCGGGGTCCAGCCGCAGCCGGTATTTGCGCAGGGTCGAGTCCCAGAGCAAGAAGCCGGGGACGACGGCGGCGTCGGTGCGCAGGGCGACGCGGGCGAGGCCCGAGCTGGTGCAGGCCGGCGTGCCGAAGAAATCGACGAAAACGCCCTCGTCGAGCGACGCATTCTGATCGATCAGGACGCCCACGGTTTCGCCCGCGCGAAGCAGGCTCAGGATGGCGCGGGCGGATTGGTTCTTGTTGATCGGCCGGTTCCCGGAAAAAGACCGGTACCCGTTGATGAGGCGATTGACGCGGCTGTTGTCGATCGGCCGGGCCAGGAAGTGCAGCGGATGGCCGAAGAGCGCCTGAGCGAAAGGCGCCAGTTCCCAGGCGCTGAAGTGTCCGGTGAGGAAAAGGACGCCCTTGCCGCGATCCCGCGCCGCCGCGTAATTCTCGAAGCCGTCGAGAAGCACCACGCGCTCGATGCTTTCCCGTGTGTAACGGGGAAAGCGGGAAAATTCCGCGGCCATCCACCCCACCTGGCGGATCACGCCCCGGATCACCCGCCGGCGCTCGCCCGCGCTCCCATCCGGGAAGGCCAGCTTGAGATTCCAATGGGCGGCGCGGCGCAGTGGCGGCCGCAGCCAGTAGAGCAGGCGCACCGTCTGCACGCCCAATGCGCGCGCCAGCGGCCGCGGCAGAATCCCGAGCAGTGTGAGCGCGGAACGCGCGGCAATGTATTCGAGCCACCCCTTCATCAGCCCCCATTATCCATGACGGCCATTATCTACCAGATCTACCAGGAGGCCGGCCAAGGCCGCTCATAGTAGACTCGGGTTGACTTGATGGGAAGCCGCAAAGATCGCTCCTGGACCGCGCTGGTCATTTCCCTGCTGGGCGTCTGCTTTTTCGCCGGGCTGGAATCGATCGGCCTGGTCGGGCCCGACGAGCCGCGCTACGCCTGGATTGCCCGGGCGATGGCGCGAACCGGCGACTGGATCACGCCGCGGCTGTGGGGCCACGCCTGGTTCGAAAAGCCGATTCTCTATTATTGGTCGGCCGCCGCATGGTTTCGTCTGGTGGGTCCGGGCGACCGGGCGGCACGCCTGCCGAGCGCCATGGGAGCTCTGGCCGGAGCGCTGCTGCTCGCCTGGGCGGCGTGGCGCTTATATGGAAGCGGGCCGGCGAAACTGGTTCTGGTGATTTTCCCGACCACGCTCGGCCTGTTCGCTTTCGCGCACGCGGCCACGATGGACATGCTGCTGACGGTATCGGTCGAGGCAGCGATGGTCGCCGCCCTGTTCACCGTGGGCTGGCCGAGCGCCACACGGGAAGATGCGGCGAATGCCAAAACGTGGCCGCTGCTCGCCACGGGCGCCTTCATCGGTCTGGGCACGCTGGCGAAAGGGCCAGTGTCGATCCTTCTGGCGGGCGGAAGCGTACTTTTGTGGGCAGCGCTCACCCGCAGGTGGCACGACGCCCTCCGGTTTCTGCGCTGGGAGCCGCTGGCCGCTTTCGCCGTGGTTGCCGTGCCCTGGTACGCGGCCTGCTCGATAGCCAATCCCAGCTTCCCTCATGCCTTTCTATGGCACCAGAACGTCCAACGATTCCTGACGCCGGTTTTCGAGCACGTGCGGCCGTGGTGGTTCTTTTTCCCGGTGTTGATCCTGGGACTTTTGCCGTGGACCGCGACCCTGTTGCCCGCGGCACGCGACGGCTGGAAGATGTTTCGCGACGGCCGCGCGGCCCGGTCGCCGGGCCTGTTCGTGGCCTGCTGGGCGGCCTTCCCGCTTCTGTTTTTCAGCTTTTCCGATTCCAAGCTGCCCGGCTATATCCTGCCCGCGCTGCCGCCCCTGGTGTTCCTTATGGCAAGAACCATCGATCGTGGCGCGGCCGGGCCGCATGCGCGGGAGAAATCGTTTCGGGGACTGGACAGGTGGGCCATTGCCCTGGTGGGGCTGACGTGGGTCGCGCTTTCGGTCACGGCGGGCCATTGGCTGCGCCGCCTGCCCAAGACCTGGGACATCTCCCATCGCGACCTGATCCTGGGCGTTCTCGCGGCGACGGCGACGGTCGGGGCGATTGTCATTCTGCTGGGTCTGACGGGACGCGTCCGCCGGGCCGTGGGCTTATCGGCGCTCAGCATGGGCGTTCTCGTTGCGGCCGTGGCGTGGGTTTTCATGCCGCAGGTCGATCCCTACCTTTCCGCCCGCCATGCCGCACAGGCCGTTCGGCAAGCGGCCGGGCCAAGCGCCATCATTGAAGACTATCGCCTGCCGCGCGATTGGGCCTACGGCCTGGATTACTACCTGGACCGTGAACTGCCCGAATGGTCTCCAGCGCAGAAGCAGCCGGCCTGGGTCTGCACGATGCAACCATTTCTTCCGGAAATCGCCCAAGGCGGTCTCCGGATCACTTCCACAACGGGGTTGTCCCGAAAACTGGTGCTCGTCCGTGTCTCCGGCGCCGGACCGTAAAACGCGCCACCCGGGCGCTGAGGAACCGGGCGCGACAAGCCCTGTTGGCGATGTCAATTCGTCGCGGGTGTGCGCGGCGCCCCGGCCGACGGAGCCGATTTTCGCTCCCGCCCCAGCAACCAGCTTCCCAACCGCCAGGCAAAGAGCAGACCGAAAATCGCGGCATACATCAATGGCGCCCGCTTGTCCGATTTCACCTGCCAGTAGTAATGGATGACTCCGGCGATGGCGGTCAGGTAGATGAGGCGATGCAGCATCCGCCACCTCTTTCCCCCGAGCCACCGGATCGAAGCGGCGGTGGAGGTCAGCGCCAGCGGAACCAGCAGCACGAATCCGGTAAAGCCGGCGATGATATAGGGCCGCTTGTGAAGATCCGCCCAGATCTGATCCCACATGAAATATTTGTCGATTCCCAGATACGAGAGGAAGTGCAGGCACACATAGAAAAACGCGAACAGCCCGAGCATCCGGCGAAACCGGATGAGCGGCGGCATCCGCAGAATCTTCCGGGCCGGCGTGATCGCGAGCGTGATCGCCAGCAGCCGCAGCGTCCATCGCCCGGTCGTGTATTCGACGAATTGAACGGGGTTGGGACCGAGGTCGGAATGGGCCACTCGCCACAGGAGAATGGCCAGGGGAACCAGACACAGAAGGAAGACGAAAACTTTCGTCCACCTACTGGTGAGGATCGAGTTCAAATCGCGCCCGCCGCCATCGGACCTCCGCCGTCCGGCCTCAATGATACTTGCGCAGGTCCATCCCCTTGTAGAGGCTCGCGACCAGGTCGCCGTACCCGTTGAAAATGTGCGTCGGGATGGGACGGGCGAAAAGCCCCTGGCCGAGCCGGTGCTCGTAGCGCTGGCTCCAGGGAACCGTGTCCACGTCGGGATTTACATTCGAATAGAAGCCGTAGGCGGACGGACCGTAGTTGTTCCAGGTCGTCGGCGGCTGGTCCTTGACGAGCCGTATTTTCACGATCGACTTGATGCTCTTGTACCCGTATTTCCACGGCACGACGATTCGGACCGGAGCGCCATCCTGATTGGGAAGCTTTTCCCCGTACATCCCGACCGAGAGCAGCGTGAGCGGATGCATCGCTTCGTCCAGCCGCAGGCCTTCCACGTAGGGAAACGAAATGCCGGAGCCCGCGGCCCATGGCATCTGGGCGGGGCTGTAATAGCTCTCAAAGGCGACGAACTTGGCCTTCGGGGTGGGTTCGGCCAGCTTGAGGATGGTCGAGAGCGAGTAGCCGATCCACGGCACCACAATGGACCAGCCTTCGACGCAGCGATGGCGATAGATCCGCTCCTCGAGCGTCGCGAGCTTCAGGATTTCGGGCATGGAATATTTCCGGGGATTCTTCACCTCGCCCTCGACGGAAGCCGACCATGGCGACGTGACGAAGTTCCCCGCGTGCCGGGAGGGACCGGATTTGCTGCTGCCGAATTCGTAAAAATTGTTGTAGTGGGTCACATCGCTCGAGGGCGTCGGCTTTTCCGTGGTGCTGTACGGGCCCGGCACAAAGGGCAGCTTCGCCTGCGGATCGGCGGCGGCGGGTGTGGCCAGTTTCCAGGCCTCGCGCCCGGCCAGGGCCGCGACACCCGCCACGCCCATCGCCGCCAGAAAATTTCTTCTGTTGAAATAGACTTCCTTCGGCGTGACCTCTTCATGGGTCCAGCCGGACGATTTCTTGAACACCATGAAAATCCCTCCCGGAACGAAGATGCGAGGCCGGCGGCTCCCTGAAAATGGCGCCGCGTTCCCCTGCCCGGTTGGATGGTCTCACGGGCCGGAATGTTTCGGCCGATTCTCTTTTTTGACCTGAGCCGCCGAGCGGCTTGAAACCGAATCCAGGGCGGGGTATGGTCGTTCTAGACAGCCTTATCCCTTCGTCCGGCGCCGGCGGCGATGGGTATTCTCTCCGATTGCGCTTCCCTGTTACGCCCGGGCCGATTGCCGACGGGCCATGTTTCCAGGAGACGGCATGAACGGATTCAAACATACGATACCGCTGGGCCGCGCGTTCGGCATTCCCGTCGATCTCGACTTTTCCTGGTTTCTTATTTTCGGCCTGCTGACCTGGATGCTGGCCGTGGGCTACTTCCCCGTAAGGTTCCCCGGCTGGAGCGCAACCGAATACTGGGTGATCGCGGCGATCGCCGCCGTGATGCTTTTCGTTTGCGTGCTGCTGCACGAATTCGGGCATTCGCTCGTCGCGATGCGCTACAAGATTTCCGTCGGGCGCATCACGCTGTTCATTTTCGGCGGCGTTTCCCAGATCACCGCCGAACCGCCCAGCGCCAGCGCCGAATTCTGGATCGCGATCGCCGGCCCGATCGTCAGCTTTGCGCTGGCATTTCTCTGTTACGAGGCGCGTTTCCTGTTTCCCGGGGGCACGCCGCTCTGGGCGCTGACCGAATATCTGGCTTTGCTGAATTTTATTCTCGGGCTCTTCAATCTGGTCCCCGGGTTTCCCCTCGATGGCGGGCGGGTCATGCGCGCGATCGTGTGGGGAGCGACGCGGAATTTTCAGCGAGCCACGTCCATTGCGGCCAACACGGGCCGATTCGTCGGCTTCGCGATGATTTTTTGGGGCCTGTTGATGATGCTCGGCGGGAACCTGATCAACGGGATCTGGCTGGCATTCATCGGCTGGTTCCTCGAAAGCGCCGCCGCCGCGCAGATCCAACAGACCATGGTGAAGGGGCTGCTCGTCGGCCACCGGGTATCGGACGTGATGAACCGGGAATTCACTCTCATTCCGGCCGAAACGACGATTCAGGAACTGGTCGAAAAACACGTTCTGAAGGAGGGACGGCGTTCCTTCCTGGTCGGCCGAAACGGCCAGCCGGCCGGGCTGTTGACGCTCGGGGGCGTCCGCCAGGTTCCCCGGCCCCAGTGGCCGACGACAACCGCCGAGCAATCCATGATTCCGCTCGACCAGGTGATTACGATCCCCGCGGGCGCCGAGTTGTGGACGGCGCTCGAGAAAATGGGACGCAGCGGCGTCAATCAAATTCCGGTGGTGGACAACGGCACGGTGATCGGGCTGCTCTCGCGCGAAGACGTGGTGGAGTACATGCACCTGTTGCGGCAATTGAGCGGTTAGCGAGGCTCGCCGTTTCCTCTTTTCTTCCCGGCAAAGCCCGGGCGCCTCGGCGCGGTATCGCCACAGGGCGCGCAACGGTATAATGCCGCGAGGCAACCTTGTCCCTGCTGCGCACACGAGTGGAACTGACCGACCTCCGGCGCGTCGAATCGCGCAAGCTCCAACCCCTTTTGAATGAAGAAGCGCATTGCTGGATCGAGCAGCTTCGCTGGGACTACGCGGCATCTCTCGATCTGATCCGCAACTTCATCGACGCGCGCTCGCTGCCGGGCTACGTCGCATGGCAAAAAGGGGAGCCGGCCGGTTACGGCTTCTATGTGATCGAGGAACGCAAGGGACTCATCGGCGGACTCTTCGTCTCCTCCCGATTTTCGCAAACCGAGGTGGCCCGCCTGCTGATCCGGGAGATGCTGGGAACCATGCGGTTTCTCCCGCACCTGGCGCGCGTCGAAGCCCAGCTGATGCCCACCGGAACCGATCTGGATAAGGTGCTCGCCGAGGAAAAGTTCAGGCTCTACCCGCGGCAGTTCATGCTTTTGCCGCTCGGCCCGGAACGCACCGGCCCGGTCCAGGCCCCGCCCGGGCTGAGACTGGAACCGTGGAACGACCGCTGGGTGCAATCGGCATCGCGGCTGATCCGGCTGGCCTACGAAAATCACGTCGACGGTGAAATCAACGACCAGTACCGCAGCGACGCGGGCGCCAACCGCTTTCTGCGAAACATCGTTTTCCTGCGAGGCTGCGGCGAGTTCCTGCCCAAGGCCTCATTTGTCCTGGCCGGTCCCCTCAGCGACACGCCCGTCGGGGTGGTATTGACCTCGGCCGTCGCTCCGGGTGTCGGCCACACGACGCAAATCTGCATTCTGCCCGGCTATCAGGGGCACGGCCTGGGACGGCAGCTGCTGGAAGCATCGGCTTCGGCTTTGACGCGGCAGGGGTATACGGGGCTATCGCTGACGGTGACTTCGGCAAACCGGCGCGCGGTGTCCTTGTACGAGCGGATTGGATTCCAAACCCTGCGGCGTTTCTCCGCCGGCGTGTGGAAGCCGTAACCCGCGCTTGCCCTCCGGCCCCACGGCCCCCAGACCCGATGCCCCGCTGACCCGACCGGAAACCCGGCCGGCGGCGAGCATCAGGAAGGCAAGCCGCCCTTGCGCGTTCGCTCGCGCAGCAGGCCCTTCAGCTCGCCAAGGAATTCGCGCACATCCTTGAAATCGAGGTAGACGGAAGCGAAGCGGACGTAGGCGACCTTGTCGAGTTTCTTCAGGTGCGACATGAGCAGACCGCCGATCTCGTTCGTGCTGCGCTCGCGGTTGGGCGATTCCATGACGAAGTGCTCGACATCGTCGACCAGGCCTTCCAGCTTGGAGGTCGGCACCGGCCGTTTTTCGCAAGCCTTGAGCAGTCCCTGGAGCACCTTCTGGCGGTCGAATTTTTCCCGGCGGCCGTCCTTCTTGACGACCATGTAAGGGATCTCATCGATGCGTTCGTAGGTGGTGAAGCGCCGCCGGCAGCGGTGGCATTCGCGGCGCCGCCGGATCAGTTCGCCGCCGCCGCTTTCGCGGGAATCGATCACGCGATCCTCGCGCGAGGAACAGAACGGGCATCTCACGAGCGCACCTTCCCCGCTCCATGCTTCATGGCTTCCTCTTCAACGATCTCCACTTCGCGCCTCGATTCCGAGGCCAGCTCCCACAGCTCGTGCATCGAAAGACCCTGGTGGATGAGGAGCGGAACGCCGGGCACGAGGACGCTGGCAAACGTCACCAGCCACAGCACGATGGCGGCGGCAAAGGCCGGCCCCGGCGCGATGCCGAAAAGGGCCGTGAGCGCGAAAAAACTGGCCGCTTGCGCACCGCCGCCGATGGCCGGCAGCTGGACAATGCCTCCCAGCATGGTAAGGCCGAGCAGGAGCATCGCGTCGGCCATGCCGAGCTGTGCCAGCTTGCCGCCGAAACTGTGGCAAACCCAGAGATAGGACAGCACGACCAGGCCCCAGTGCGCGGTGGAATAGCCGATGGCCTCCAGCAGGTCGCGCCACGTGCGGATTCCCTGCAACCCCTCGCTGAAGCCGACGAGCATCAGGGCCACCCGCCGCCGCCAGCCGCGGGCGCCGCTCCAGGCCGCCGCGCGGCGCTCGATCCAGCCGGCCCCGTGCAGGCGGAAATAGACCAGAAATCCGATGATCGCCGCCAGCAAGACCAATACGAAAAGGCCGCTGCCGCGGATGGCCAGGATGGCCGATGTGTCGCTGGACTCCGTCAGTTGGCTCGTGGCCAGCGTGAGGCCCAGGCCGAACAGGGTCAGCGTGGCGGCCACGTCGAATATGCGCTCGAGAACGTAAATACCGAACGTGCCGGAAATGGAAAGCCGGTCCTTGCGAGCGATGAGCAGCGGCCGTACCGGCTCGCCGGCGCGGCCGAGAAAAAAAACGGCCGAGAAGCCCATGAGGGTCGAGGTTAAGACGTTTAAGAAGCGCGCCCGGCCCAGGTAGCGCGAAAAGGCAATCCAACGTTGCGAGCGAATGGCATAGCAGACGTAGATCGCTGCCGCCGCCAGAAGAACCAGGCTGATCCGGGTCTGCCGGATCGCACCGGCAAGCGCCGACCAGCTAAAGCCCTGCTTGGCAAATGCGCCGCGGGAATGGTACAGCAACACCCCCACAATCGTGAGGGTGACGGCCAGTAGAAACAGGTTCCGCGCTGTTTTCTTCATCCGAGGCGCACCGTATCAGCAAGCTCCTCCAAGTGTCAAGAAATCAGCCGCTTCGAGATTCCACCTCGCAAATCAGGTTCAACGGAGCCTCTACCCTTCAACCGGTTCGGCAGGAGGAGGGGCTTGCGATATGGGTTCGATCGCTTCGCGCAGGGCGCGGGATCGGACCCGCTGGGTGGGTCAGCGCCGGGGCTTCAGTGCCGGGACTTCAGTGCCGGACCAGGCTACCGAGCAGATCGAAGAAGCCGGGGAAAGAAACGGCCACGCAATCGGCATCCTGAATCACGGTTTCCCCGGCGGTGGCCAGGCCGGCGGCGGCAAAAGCCATCGCGATGCGGTGATCGCCGCGCGGATCGATTTCCGCTCCATGTAGCGGCCCGCCGGCGCGGCCGGCCCCTCCGTGGCCAGCAACAATGAGGCCGTCGGGCAGCGATTCCACCCGAGCGCCCATCCGTCGCAGGTTATCGACCAGGGCCGAGATCCGGTCGGTTTCCTTGACGCGCAATTCGCGCGCATCGAGGATCGTTATGCCGCGTTCGGTGAATGGCCCCAGGGCGGCGAGCATGGGCAGTTCGTCGATCATCCGCGCCGAAGCCTCGCCGCTGATGACTCCGCCCGCCAGCGGGGCCGAGCGCACCTCGATATCGCCGCGCGCCTCGCCCGAGACGGTTCGGCTGCCGGTCATGCGAATCGGCGCGCCCATCGAAACCAGAAAGTCGAGCGCGGCGGTGCGCGTCGGGTTCAGCCCGACGTTCAAGAGCCGCAATTCGGAACCCGGCAGGAGCAGAGCGGCGGCAATCAGAAAAACCGCGGACGAAAGATCGCCGGGAACGGTCAGGGCGTGGGCTTCGAGCCGCGCCCCGCCCGCGACGGTGGCGATACCGGCGGTTCGGGCCACCTGGCAGCCGAATTCCGCGAGCGCAATTTCCGTGTGGTCCCGCGTGGGGACGGGCTCGGTGACCGTGGTGGTCCCGGAAGCATACAGTCCCGCCAGAAGAATGCACGACTTTACCTGCGCGCTGGGCATCGGCATTTCATAGCGGATCGCCTGGAGCGCGCCGCCCTGAATCCGCAGCGGCGGAAATTCTCCCCGTTCGGCCTGGATCGACGCGCCCATGCGCGTCAGCGGATCGACAATACGGCGCATCGGGCGCCGGCGGAGCGAATCGTCACCGGTGAGAACGGACTCGAACGGCGGCCCGGCGAGCAACCCCGCGAGCAACCGCAGTGTGGTTCCGGAATTGCCGGCGTCGAGCGCCCCTTCGGGAGGCTGAAAACCGCGCTGGCCCAGACCCTCGATTACGACGCGTTGGCCGGTGCGTTGCATCCGGGCGCCCAGGCGCTCCAGGCAACACAGCGTGCTGGCGCAATCGGCCGCCGGCGAATAATTGTCGATTTCGCTCGTGCCATGGGCGATCGAGGCGAGCATGGCGTAACGATGGGAGATGGATTTGTCTCCCGGGACCGTCGTTTCGCCTTGCAGGTCGCGAGCCGGAACGATCTTGTAATCGGCCATGCGCGGATTCTAACACGCGCTGCCGGACGGCACGCTCCACTTCGGCCGCCCATTTTGACCGGAGGAACGGCGTTTTTCGCCGTCCCGGCGTCGGGGAAATCCCCTGGGAAACCTCCATGGCCGCCGGGGCATTTGTGAAATTTGGCGCTGCGCCGCGTTTTTTTCCAACCATACGGATATTCGCGCCAAGGCTCCGCCCGCATCGAACTGACCTGGAAACGGTTAGATTCCTCTCCGATACGCAAAGTCTGGCAGCGCAGTTGCACCGGTAACGGCCAAGAAGCCTGGGCGGTAAGATCGCGAGCCGGCTCGCACTAGAGCAATGCCCGCAGGGGTATGCGCGCCTGGGAAAGGAGCAGGAGCCATGAGAGAAGAAAGCACCCAACTTCAACCGGCCAGCAGGCAAACAGGACCGTTGAAGTTCACCAGTTTCAACGAGATATTCAGGGATATGCAACAGACTTTTGACTCGATCGCCCGGCGCGCCTACGAAATCTTCGAAGGCAACGGGCGGCAATTCGGCCGCGACCTGGAGGATTGGTTCCACGCCGAAGGCGAACTACTTCATCCAGTGAACCTCGAACTTCGTGAATCGGACAACAACGTGATCGTTCGCGCGGAAGTGCCCGGGTTCGAAGTCAAGGATCTGGAGGTCGGCATTGACGGCAGACAACTCACCATTGCCGGCAAACACGAAACGAGCAAGGAAGAGGAAAAAGAGAAGGTTTTGTACTCGGAGCGGCGATCGAACCAGCTGTACCGCTGCCTCGAACTTCCCGCGGAGGTCGACTCCGAAAAAACCACGGCCACGCTCAAGGGCGGCATCCTCGAACTGACCATGCCGAAGACCGCTCCGGCCAAAAGGATCCGCATCGAGCCGAAGGCGGCGTAAAGACCCGGCCTCGGTTTTCCACCCCGAGCC
>Ga0307374_10006711_pt1 | contig 17967 bp, 15 predicted proteins | sample OX3MG_FD_202532 | JGI IMG/M metagenome (GOLD analysis project Ga0307374, IMG submission 202532) | Soil microbial communities from Risofladan, Vaasa, Finland - OX-3 | ecosystem: Environmental > Terrestrial > Soil > Coastal area > Acid sulfate soil | place: Finland: Risofladan, Vaasa | collected... | reverse complement strand
CGCCTTTTTCGAGTACATGTTCCAGGTGCCGGCCAACCGCATCGGCTACGGCGAGTTCACCGCCTACCAGCTCAAGATCATTCAAGAGATCATCACCCTCAGCGTCTTCATCGTCTTCGCCTGGCTCTACCTGGGCGAAGACCTGCGCTGGAACTATGTCGGCTCGCTGCTGTGCGTGATCGGCGCGGTGGTCTTCGCCTTCTGGGGAAGGCTGTAGCGTGGCGGCGGCCAGCCTGCAGGGGCGCAGCGCCCCTCGTGCACGCCCGCTGGCCGCCGCTCCGCGCCTCCCACGCCCCGTCCGCTCGCGGTGACGACCGAGTCGACTCGGGCGAGGCGAGATCGAGGTCGAGGGGCGGGGTTGCCTACCAGGTCCCGACCCGTCGCCGGCAAGTGATGCCTCGCCTCCCGAGCCACCTCGACCGCCTCGGAGCGGCCGAGGGGGCCGCGACCAACGGGAGCGGGCGGGGGCGGAGCCCCCGAGTATGGGAGGCGCAAGCCTCCGCCCCGTCCGCCGCGGCCCCCCTGCTGAATGCTGAGTGCTGAATGCAGTGACCTAGCGCGCGCCGCGCGCGCTAGGTCACTCTCGCCAGCAAGAGCGTAATGTCGTCGGCCTGCTCGTCGGTGCCGCTCCAGTCGTGCACGCCCTCGAGCACGGCGGCGACGATCTCGCCCAGGGGGCGTTCGCGGTTGGCCTCCAGCATCTGCATCAGGCGGGGCTCGCCGAACTCGACGCCGTATTCGTTTTCGGGCTCGGTGATGCCGTCGCTCCAGGCGGCCAGCAGGTCGCCGGGCTCCAGTGCCACCACGGCCGCCTCGAAGGCGACGTTCTCGAACAGCCCCACCACCATGCCGCCGCGGTCGAGGCGGCGGCGGCCCTTGGCGCCGATCACCACCGGCGGCAGGTGGCCGGCGTTGGTGTAGCGCAGCTCCCGCCGCTCGGCGTCGTAAACGGCGTAGAACAGGGTGGCGTATTTTTCCGGCGGGGTGCTGTGAAAGAGCTGGCGGTTGAGCCGCTCCAGCAGGCGCGCCGGGTCGGCTTCGTCTTCGGCGGGGGAAGCGGCGGGGCGGGATGCAGTGCCCTGGCCGGCCGCCACCCCCACCACGCGGTCGGCCGCGCTGGGTTGGTAGGCGCGCACCGCCGATACGATGGTGGCCATCAGCAGCGCCGCCGAGATGCCCTTGCCGCTGATGTCGCCCAAGGCCAAGCTCACCCGCGTCGGGCTCAACTGCAAAAAGTCGTAGTAGTCGCCGCTCACCACCCGCGCCGGCAGGCACCGCCCCTGGATCTCCAGCCCTGCCACGACCGGCGGTATCCGCGGAAAAAGCTGCGTCTGCACCTCGTGGGCGATGCTCAGCTCGCTCTCCAGCCGCTGCTTCTGCCGCTGCTCCTCCAGCAGCCTCTGGATCGAGGCGGTCATATTGTTAAAGCTGATCTCCAGCGCCGCCAACTGGTCGCGCGTGCGCACCGGAATGCGGTGCTCGAACTCGCCGCGGTTGATGTGCTCGGTGCCCACGTAGAGGTCGTTGACCGCGCCGGTGATGGTGCGCGTCAGCCGAATCCCCGCCACCAGCGAGAAGAACTCGATGATCAGAAACCCCACCCCGATCAGCCCCAGCAGCAGCAGCGGCCAGCGCGCCGCCAGCGAGGGGTTGGGGCCGCTCTGGAAGCTGGCAAACAGCTTGTCGTTGAGCAGCGAGGGGCGGGTGGTGATGGTGGCGATGACGGTGCGCTGCTTGCCCGTCTCCCAGTCGGTCACCGGAATGAAGGCCCAACTGGTAATGCGGATGTCGAACAGGCTGCCTTGCGGCCGCAGCGGCTGGGTGCTGGCCAGCAGCGGCGCCTGCGGCGTGGGCGTGGGTGCGGTGGTGGCGGCGTCGGTCGCCGCGCCCTCCAGGTTGACAAACCCCGACCACCCCAGCGAAATCTGGCCCAGCGGCGCCGCCAGCGTGTCCAGATTGTGCGCCCCCAGCGGGTAGAGGGTGAGGATGCGCTCCGTCTTGGCGCCGTGGCTGATGCCGAAGCCGGCGATCGAGTAGCCGTTGGGCCGGGCGATCAACCCCAGGAAATCCCCCGCCAGCCAGGAGCTGAGCCGACCAAAACGGCGCGAGGCGGGGTTTTCTGCCACCCCGTGCCCGTCGTAAAAATAGGTGTGCACCCCGCCGTAGCCGCGGGGAAAGTAGTAGCTGGCGTAGTAGTTGCTCAGCCCCGGCCCGTCGCTCGCCCGGTTCGGATGCTGCTCCAGCTCCCGCACCGTCAGCGTATTCACCGCCCCCACATTCTTGGTGTGGTCGTTGAGCTCGCTCACCAGCAAAAAGGCGGCGTACTGGCCGTAAAACATGTAGCCGCCGATGGCCAGCATGCCGGCGATCAGCAGCACCGGCACCACGCCCATGAACACGTAGGCCAGGATCAGGCGGTTGCGCAGCAGCCACAGCGTCTCCGTGGCCAGCAGGTGCACCAGCCGCACCAGCAACAAAAACAGCGAGACGGTGAAGGCCACCCGGAACAGGCCGAACCAGGGCCAGGGCGGCCGCCCCAACAGCAGCGGCAGCGCCGCCACCAGCCAGACCGCGCCGATGCCGAGCGTGACCTTGGCCAGCGCCGAGGAGCGCAGTTGCACCAACAGCCGCGCCGTCCGCGCCCGCGCATGGGCGGCGGTGGCCTGGGGCGGACCCGTCTGGTTCTCCGTCGTCGGCATGGCGCTGCCTCTAGCCTAGCATTGGGCCCGGCGCGGTCGTGCGCCGTCGCCAGCGTGCGGCAGGCGGGGCGCAGCCCACCGCGGAATTTTAGCGGCGAATGGTCGCAACTTGGAGACGCGCTGAGCGCCAGCGGGCGTCCCTTGCCGGGAATCGAAGCGCGCCCTCCAAGCGACCAACGGGAGCGACCCAGGCAAAAAGTGGCGAGCCACTGGTCGCCGGCGCAGTCCTAACGTCCGACGCCCGTGGCCTTCCGCAGCGCCAACTGTACCCGGCTGTGCTTGCGGCTGTAAGTGAAGTACACCACCAGCCCGAGCGCCAGCCAAATCAGGAAGACCTCCCAGGTCAGCAAGTGCAGCGACAGCATCAGCGCCAGCGACACCAGCATCCCCATGATAGGCACAAACGGCACCCAGGGGGTCTTGAACGGCCGCTTCAACTCCGGGTCGCGCCGCCGCAGAATCCACACCCCGGCGCAGACGATGGTGAAGGCAAACAGGGTGCCGATGCTGGTCAGCTCGGCCAGCGTCGAGATGGGCAGCGCCGCCGCCAGCAAAGCCACCGCCGCGCCCACCAGGATGCTGGAGACGTAGGGGGTCTTGAACTTCGGGTGCACCTTGCTCGCCCACTTCCACAACAGCCCGTCGTGCGACATGGTGAAGAAGATGCGCGACTGCCCCAACAACATCACCAGCATGGTCGAAGACAGCCCGCCGATGGCGCCGATCTTGACCAGGATGCTGCCCCAGGTCACTCCCGTCACGTCCACCGCCACCGCGATCGGCTCGGCCACGTTGAGCGCGGTGTACGACTTCAAGCCGGTGGTGATGCCGGCCACGATGATATAGAGGACGGTGCAGATCACCAGCGAGCCCAGAATGCCGACCGGCATGTCCTTGGCTGGGTTCTTGGCCTCCTGCGCCGCCGTCGAAACCGCGTCGAAGCCGATGTAGGCGAAGAAGATGATGCCGGCGCCGCGCAGGATCCCCGACCAGCCGAACTCGCCAAAGTGGCCGGTGTTGGGCGGAATGAACGGATGCCAGTTGGCATGCGCAATCGCCATATGGCCGCTGAGGAACAGGAAATCAATGCCCAGCCCAATGAACACCAACAGTACCGAAACCTTGAGGATCACGATGGCGGTGTTGACGTTGGCCGACTCCTGCACCCCGATCACCAGCACCACGGTGACCGCCAGAATGCCGAGAAAGGCCATCAGGTTGAAGTGGGCGGTCATGTACTGGCTCACACCCGCCAATTGCGCCGCCGTCAGGCTGGCCGCGGCCGTCCAATGGCCCTGATACAGGGCGAAGCGGGTGCCCGGCGCCGCCGTCAGTTGCGCCGGCAGGTAGAGGCCGAAGTTCTGCAGCAGGCTGGAGATGTAGCCGCTCCACCCCACCGCCACCGTCGCCGCCCCGAAGGCGTACTCCAAGATCAGCGCCCAGCCGATGATCCAGGCCACGATCTCGCCCAGCGTGGTGTAGCCGTAGCTGTAGGCGCTGCCGGCGATGGGGATCAGGGCCGAAAACTCGGCGTAGCACAGCCCCGCGAAGGCGGACGCGATGGCGGCGATCACAAACGAGATCACCACCGCCGGCCCCGCCGCCGTCGCCGCCACCGTGCCGGTGAGGACGAAAATGCCGGTGCCGATGATGGCGCCGATGCCCAGCGTCACCAGGTTCAGCGGTCCCAGGGCGCGCTTCAGCCCGCCCTGCTCGCCCTCGGTCTCCGACAGCATCGCCCGCAGATCTTTGCGCGCAAACAGATTCATGCTCATAGCGTTTCCTTAAAGCTTAGGCGCCGGCTGGCTTGCTCTTTCCCAGCATGCGCCAGGCGTAGTAGACCGGCACCCCCAGCAGCACCAGCAACAGCCCGCTGCCCGCATATTGCGGGAATACCCACAGCACCACCACATCGAAAAAGATCGCCAGCGCGATGTAGATCGCCGGCAGCCAGGGATAGGCGATTACCTTGTAGGGCCGCGGCAGCCCCGGCTGCTTCACCCGCAGGATGAACAGCCCGGCGATTGTCAACACGTAGAAGAGGAAGACCGCGAACATCACGTAATTCAGCAGGTCGTTGTATTTGCCCGACAAGCACAGCAGCGACGCCCACAGCCCCTGGTACCACAATCCCCGGCCGGGCACGCGGTTGCGGTTCAAGTGCGCCACCCGCTTGAAGAACAGCCCGTCCTTGGCCATGGCGTAGTAAATGCGCGCTCCAGCGAGGATCAGTCCATTGGTGCAGCCAAAGGTCGAGACCAGAATCGCCACCGCGATCAGCACCGCCCCGGTGTGCCCATACAGCACCCCCAGCATCGCCGACGCCACCCGGTCCTCGGGGGCGTGCGCGATCGCGTTGAACGGCAGCACCGCCAAGTAGGCCAGGTTGGCCAGCAGGTAGATGGCGGTCACGCTCATCGTCCCCAGCGCCAGCGACAACGGCAGGTTGCGCCGCGGGTTCACCACCTCGCCGGCGGTGAAGGTGACGTTGTTCCAGGAATCGGAGGAGAACAGCGAGCCCACCATGGCGGCGAACACCACCACGATGGCGGCGCTGGGCACCAGGGCGCCGCCCACCGCGCCGCTCAGGTTGAAGTCGCCGTGGCCCCAGAAGCCGGCGAAGAACTGGCTCCAGAAGTGGCTGAAATTGGCCGCCATCACCGCGGAGTTGCGGGCGAAGACCAGCCCCAGCACGATCAACCCCACCAGCGCCGCGATCTTGGCAAAGGTGAAGACGTTCTGCACCCAGGCGCCCGCCCGCACCCCGCGGCCGTTCAGCCAGGTCAGAAACACGATCACCAGGATGGCCACCAGCTCCTCGGTGTTGAGCCCCAACTGCACCGGCCCGATTTGGCCGAAGTGGAACAGCCAGTGCGTCTCCGACACCGTGTGCGGGTAGAGCACCCCTAGATACTTGGCGAACGCCATGCACACGGCCGCGATGGTGCCGGTCTGGATCACCACAAACGAGGTCCACCCATAAAGGAAGCCGAACAGCGGCCCCAGCGCCTCGCGCAGGTACACGTATTGTCCGCCCGCCTGCGGCATCGCCGCCGCCAGCTCGCCGTAGCATAGCGCCCCGGCCATGGTCATGAAGCCGGTGATTGCCCACACCAGCATCAGCAGCGCCGGCGAGCCCACCTGGCGCCCAATCTGCGGCGAGACCACAAAAATGCCCGACCCGATCATGATGCCCATCACGATCGTGGTGGCGCTGGTGAGGCCGAGGGCCTTGACCGTGCCGGTCTCGGAACTGGCGGAAGAGGTGGCGCTATTGGTGGCCATGGGGTCAGGGAAGGGAAGTCGGTCCCCGGCGTCGCTCGGGAGGTCGCTCGGGAGTTTTCTCGGGACTTTTCTGGGGACTATGGCAGGAAACCCGGGCGAAGGCAAGCAGGAACTGGCGCGCCGCCTCCACCGGGGCCTCCGCCATCCACAGCGCGGAGATGACTGCCACGGCATCGGCGCCTGCCCGCCATACCGCCTCGCAATTGTCCAACTGAATGCCCCCAATCGCCGCCAGCGGCCCGGCGTAGGCGTGGCGTACGGCGCTGAGGATTTGGACGCCCACCACCGGGTCCGGTTTCAACTTGCTGCTGGTGGTATAGATCGGGCCCAGTGCCAGATAGTCGGGCCGGTCGGCCGCCGCCCGCTGCGCCTGTTCCAGGCTGTGGGTCGAGACGCCCACCACCCAGCCGGGAGGCGCAAGCCTCTGCGCCGCCGCCGCTGGCAGGTCGTCCTGGCCCAGATGCACCCCCGCCGCCCCCGCCAGCAGCGCCACATCCACTCGATCGTTGACGATGAGGCAGGGCACTACCTCGCGCAGCCGCTCCGCCAGCCGCAAAAACTCGCTGCCCGAGAGCGTTTTGGCCCGCAACTGCTGCACCTCGAGGCCCAGCGCGGCGAAGCCGCGCGCGCAGGTCACCAGATCGTGTCCGCGCGCCGCCGCCATCTCGGCGTCCAAGATCGGATACAGACCCCGCAGTTTCATGCCTGCCGCCTAGCAGCCCGTGGCGAAACTACCTCGCGCCCGCCACGGCCCCATACCAGACCCGCGCCCAGAGCGGGTCTCGCGCGCCCCGAAAAGGCGAAACAACAGATTCGCCACGGGCTGCCAGGGTAGCGCCCCAGAAATGGCGATGCATTCACACTCGTCACGTATGCGACTTTTCCCCAAGAAAAGTCGCAGTCCGCTTGCAAAGATACCAATCATTTCCTCTGGGGCACTACACTAGGGCCGGTTGCCCAGGGCCTTGGGCTTCTTCAGCGGCATGAAGCGCTCCATGAAGGCCGTGCTCAGCCGCCCGGCGATGAAATCGGGCTCGGCCAATATCTTGCGGTGCAGCGAGATCGAGGTGTCCACTCCCTGCACCACAAACATGTCCAGCGCGCGCTGCATGCGGGCGATGGCCTCCGTGCGGTCGTGGCCGTAGGTGATGAGCTTGGCAATGAGCGAGTCGTAGTAGGGCGGAATGACGCCCTCGCTATAGACCGCGGAATCCACCCGCACCCCAATGCCGCCCGGCAGGTTGAGGCCGGTGATCGTGCCCGCCGAGGGGGCAAAGGTGGTCGGGTTTTCGGCGTTGATGCGGCACTCGATGGCGTGGCCGCGCGGCAGCAGGCCCATCTCGGCCGGGCCCAGGCCCAGGATCTGCTCCAGCCGCTCGCCCGCCGCGATGCGGATCTGCGCCTTCACCAAGTCCACCCCGGTCACCATCTCCGTCACCGGATGCTCCACCTGCAGGCGGGTGTTCATCTCGATGAAGTACAGCCCGCCGTCCGGGTCCATCAGGAACTCGATGGTGCCGGCGTTGGTGTAGCCCACCTCGGCCATCGCCTTGGCGACCAGCGTGCCCATCTGCTGGCGCAGCTCGGGGGTGATGGGCGTAGCCGGCGACTCCTCGATCAGTTTCTGGTGGCGGCGCTGCACGCTGCACTCGCGCTCGCTCAAATGAATCACGCGCCCGTGCTGGTCGCCCAGTACTTGGAACTCGATGTGGCGGGGGCGCTCCACCAGCTTCTCCAAGTACAGGTCGCCGGAGCCAAAGGCGTTGGCGGCCTCGGCCTGGGCGGCCGAGAACAGCCCCGGCATCTCCTCGGCGCTCCGCACCACCCGCATGCCGCGCCCCCCGCCGCCGGCCGAGGCCTTGACCATGACGGGAAAGCCAACCCGCTGGGCGACGGCGACCGCATCGGCTTCGTCCTTGAGCATGCCGTCGGAGCCGGGCAGCACCGGCAGCCCCACCGCCTTGGCCGCCTCCCGCGCCCGCTCCTTTTCCCCCATCAGCCGGATCACCTCCGGCCGCGGCCCGATGAACTGGATGCGGCAGGCCTCGCACACCTCCGCGAAATTGGCGTTCTCGCTGAGAAACCCGTAGCCCGGGTGGATGGCGTCCACGTTGGTGATCTCGGCCGCGCTCACCACCGCCGGAATGTTGAGGTAGCTCTCCGTCGGCCGCGGCGGCCCCACGCAGATGGCCTCGTCCGCAAAGCGCACGTGCAGGGAATGTCGGTCGGCCTCCGAGTAGATGGCCACCGTCTTGATGCCCAGCTCCTTGCAGGCGCAGATCACGCGCAGCGCGATCTCGCCGCGGTTGGCGATCAGGATTTTCTTGAACATGTTGGCCATGCCCGGCTAGGCGCGCGGCCGCAGGAGCAGCAGCGCCTGGCCGAACTCCACCGGCTGGCCGTTGGTCACCAGCTTGCGCACCACCACGCCGTTGATCTCGGCCTCGATCTCGTTCATCAACTTCATCGCCTCGATGATGCACAGCACCTGGCCCATCTCCACCGCATCGCCGCTGCGCACGAACTCGGGCGCCCCCGGCGAGGGCGATTCGTAGTAGGTGCCGACGATGGGCGAGGTCACCGTCACCAGCCCGGCCTCTTCCGCGGCGCCGCCGCCAGGGCTGGCGGGGGGCGCCATCGGGTTCACCGCCGGCACCGCGCCGGCCACCAGATGGATGCCCGCCGCCGGCTGCAGGCCGCCGCGCTTGATGCGGATGCGCCGCCCCTCCTCCTCCAGCTCGAACTCGTCAATCTGCTTCTCGATCAACGTGTCAATCAGCTTGCGAATGGCGTCAAAGTCCATGGATGTGGGTCTCTTGTTGGGCATGGGATGGTGGGCCCGCTATAGCGTCAGCATCTCCTTGGGCGTCGGGGTCAGCACCTCGGCTCCGTCGGCGGTGACCAGGACCACGTCTTCGATCCGCACCCCGCCCCAGCCCGGAATGTAGACCCCCGGCTCTACAGTGATCACCTGGCCGGCAACCAACTCCTCGGTCGAGGTGGCGGCCAGCCGCGGCGCCTCGTGTATCTCCAAGCCTACGCCATGCCCAGTGGAATGGGGAAAATAGGCGCCCAAGCCGGCCCGCCGCAGGCTCTGCCGCGCCGCCGCGTCCACCGCCGCGCCAGCCGCGCCCGGCCGCACCGCCGCGATCGCCGCCGCCTGCGCCTCCCGCACCGCCGCGTACACCGCCCGCGCCCGTGTCCCCGGCCGGCCCAGGTGCACCGTGCGCGTCATGTCGCTCACATAACCGCCGAGTATAACACCGTAGTCCATCACCACGAATCCGCGCGCCGGCAGCCGCGCCGCCGTCGGCCGCCCGTGCACCCGCGCGCTGCGCGGCCCCGAGGCGATGATGGTGTCAAACGCCAGCCCCTCGCCCCCCGCCTGGCGCAGGCGGTACTCCAACTGCCCCGCCACCGCCGTCTCCGCCATCCCCGGCCGCATCGCCGCCACCGTGGGCGCAAACACCCCCGCGGCCAGTTCCACCGCTCGCCGGATGGCCGCCACCTCTTCCGGCTGCTTCACCGCGCGCAGCGCCTCGGTCCAGCCGCTCGCCTCGCGCAGCCCCGCCGCCTTGCCCGGCCATTGCGCCAAAAAGCGCCCGCGCTGCGCCACCGTCACCCGCTCCGGCTCGAACCCCAGCCGCCTCAGCTTCGCCGCCCGCTGCGCCGCCGCCTTCCATAAATTGCCCTGCGCCGGGATCGCCACCCGCGCCGCCTCCACCTCCTGCCCCGCCTGCTCGCGGTAGCGGCCGTCGGTGTACAGCGTGGCCCGCCCCAGCTCCAACAACAGCAGCGCGTTCGACCCGCTGAAGCCGGTCAAATAGCGGATGTTGGGCAGGTGCGCCACCACCAGCCCCTCCAGCCCCGCGCTCGCCATCCGCGCCCGCAGCGCCAACTGTCGTGCCCGATATTCCATTCCTCAGGCTATGGTAGCCTACCCCCCCGGATAGTGAAGCAGCGCAGCGCCGACTTGGGGCCTCGGGCCCCCAAGCCGGCGTGAGCACAAGCGGAACGCGCGCCGTAGGCGCGCTGGGGCCCGCGCCCACCATCCGTCTCAGCCCTCCGCCAAAAACCGCTCCACCTCGATCGCCGCCATGCAGCCGGTGCCGGCCGCGGTGATCGCCTGCCGGTAGCGCCGGTCCTGCACGTCGCCGCAGGCGTAGACCCCCTCGATCTGCGTGTGCACGTAGTCGCGGGTGACGAGGTAGCCGTCGGCGTCGGTCGCAAGCTGCCCCACAAAGGGTTGGGTGTTGGGCACGTGCCCAATCCCCAAAAACACCGCCGCAATCGGCATCTCCCACCGCTTGGCGGCGCCGTCGGTGGACTCCAGCTTGACCCCGGTGACCTCTTTTTTGGCCACGTCCATCACCTCGGTGATGCGGGCGTTGGGAATCCAGCGGATCTTCTCGTGCTCGCGGGCCCGGTCCAGCATGATCTTCGAGGCGCGGAACTCGTCGCGTCGGTGCACCACCGTCACTGACGAGGCGAAGCGGGTGAGGAACAGCGCCTCCTCCATCGCCGAATCGCCGCCTCCCACCACGATGATGTCCTTGCCGCGGAAGAAAAAGCCGTCGCAGGTGGCGCAACTGGAGACCCCATGGCCGATCAGCGCCTGCTCGGAGGGCAGCCCCAGCCAGCGCGCCCGCGCCCCCGAAGCGATGATGAGCGCCTGCGTGCGCAGCGGCTCGGTGCCGCCCTCATCCAGCTCCAACTCGATCGGCCGCGCCCCCAGCTTGGCCCCCACCACGTCGCCGGAGGCGAACTCGGCCCCAAACGCCGCCGCCTGCTCGCGCATGTTCTCGATCAACTGCGGCCCCTGGATGCCGGCGGGGAAGCCGGGAAAATTCTCCACCAGGGTGGTCAGGCTGAGTTGTCCGCCTGCCTCCCGCCCCTCGATCACCAGCGGTTGCAGGCCGGCGCGGGCGCAGTAGAGGGCCGCCGTCAATCCCGCGCACCCAGAGCCTAGAATCACAACGTTGCGTGTCGGCATGGTCAGTTCAGAATGTTAGACTACCATCTAGCACCCCGCGAAAGGACGCTCTGCCGATGCCCATCCCCGCCGCGCCCGGCCTCTACGCCCACTTTTCCACCTCCCTGGGCGATTTCACCGCCCGCCTGTTCGAGCAGGAGGCGCCCAACACCGTGGCCAACTTCACCGGCTTGGCCGAGGGCACCAAGGAGTTCACCGACCCCCAGTCCGGCGCCAAGGCCCAGCGCCCCTTCTTCGACGGGCTCCTCTTCCACCGCGTCATCCCCGACTTTATGATCCAGGGCGGCGACCCGCTCGGCACCGGCACCGGCGGCCCCGGCTACCGCTTCGCCGACGAGTTTCACCCCGCCCTCAACCACTCCCAGCCCGGTATGCTCTCCATGGCCAACGCCGGCCCCGGCACCAACGGCTCGCAGTTCTTCGTCACCGTCGCTCCCACCTCTTGGCTCGACCGCAAGCACTCCGTCTTCGGGCAGGTGATCCAGGGCTACGACGTGGTTGAGAAGATCGCCTACACGCCCCGCGACGCCCGCGACCGCCCCCAAACGCCGGTGGTATTGCAGCAGGTGCGCATCGAGCGCGTGGCCTAGCCCGCATGCCCCTGTCTCCGAAATGGCGCTTTAAGCTGAACCAGCTCCGCAACCGCTGGGACGCCTGGAAGGCGGGCGCGCGCCAAACCGAACAAGCGCTCACCGCCGAGCAGAAGGTGTGCCCCTCCTGCCGCGCGCTGGTGCCGCGCGGCAATGCGACCTGCCCCTACTGCGGCCAGCGCCTCAAGGTCTTCGGCACCGGCCCCACCGGCAAGCTGTTGCAGCGCGCCGTGCCCAGCGACCTCTCCGTTACCGGCATCCTCATCCTCGCCAACCTGATCATGTTCGTGGTCGAATACGCCGTGGGCGGCACCTCGCTGCTGACCAACCTCATGGCCAGCCCCAGCCAGGCCGCCACCCTGCGCTTGGGCATGAGCCTGCCCCTCGGCTACGTACTGGGCACCCACCAATACTGGCGCTGGGTCACCGCCTGCTTTCTCCACGGCGGCCTGCTGCACATCGGCTTCAACATGTACGCGCTCTACCAAATCGGCCCCATGGTGGAGTCCTTCTACGGCGGAGCCAAGTTCCTGACCTTCTACCTGCTCACCGGCATCTTCGGCTACGTGGTCTCCGGCTTCTTCGGCTATGCCAGTCTGGGCGCCAGCGGTGCCATCTTCGGCCTGCTGGGGGTGATGATCGCCTACGGCGTGCGCCGCAGCCACACCGCCATGGGACAACAACTGCGTGGCATGGCCGTGCGCTGGGCGTTCTTCGCGCTGGTGTTGAGCTTCATGCCCGGCGTGGACATCTTCGCCCACCTCGGCGGCTTGTCCAGCGGCTTCGGGCTGGGCATGGTCGTCGGCGACGATCCGCCCCTCACCGAGCAGCAAATCCGCACCTGGACGCTGATGCGGTGGGTGATGATCGGCGTGGTCGCGGCCTCGTTCTACTTCATGGCCACCTCGCCAATTCGCCTCGGCTGACGGCGGCAACTTGGAGACGCCCTGAGCGCTAGCGGGCGTCCCTTGCCGGGAATCGAAGCGCGCCCTCCAAGCGACCAACGGGAGCGACCAAGGCAAAAAGTGGCGAGCCACCCCCCGCGCCATTAATGCGGCGCCGGACCTGCCGGGCCGAACCGCCCGGCTTAGGCCATTCTCTGGGCCCCCTCTAGCGCAGCGGGATAAACGTCAGCGCCGACACCGTCTTCGTATTGACCGTGACGTTGGTCGGGTCCACCTGGTTGGTGTCGGCGCCGCCCGCCACCGGCGTCGCGGTCCGCAGCAGCGCCAAGTCCATCTTCAGCAGGAAGCCGGAGTCGGCGCGCACCGCCAACCCGTAGGCGCGCCCCTCGGGACCGGTATAGACGGCGATGGTGTGGGGCGTGCCCAGCGGCGTGTTGTTCCACGGCAGGCCGTCGGGCCCGGCCGGCACCCGCGCCCATTCGATCGCCCCCGGCCGCCCCGGCGGGCCGCTGCCCGAGCCCGGCGGCATGGTCGCCACCCCCACGCAGCCCCCCAGGTTGGCGAACCACCCCAGATGGCTGGTGAAATCCAAATCCATGGCGTCCCAGGCGCCTGCGCAGCCCGCGCTGATGGTGAACGGCGTCGCCGGAACCTGCGTCGCCCCCGCCGCCGTCACCGCGTTGTTGAAGTTGAGGCTGAGGAAGATGCCGGAGCTGTTGTCGCCCACCGTTACCAGCGCCGTCGCCGGGTCCAGCGTGGCCGCATCGGCCCCGGTGCCAAACATCTCGCCGTTGCCCGGCGCGACCGTGGTCACCGTGCCCGCCACCAAATCTATCACGTGCATGCCGCTGCCGTTGCTGTTGGAAAACGGCGCATAGATGCGCTGCGTGGCGGGATCGTAGGCGAACGTGGCCGCCGCCGCCGCCGCCAGCGGCGCCGTGCTGCTGCCGTCGTCTAGGTTCAGGGCAAAGTAGCCCGAGGCGGTGTCGAGGATGGCCCGATGGCGGACGCTGTCCACCACCATCGCGCAGATCGCGCACACTGTCCCGTCTACCGTCGTCGTGCCCACTACCGGCGCCGTCAACGTCTGCGCCACCTGTTCGTGGTTGGCATCCACCACCTGCACCAGGTTGCTGCTGGCGCTGGCCACGATCACCTCGTTCTGCGCCTGGTCGGCCGCCACCGCGCTGGCGCTGTAGCCGGCCGGCAGCGGCACCGAGGCGATCTGCTTGTTGGCGTCCAGGTTCACCACCGCCAGGCTGCCGGGCTCGGGAATGTAGGCCTTGGTGGCGGTAATCGGATGGCCGCTGCTATCGCTGCCGGCCAAGCCAATCACCACCGCCACCGCGCCCGAGGAGGCCGGGCTCGAAGGCTGGCTGCGGATGGCGATCGCGTTGGTCGAGCCGAAGGGATCGGGGTTGACCACGCTCAGCGACAGCAGCCCCGCCGACTGCACCTGCGCCGGCATTTTCAACTCGGAGTTGCTCACGAACTGCACCGCGCCCACCTGCGCCCCGCTCAGGTTGACCGTCGCGCCCGGGGCGAAGTCCTGCCCCAGAATGTCCAACGTCACGCTCTGCCCCGCCGTCACCACGTTGGGCGTCACGCTCTGCACCGTCGCCGTCGGGTTCAGCAGCGTCAGCGTGGTGGTCGCCTTCTGCGTCGTGTCGGCGTGCGCCACCGCCAGGATGGTCACTTCATTCGGCGTCGGTACCACCGTGGGCGCCGTGTACACCCCGCTGGAGTCCACAAACCCCAGCACGTTGCTCCCTCCCTCGATGTAGTTGCCCAACTGCCCCACCGAATAAATGATGCCCGTGTCCGGACTGTTGCTCACCGCCGCCTGCAGTTGCAGCGTCGAGGGCACCAGGTTGCCGCTGCTGTCGGTGGTGCTGATCACCAGCGCCGAGGTGAAGCTGTTGACGAAGATCGATACCGGCGGCGGCGGAATGTAGTAGGTGTTGCAGCCGCTGGCCAGCATCGCCAGGGCGCCCAGCAGGCTCGCCAACATGGCGATCACGATCCGGCGCCGGCTGCCGGCCGCTTGCAGGAGCCCGGAGCCGAGCCGGCGCCTCTTGCCAGGGATCGAAGCCACAGCGCTGAGCAACCACCGGGAGCGACCCGAGTCAGGTGTGGAGTATCCACTCAAAGCACAGTTCTTCATGGGAGGTCTGTTCACACCGGACGGAACCCCCATGCGGGGGGCTACCAGGCGGGATTTTCCACAATCAGTGCTCATTATAGCGGACTTCGCACGCCCGCCCTCCGCCCCGCGCCGCTCGCCCTCGCCGCCCCGCCGAATGTCTCCCCGCCCGCCGGCCGGCTTTTGGCACGCCAATTGCTCAGAGTTGAATGTGCTCGATCTTTTGTTAAGCCGTTTGTTAGATTTCGCTCTGCTGTTGATGGCCATGTCGGCGACCACGGCGATCGGATTTTTGGCCCTGCGCCTGATTTTGCGCGGCATCGAGCACAAACTGCGTCCCCCGGTTTGATTTTCAACCGACGCGGGCGGCGTCGGTTCCGTTACAATCGAAACCCAGAATGGCTCCGCCCCGCCGCACTCTCACCCTCGGCGCGCTGGCGCTCGCTGCCTCCGCGATCTCGCTGTGGGCGTGGCGCTCGCGTGTGGCCGCACCTCGGCCCGCTCCCGCCGCTGCCATCGCTGTCGCCGCCGCCCCCGCGCCGCCACCCACCACGCAACAACAGACGGTCGTCCCCCGCGGCAGCACCTTCGCCGCCGCGCTCACGCCCTTCCACCTCGGTGCCGCCCTCATCTCCACCTGGGTGCGCGATGCCCGCCCCATCTTCAACCTCGGCCAGATCCAGGCCGGCAAGGCGCTGGTGCTGGTGCGCGCCGCCTCCGGCGCCCCCCAGGCGCTGAGCTATCAAATTGACGCCAGCCATCGCCTCTGGCTGCGCGCCCCCGCCTCCTCCAGCCCCGCCCCCGCCGCCGCTTGGACCGCCTCCATCCAGACCATCCCCTACCAAACCCGCCTGGTCGGCGTCAGCGGCAGCGTCCAGTCCTCCCTGTTCGAGGCGGTCGAGGATGCCGGCGAACGCGACCCCCTCGCCCTCGCCCTCGCCGACATCTTCGGCTGGGACCTCGACTTCTACACCGATACCCGCCAAGGCGACGTCTTTCGCGTGCTGGTGGAGAAGCGCTACCAGGACGGAACCTTCGCCGGCTACGGCCAGATCGTCGCCGCCGAGTACGTCAACGACGGCACCGCCTACGACGCCCTCCGCTTCCACGACGACCTCGGCATGCTCGCCTACTACCGCCCCGACGGCCATCCCATGAAGCGCGAGTTCCTGCGCTCGCCGCTCAAGTTCGCCGCCCGCATCTCCAGCGGCTTCAGCCGCCACCGCTTCCATCCCATTCTCAAGCGCTACCTGCCCCATCTCGGCATTGACTTCGCCGCCCCCACCGGCACCCCGGTGCAGACCATCGGCGCCGGCGTCGTCGCCCGCGCCGGCCGCTTCGGCGGCGACGGCAACATGGTGCAGATTCGCCACGCCGGCGGCTACCAGACCCTCTACTTGCATCTCTCCCGCATCCTCGTCCACACCGGCCAGCGCGTCGCCCAGGGTCAGCGCATCGGCCTGGTCGGCATGACCGGCCTCGCCACCGGCCCCCACCTCGATTTCCGCATCGAGCACGACGGCGACTTCGAGAATTTCGAGCAGTTGCGCAAAAAGCTGCCCCCGGCCGCGCCCGTCGAGGCCAAAATGTTGCCCCAATTCGATGCCCTGCGCGCCCGCCTCCTGCCCGAGTTGGACAAGCTGCAGCCCGCCCCCGCACCCGTCGCCGCCCCCGCCGCCGGCCACTAGCGCGCCGCACTCCCGCCTGCTTCATAATGAAGGCGTGTCGTCGTTTGCCTCCGCCAAACCGGCTTGGCCCTCCTGGTGCTACCCCGCCAATCTCATCACCGAGTTGCGCCTGCTGGCCGTGCCGCTGCTCCTCGTCCTGGTCGCCTATCACCGCTTTGACTGGGGCTTTGCCCTGTTTTTCGCCGCCGCCGCCAGCGACGGCGTGGATGGCTGGCTCGCCCGCCGCTTCAACCAGCGCTCGGCGCTCGGCAGCTACCTCGATCCCCTCGCCGACAAGGCCCTGGTCGCCTCCCTCTTCATCTCTCTGGCGCTGGTGGGCGAGCTCCCCTGGGCGCTCACCATCCTGGTCTTCACCCGCGACGGCTGCATCTTGATCTCGGCCGCCGTGTTGTTTTTCGCGTCCAACTTCCGCGACTTTCGCCCCACTTGGTGGGGGAAGGCCTCCACCACGGCCGAGTTGGCCACCGTCGGCGCCGCCCTGCTCCAGGCCTGGCTGCGCAACCCTGTGCTGCAAGGCATCGAAGAGTTCGGTTGGGCGTCGGTGACCTTCTTGGTCTTGGTGTCGGGCATCCACTACGCCTTCACCTCGGCCCGCCGCTTTCATCAAACCGCCTCCTAGCCAACAAGCGGGCGCCGGTCCGGCATCTGGCAGGGACAGAGACCGTGCCGCCATGCCGTCGCCCCAGCCCATCCCCCTGCCGCCCTCCGCGCCGCCCCCTCTACAGCGTTGGGGCCGGATGGCCGGGCGCTGGGCCTACCGCGCCCGCGCCAGTTCGCAGCGCTGGACCGAGCGGCTGCGCGCCCCGCGCCCGCTCCAACCGCAACTGCGCCCCGTGGGGCAGCGGCTGGCGCTGGCCGCCGCCGGCGGCTTTCTGCTGGGCGTGGCCTCGGGCTGGCGCCGCGGCCGCAACCCGAAGCAGGCACGGCAGAAACGAGGCGTTGGCGATGGCCACCCCCACGCTGCGTGAACTCGATCGCCGCCTCGAGCAGGAGCGCGGCGCTTTGGCGCAGACCGCCGACGCCCTGCGCCAGCGGCTGCGGCGCGACCTTCACGCCCTGGCGCCGCGCCAACAACTCCAGCGCCACGCCGGCGCCGCCGTGGTCGCCATCGCCCTGTTCAGCCTGATCACCGGCCACATCGCCGGCCGCATCCTAGCCGCTCTCCGGCGCTAGCTGGCGACTATCGCTAAACTGGGGAGGCTTGCCCGCCCGGCCCACCCTCCGCCCGTTGACCCTCGCCGACGCCGCCCCCCTCTTCGCCTTAGACCAGCGCTGCTTCCAGCCCGGCATTGCTTACTCCAAGGCCGAGATCAAAGAAATCCTAGCCGCCGCCCCGCGCGGCTTTCACGTAGCCCTGGAGCAAGACGGCGCCCTGCTCGGCTTCATCCTCACCCTCCACCACGGCGGCCGCGGCCACGTCATTACCCTGGACGTAGCCCCCGAGCACCGCCGCCAAGGCGCAGGCCAAACCCTGATGCAAGCCGCCGAGGACTTCTACCGCCGCCATGGCGCCCGCGGCATGCGCCTAGAAGTGGCGATCAACAACCACCCCGCCCTGCGCTTCTACGCCACTTTGGGCTATCGCGCCATCCGCACCCTGCCGCGCTACTACACCCCCACCCTGGACGCCCAAGAACTCCACAAAGACTTCCCCCCCGCCGCGC
>Ga0307374_10006710_pt1 | contig 17968 bp, 16 predicted proteins | sample OX3MG_FD_202532 | JGI IMG/M metagenome (GOLD analysis project Ga0307374, IMG submission 202532) | Soil microbial communities from Risofladan, Vaasa, Finland - OX-3 | ecosystem: Environmental > Terrestrial > Soil > Coastal area > Acid sulfate soil | place: Finland: Risofladan, Vaasa | collected... | reverse complement strand
CCCGTTCGATCAGGCTTCGTTGGATCGTGACGGCGTGCATGATGGGAAAGATCTTGGTCTCGCGGTAGTAGGCGACGTCGCGATCATTGAAATCGGGAAAGAGTCGAGCGATCCTCGGGTCCCCGGCAACGAAAGAGGCGGGGACTCCGGCGGAGATCAACGCGTCGACTTCGCCGTCAAGAAGCATTTGCTCACTGCGGGCTTGCCATCCGTCGGGCCCCACGCCAGCTATCCCGCTCGCGGGAACCGCGCCGAGGATACCCATCGGGTCGACGATCTTCAACTGATCGTAGGGGACACCGAAGTGCTCGTTGAGCATGCCTCGTAACCAGATTGCCGCGGCGGGTCGCTCGCCACGGATGACGAGGCTACGACCGATGAGGTCGTGGGGCTCCTTGATCCCGGCGGCGGTGTTGACGAAGATGAACGCGAGGCGAAAGCGTCGGTGGGGAAATACCGGTAGGGCGAAGAGGTCAGGATCAGTCTCGCTGTCCGAGAAGTATCGGGTGATGTTGAACTCGGCGAGGTCGCATTCCTTGCGGCGCGAAGTCTGCAAGATACGCGCGCGGTCCTTCGAGAGAACCGTGAGTTCGATGCCATCAGGCTGGACTGTCCCATCGATGAGCGGACGCATGATCTCATAATCGCCACAGGCGAGGCTGAGCGGAAGTTTGGCCATACAGATATCTCCTCGATGTCACGTCGAAATCCCAGGTTTCCCTGGCGAGTTATCTTACGGCGCGACACAGTCTGGCATCGTGTCGACAGCTTTCCGAAGGCGTTGTTCCGTTTCGTCGACACGTCGTCGCTGACGACCGAGTTGCGTGCGCCGTGCTCGTGGTCAATACGCTCAGCGCAAGATACACGCGAGGTACGCGGGATCATGGAGTGCGTTAACTCGTGTAAAAGTCTTCAGGAGATCCTGCAACGCCGAGAGATCCTCGCCGCGCACGTCGGCCCGTGCGAAGAGCCTCTCGCCCTTGGCGTGAAGGTTCTCCCAATTGAGTTTCAACTCGTCACGTGCGCCGTCCGCACGTAGTTTCAGCGTTTCGGAGTCGGTATCGACCTCGACGATGGCGCTCCACTGTTCCGGGAAGTGCTCAAGGAGATCAGGATCGCCACGTACTTCGACTCGACTCATCAGTTCGGTCATCGCCTCACTGGTGTTGGGCGTGCGTTGAACGTCGTAGAGGTCATCGGGATGCAACAGGGCTAGGGCGACCTGGTACTGCATACTCGAAATTGCGTGGAGTCGTGTCTCGATTTTCGAACGGTTCACCATTGCCAGATGCAACGGGGGGACGGCGACACGAACGCGAACGATGTCCGCCACACCGAGTGACGCCGACGCAACGAGTTCGAGCAGCGCCGAGGTCGCCGAAAGGGTCTGACGCGCCCCACAGAAGGGCTTGATCGTTGTGTCGAGCACCGCGCGAGTTGGGGCCCCCGCGCGCAATGGCTCATCACCCTCACGTCGCACCGCGAAACGTTCCCAGTCCTTCAGCGCCGCTGGATCGCCGAGCATTCCGTGGCTCGCGCTGATGGCCGCCACCGCACCGAAAAGGACCGCTTCGGCGTAGGAGAGTTCTCGCGACGGTTCGGGCAGGGCAGCGTGGTACTGCCAACCAGCGGCGATGGAAACGGCTTCGACGGTGGTGGCGAGATCGAGATCGAGCAGCGTCGCGCCGGTCACGGCGCCCCCGATCGGAGCGACCGCGCGCGAGGGCCAGATGCCCTGGGACAGCAGGGCGGGACCGCCGAGCGCGGTGGCGGAGCGCGTCACGGCGTCGTAGCCCGCCGCGATGGCGTGCAGCGCGAGATCCGCGTCGGCGTGGGGCCGGAGTGGTGCCAGCGCGATCACGGTGGCGCAGATACCTGTTCCGGGTGTCGTGCAAGAACTGAGGTGGATGTCGTCGACCTCAGTGGCCCGCCCACGGGCGGCGAGTTCGAGGAGGCGAGCAGCGGGGGAATTTCTAGAAGCGGTATCGGTGCCAAAGAGTGATCCGAGAACGGCCGAAAGTGGTTCTTCATCCATACGGCGTGCGGCGCTCCAGGCGAGCGACGCGTCAAAGAGGCGTAATCGAGCGGCTTCATTGGTGGCGTCATCGTGACGAACGGCGACGAGTTCGTTCGTGAGCTGCTCCAGGAATGAGATTCGCGGCCTCCGTCTTGCTTGACGTGACGCGATGTTAGTCCGGATCGTCCAAAGGGCCTCTGACGAGAACCGCTCACGAGGGCCGCCCCTTCAGCGTTGAAACCCTGGCGGCGTCAACGCGCCTTCGAGATTCTGAGCGGGGAGTTCAGTTGCGCGCAGGTCTCATTGACACTTCGAGCGACGATTGCGCACCGGTCGCTGGAGGGCGAGGGACGAGCTGAACTCCATGGTACGACGGATGCCGAACTGTCTGCGCTCTTCGCGATTTAGTCGTCGCACTTGAGGCTGAGCTTGATCCTTCTATCGGCGTTGGTCTGCCTCGTCCACGGCTGTCTACTACCGGTGACGCGGTCTCACTCGATCGCTGTCGAAGTCGACTCGACGGGGCCGCAGTTCAGCCCTTCACCATTTTCAGAGACGAGGCGCTCGTGCAGTCACTCCTCGACGTCGCCCTATTCCGGTGAGGTCGTGCCCATGCCAATTAACGACGCGAGCAACTTCACCCGAGCCGTCAGCCGTCGACCCGTTGCTTCGCGAGCCCCCTCGGGCCACACAAGCAGTCCGCGACCAGTCTTGGCGCCGAGGTTTCCTGCGGCGACCGCCTCTTCGAGGATTGGCAGTGGCTCCTGGGCCGTGCTGAGCGCCGGGAAAACATACTCGTGGATGGCTCGGGTCAGATCGAGTCCCACGTAGTCAGCGTTTTCGATGGGTCCCACCTCGGAGAGACGAAGACCGATGCTATTTCGCACGACCAGGTCGACGTCGCTGGCCTCACAGATACCTTCTTGAATGAGCGCCATGGCTTCTCGCCAAAGGGCGTGCTGCAGTCGGTTTCCGATGAAGCCCGGAGTGTCCTTTTGTACGAGCACCGGAGTCTTGCCGAGCGAACGCAGCAACTCGAATACGCCGGTAACAATGGCCGGGTTGGTCTCGGAACCCTGGATCACTTCGACGAGCGGAATCAGGTGCGGCGGATTCCACCAGTGCGTGCCAATGACGCGAGACCGTTGGTCGACGTACGCTCCAACGTCACCCACGCGGTAGACCGAGGTATTGGTCGCGAGTACCGCGTGGGGGCAGCACTTCGCGATGCGCGCTAGGAGGTCTTGCTTCAGCGCGAGGTCCTCGGGTGCAGCTTCTACAACCAACAAGGTCGCGGGGTCGAGATCGGAAGGCTCACCGACAGCGCGTAGGTGTCCCGTCGTCACGGTGCTGGGAAGTTGTGCGACGACGGCGTCGACGCGTTCGGCGAGCGACTCGCGCGTCGGGGCGTCGGGGTCCAGACACGTGACGTCAAAGCCGTGGGTGACGAAGATCGCCGCGATGGCGTGGCCCATGAGGCCCGCGCCGAGTATCGCGACGCGACCTCCTTCGGGAAGTCGCCAGCGATCGCTGTCGTTCAGCACGCCGTGTAGCCACCGTCGACGTAGAGGATTTGTCCGGTGCAGAAGCCCGATGCTGCACTTAGGAAAAAGAGTGTCGGGCCGACGACGTCTTCGGGTTCGGCTAGTCGACCGAGCGGAATGCGCGAAAGCATGCCCTCTCGGGTCTTCACCGCGCGCTCGTCGTCTTCGTACATCCACGCGGTGAGGTTGGACCGAAAGACCGTGGGGGCGACGGCGTTGACGCGGATGTTCTTCGCGCCCCACTCGGCGGCGAGCGTGCGAGTCAAAAGATTCTCTGCACCCTTGGACGCGCAGTACGCGGTGTAACCGGCCCCGAGACCGAGTAGCGCACGCGTTGAGGTGACGATGACCACGTTGCCGGACGAGCCGGTCCTCAATAACTCGGCTCCGAAGGCGCGACAGATCAGCCACGTCGTGCGCACGTTGGCGTTCATCACGTCGTCAAATTGCTCGAGCGTCATGTCGGTGATCATTGCGACTTTATTAGTACCGCTCGCCACCACAAGCCCATCGACGCGACCGAAGTGCTCGACGGCGCGAGCGATGATCTCGCTCGCGTCCTTTTCGGTGTCGGGTCGCAAGTTGACGCTCAGCGACGTACCACCGTGCTTGGTGATGTCTTCTTCGAGCTCCAGAAGTTTCTCGTGGTTGGCGCCGGTCATGGTGACCTTGGCCCCGAGTTCGCTCAGACGAAGAGCCGTGGCGCTGCCCAGCGCACCCGTGGCACCGATTACTACGATCGATTGGTCTGTGAAATCCGTAGAGATCTTGGTTGCGTCCGTCGTCATAAGTCCTGGCTCCTTGTCACTGTTCCACATGCTGGTACACCGCATCCTATGAGTCAAGGTAGCAGTATCGGTGGTCAGAATCAATTCCGACAAGGTGTTTTGATCGTGGTCTCTAGGTGTGATCGTTCGTCAAGAACGTGCGCCACCGACTGACTAAGAAGTGATGCCCCGTCGGGTAGGAGCGCGACCTTTTCCAATCGAAGAGAAGTCAGGTGAAGAATCAAGAACTCTGCTCGCGGCGTTGCAACTCGATTGGTGAGTGAGCACCGTCGACTAAAGCACTCACTTACGAGATCGGCGAAATGTCCCCACTGGGCAGCACCGCGGCCCTTCCCTGATGCAGGAGTGCCCTCAGCTGCCGGGATGCGAGCATACGCTTGTCAGGAAGATTCAAGCGACCTCGCTCGTACCCGAGAGATCCCACTTCGTCAATTTTGGAGAGGATCTATTTCACTCGGGTGCCGAACTTGAGAACACCAACAGCAAGGTTTTGTCTGTGCGGCGGTGGTTCAGAGCCTTTAAGCACCTCGCCATACCTCGCCTCGCGTGGACGCGAACGCCGCCATTTTTTAGTTCCCCGTGGTTTGACACGACCCTTATGCTGTGGAATACTCATTCCTGTTCTACTGGTCAGGACACGTTGTTCCAGTACGAAGACGCCAGTCTCCTCGATTCGAGGACACCGGCACTGAGCGAATGGAGAAGTCATGGCGCCTGAAGTCGATCCCGTCACCGGCATCCTTTACTATGAGCTCAGCCATCCTTGGGGTCACGGCGTTCCGGCGTGGCCATACTTCGAAGACGTGAAGATTGAACGTCTTCACACGATGGCCCGTTCGGGCGTACTCACCCAAAAGATCACGACCGTGATGCACTCGGGTACACACGTCGACGTGCCGGGCCATGTCATCGAAGGCACTCCGTTGCTGGACGAGATTCCTTTGTGGCGCTTTTTCGGCACGGGCGTGGTCGTCTCGATTCCTAAGCAGAAGTGGGAAGTGGTGAGTGGTGATGACCTTGAGGCAGCGACCCCCACGATCCAGCCCAACGACATCGTCATGATTAACACCGGATGGCACCACCACTACGGCGACAACAGTATGTACTACGCCTACTCTCCCGGTTTTGACAAGAGTGCTGGCGAATGGTTCGCTGAGCGCGGTGTGCGCGCGGTTGGCACCGACACCCAAGCCCTTGACCACCCCTTGGCCACGGCTATTGGCCCGCACGGGCCGGGTTGGCCGAACGGTCTTTTGCCGTGGGCGAACATTGAGTACAAGGAGACCACTGGTCGTGCCGTCATCGAGGACTTCCCATTGTGGGAGCCGTGTCACCGTGCCCTTCTCGGAAACGGCATCATTGGTTTCGAAAACGTCGGTGGCGATATTGACGACGTGAACGGACAGCGCGTGACTTTCGCGGCCTTCCCCTGGCGCTGGGTTGGTGGAGATGGATGCATCGTTCGCCTCGTCGCGATGGTTGACCCTAAGGGCACCTTCCGCATGGAAAAGGGCGGTAAGACCTCGTGAGGGTAACCCGATTCGGTGAGGCTCAGGGCTACGTCGCGGCGAATCATCACGGTTGCGACGCAGTGCGTCTTCAGGGCATCGATGTCTCTCCCGTAACTTCGTTCTGGTTGGGAGTCTCAAACTTCGCGCCCGGCGGCGGTGCCGATTGGGATACTACGAGCGCCGAGAAGGTCTATCTGGTACTTGAGGGAGAAGTGACCGTCGAGACCGAAGGAGAGTCAGTGACGCTGCACGCGATGGACTCGGTGTTCCTCGCTGCCAACGAACGCCGTAGGATCATCAACGAGTCGGAGTCGAACGCCGTCATGGCTGTCGTGATCGCACCAAGCGCGTAAGGGCTTCGGGGTCGAGCCGTGAACAGCAAAATCGTCCTTACTGCGGCGCTCAACGGGCTGATTGCCGCGAAGAAGGACATCGCCTTGCTGCCCACGACGCCTCGAGAAATCGCGGGCGCGGCGACGAGGGCCCGCCACGCGGGTGCGGCCGCGATGCACGTTCATCTTCGTGACGCACTGGTTCCACCCACGACCGATTTGGACATCGCGAGGAAGACTGTGGACTTGATTCGCGAGGAGTCTCTGGTCCTCCTTCGACTATCCACGGGCGTGGGCTTCGGGCCAGACCCTTCGCTTCTTTTTACCGCGAGGACAGCATGAACATCGCTTCGCTCCACTCGAACGTCGCTGTCGGAGTGCGAGTGCGAGCGCTCGGATTGTGCGGCCGACGCGAGGTTCAATCGTGCGGACGATACAACTCGCCGTGCGGAGCTTCTGCAAATAGTCGAGAGATCCTCGACCGAAGTAGTGACGTGCATGAGCGAGTTTCATCCCCGCCACGAGTCGCTTTGACGTGTCGTGTGGCGCACATTTATTTTGAATGTTCTGTGATAAAAACAGAGAAGAAAGTGCGTGAGAGCCAAATGGTGACAGAACAACCGTCCTCCAAGGCGTATCGCAATGAGCGAAGTAAATGGGGAGGAATCGAATGTTTTTAAGACATCTAAGTGAGCGACTAGTTACAGCAGTTGCTTTTGTGGTTATTGCGGGGATGACACTAGGTACCGGAGTGTCGCCTTCCGATGCGGCCACTGCAAAGATTGCGCCGCATGCAAAAATCATTGAGGGACTCGTCACGGCGTTCACCGGTGCCGAATCATTCATTGGTGGCGTGCTTTCCGCTGGCGTGTATCCAGCGACCGAGTCGGTCAATGCGGCCGGGGGAGTCCTGGGTCACAAGATGGGAGTGGTCACGGTAGACACTAGGGGAGACCCCGCGGACGCACTACCCTTGGTGGAGCGTTTTCTGGGCTCTCAGAAGAACCTCGTTGGAGTCACCGGCTCTGACAGTGCCACCATGGTTCAGCTAGCGCCTCTCTTTAACTCGGCCAAGCTTCCAATGAACTCCCAAGCGGGATCCTCAGTGTTTGACGTCAACCACTACAAGTACTTCTGGCGTGACGTGCCACCGGACGCGACGAACGGTATCGCCATGGCGCTGTGGGCGAAGAAGCAGGGCTACACCAAGATTGCTCTCGTCTTCGGAACCGACGCGACAGCCCAAGGTGATCTGCCGGGTATCTTGGCCGCGGCGAAGTTGCTCCACCTGACCATCGTGGACAACATCGGCTTGACGCCGGACCAGCCGTCCTACCAGTCCCAAGCAGCTACGTTGCTCGCGGACAATCCTCAGGTGATTATGACCGAGGAAGATGCGACGACCGCCGGTACGTTCTTCGGTGACCTAGCGCAGTTGGGCACCGTCCCGCCGATTGAGGGCGACTCTGGAACGGTGTTGTCGACCTGGATGAGCGCGGTGTCTTCGGGCATCGGACTCACTACGTTCGAAAACAAGGTCACCTCAGTGACCTCACAGGCGGTGGCACCGAACTTGGCGAACAGGGCCTACAAGATTGCTGTCAACAAGTCGGCCTCCAAACTGGTGAAGCCGGCGTCTCAGTGGTACAACGACACGTACTCCGAAGCGTGCTACGACGGCGTGATAATTCAGGCGCTCGCGATGCAGGCGGCAAAGAGCGTGCAGCCCACTGTCTACAACGCCTTCATCCGGAAGGTGAGCACACCGGGACGGGGCATAAAGACGGTCTACACGTTTGCTCAAGGCAAGTCAGCTCTCGCTAGGGGCCAGAAGATTGACTACGTCGGTACGGTGGGAGCCATTGTGTACAACAAGTACGGCAATTACTACGGAAATCAAGCAGCCATTGCGTGGCCGACCGGAGTCTTCTCGCACGAAGTCACCAAGTACGTCATAACGGCTAAGGCGTTAGGTAATGCTTGACAAATGACGTAAGTAATCCGGGAATCGAGGTCGGGGGCGCTGTGACAACAGGTAACAGCGCCCCCGCTGACCGACCCACGCCGACGCTGGTCGTCGAAGGAGTCAGTTTCGGCTACGGGTCTCTCAAGATCGTTGATCAGGCGAGCCTGCAGGTCGGCCAGGGAGAGATCGTGGTTCTCATTGGCCCGAACGGAGCTGGCAAGAGCACCCTCGTAAAGGGGATAAATGGCCAACTGCCGCTCCTGGAGGGGAAGTTGGCGCTGAACGGGATCGATCTATCGCGGACCTTGCCCCAGGCGCGTATTCGCCACGGGGTGGGCTACGTCCCTCAATTGAGAGATGTCTTCCCGACACTCAGCGTGTCGGAGAACCTCGAGATGGGTGCATATATCTTGTCGAAGACATCGTTAAAGAGCCGGACCGACCAGGTGTTGGAGGTCTTTCCGGTTCTCGCCGCGATGCGCCACCGCAAGGCGGGCTCGTTGAGCGGCGGTGAACGCAAGATGCTGGCGATCGCGAGGGCGTTGATGGCCGAACCAAGTGTTCTTATTCTCGACGAGCCAACTTCCAACTTGGCGCCGAACATCGCCGCGAGAGTAATCAATGAGGTCGTGGCCGGGCTCGCCTCGACCGGTCAAGCCGTCTTGATGATCGAGCAACGAGTTGAGATGGCGCTGGCCGTGGCGACCTGGGGCTACGTGCTCGTCCAGGGGCAGGTTCGCCTTGCCGGGGCCGCTTCGAAATTGCGTGAGACGTCTGATCTGGGATCTCTGTTCTTTTCTGGGGGAGCGCCTGTTCCCCCTGCCGGTAACTAACCAATTTATTCAGCTCAAGGGAGCTCATCGATGGATCTTTACATTGAAGGGATTGGGTTCGGAATCATTGCCGCCGCCAGCATCATGCTTGGCGCAATGGGATTCACCCTCCAGTTCGGTCTGACCAACGTTTTGAACATCGGCTATGGGGCGCTGATGACCTTTGGCGCATTCGCGACCTATCTCTTACACGTGTGGGGAGTCAACGTCTGGGAGGCGGTCATAATCGGCGGCGTTGCGACGAGTCTGTTGACGTTGCTAGTGGCGAAGACAGTTCTTACCGTCTACGTCCGAAAAGGGGCGGCGCTTTTCGAAATGGCAATGATCACGTTCGGTGTGGCCCTGATCTTGGAGAACGGTCTGGCGGCGATCACGCACAGCAACACCTACATATTGAGCATGGGGCTTGAACACGCTCATACCATTGGCCCGATCCGCTTCACCAGCACTCAGCTGGTGCTCGTGATTATCGCCGCGGGTGTGTTCATCTTGCTCGATTCCTTCTTGCACATCACCAAGGTCGGGAAAGCCCTTCGTGCGACCGCGGTCGACCCCGACCTGGCACGTACGTGTGGAATCGCGACGAACCGGATCGTCACGGTCGCTTGGTTGATGAGCGGTTTTTTGTGTGGGCTGGCCGGCGGCGTCTTTACGATTGATATCTTCACGGTCAACGCGTTCACTGGTGACTCGCTGATGCCCCTGGTCATAGTGGCGGCGCTCATGGGTAAGGCGGGATCTGTACGTGGAGCAGTTCTCGCGTCGCTCGTGCTCGGTATCGTCACCCAAGTGGTGAGCATCGCCGGGGCTTCGAGTTACGACAGCGTTGTCGCCTACGGTGCGCTCGCGGTGGCACTGCTTGCGAATCCGAAGTTGCTGCAAGGTGGACTCGTGGCAGAGAGAGTCCAAATCACGGTGTAGACCGTACTGTCGTCACCGAGTAATTCACGTATGACCTTCGTCCTTCCGAATAACTAGTTAAGGAATAGAATGCAGGATTTTGTTTCGATTTCACTGGTCTACTTGGGCATCTACGCGTTGTCGGCGTGGTCCCTCAACCTGCAGTTTGGTTACGCTGGCATCATCAATTTCGGTTGGATCGTGTTTCAGTCGATCGGCGCGTACTTTGCGGCGGTGACCTCGATTGGACCGATGACGAGTCACTCGTACCAGACCTACATCTTCGGTTCGAGTTTAGCTTTCCCCCTCCCGCTGATTGTCGGGACGCTCTCCGGGGCGGTGCTGGCCGCGATTTTGGGTTACATAGTTCTGACTCGCAAGATCCGCTCGGACTTCGTCGCGGTGATAATGCTGGTGGTGGCAATCATCGCCCTGCAGGTGGTTACCGCCAACGTCAGTCTCTTTAACGGTGCCAACGGCCTCTCGGGTATCCCCCAGCCATTCAATGGGGTGCTTCATCTTTCGAGGGCCGGGTACCAGTGGTTTTACGTGGGTTGGCTGACGGTCATCTGCATCATCGTCTACCTTGGTATCGAGTGGCTCTGTCGATCCTCGTGGGGGCGCTCATTGCGCGCGATGCGTGAGGATGAAGAGCTCGCCACTCACCTTGGAATAAACGTCCAGTTCCTTCGCCTCGTCGTCTTCGTGATTGGCGGGGCGATCGCCGCGTTCAGCGGGGCCCTTCTCGTCGAGTTTCTCGGAGCGTGGTCGCCGGACGCGTGGAGTTTCGTTGAGACGTTCGTAGTCTTTGTTGCGGTCTACATCGGTGGCCGCGGTAACAATCGTGGAGCATTTCTCGGCGCGCTTCTGGTGCCCGTTATCTTCGGCGTCTTTCCTTCCTTCCTGCCGGCGTTCGGCTATCCCGGTCTAAGTTCGACACTCCAATGGATCGTGATCGCGCTGCTATGGCTCTGCACCTTCTACTTCCGGCCGGCCGGCGTCTTGCCCGAAGGCCGACTCATCGTTCAGCGCGAGGGTCAACCGGACGTTTCTTCCATGTTCCGACGTGGGTGGCAGGGAAGTCGCAAGTCGTTGCAGAGTGAGGGGCGATGACGACGTTGACCAAAGAGATAGTGGGCGTATCACTCGACGCGCGAGGCATCGTGGTCAACTACGACGGAGTGCTGGCGGTCCAAGACGTCAACCTCTCACTCACTCCCGGCGAGATCGTGGGGCTCATCGGGCCGAACGGTGCGGGAAAGTCATCTTTCATGAACGCGCTCGCCGGTGACATACGAGTGAAGTCCGGCGTAATTCGTATCGGTGATCGCGACGTCACTCGTCTCGCGGCGTACAAGAGGGCTCGACTGGGGATGTCGAGGACGTCCCAGAAGGCGCGTGTCTTCGACGCCATGACAGTCTTCGAAGGACTGGTCACCTCGGTTAGGGGTGACGCGGGAGCCTCGCTCACCTCGACGTTGCGCGTGGGGCGCGCGAAGGCCGCAGAAGCGGCGGCGGCCGAAAAGGCTTGGGAACTTCTCGACCACCTAGGTCTGCAGCACATCGCGAACAACTTCGGCAATGAGCTTTCCGGTGGTCAGCGCCGCTCGATCGACCTGGCCATGGCTGTCATCCGAGAACCGAGTATTTTGCTCCTGGACGAGCCGATGGTGGGGGTCGCTCCGGCCCTCGTGCCGGCGCTCTTGAAAGAGGTACGGGGAATAGCCGAGCGAGGTGCGGGCATTCTCATCGTCGAGCACGCGCTCGACGTGATCGCGTCGCTCTGTCACCGAGTGATCGTGATGGCGGCTGGTTCAGTGATCGCCGAGGGTACTTACGATGAGATTACCGAGAATGTTGAGGTGCGCCGCGCGTATCTGAGTTGAGGAATCGGCCGCACTTGTGCCACGCGACAACGTCTATTCAATTGCGTAGCGATTACTACGATGATTCGAGGCACTCACCGCTCGATCGCCGGAGAAATCGATCTCTACGTCATTGCCGTCCACTGGACTAAGGATCGAGATCGAGGTCGTCGAAAGGCTCATCGTCTTGACGGTGTACATCGAGTGAGAGCATCTCTCCCGATATCGGACAGAAGTAGCCGGTCATGGTCAACTCTTTGTGCAGCACGATTTCGAGGTCGTTGGGGTCGGCGCTACGTGAAATGGCCCCAGCTCGCCAGCGCGTCGAGTTGCGTGAGAGGACTGCGCCAGCGCGCGTACGCACTTCAAAGCCATCGTCACCGTGGAAGATGCGAAGCGCTGGCCCCAGTGGCTTGCCGGGTGCGTGTCGATCGGGCTCGTGGGTGGGCGTCCTACCCAGTCGCTCGCGGCGTCGCTGCAGTCGGGTTACGTGCGTGGCGTCGTCGTCAACCTTTCCGTCGTTGACGACCACGCCATATGTCCGTTGCGCACGTTCGACCGTGACGGCGCCGCAGCGGACGTCTTCCTCTACGAGGCCGGTCGGACGTAACAGCGGATCGCCGATTCCACCGCCCCCTTGCCAGGAGACGGCGAACGTGTCGCCGCGGTGCATCAATATGGCGCCCGGCTTGGGCCCAAGTTCAGTCCAGTTAGCATCCTCTTCGTCCAGATTGGACCAACTGGACGATGTTTGATCGCGATCGTGCGTTTTGTAAAAGCGCTGCCTAACCGTCGACCCCGGCGTACCACCGAATAAGCCCACCGAATTCGGCACCTCAGCCCCGTGGGTCATGACGAGTGCCGTCGCGCTCTCGACCCCCCACAGTCCGAGCGCTATTTCACCCGAACGACCTCCTCGGGTCGCACCGGGACCGCCCGTATCCGGGCGCAGCCTTCGGAAGCGATACAGCAGGGGGAAAACTTGCTCGTTCGATTCCACGTCCGCGATCGCCGGCACGGGCACCGCGATCGGCCCACCAGCATCGATGCCGTCGTGATCAACGAAAGCCCCCGATCCTCCGGCGAGTGGGTCGAGAAGATGGAGCCCAAAACGTTCACCAAGTTCATTGAAGCCGCCGAGATTGAAGGTTGCCATAGTGCCCGAGCTGACCGCCTGACATCGCGCGGCGAAACCCTCCGAGCACGCCATCATCAGGTTGAGAGCGTGCTGAACGACGTTGGTGACGGTCCAGATCGTCTCGACCGTGGCGCTCCCGACGGGCGCTGGATGCATGGCGGTGCAGATGAGGCCGTCGGGCGCGATGATCTCCACTGGGCGAAGGAGCCCCTCGTTCCACGAAAGGCCGAATCCCAGCGTCGGTATCAACGCTCCGGTAACTCCGCCTCGTAAGCCAGAACGCGTTGCGTTGATGAAGCCGGGAGCTTGCGGGCTGGAACCGCTGAAATCGAGTATCAGTGAATCACCCTTCTTCGTGGCGACGAGATCGACGGTGTAAAGACGGTTCTCGTGACCATCGTGTTCGAGAAAGTCGCGAACGTGCACCCGACCGTCTGGTAATTCACAAAGTCGAAGTCGCGTCTCGTGTTCCGTCTCGTCGATCATTCGAGCCATGACGTCGCTCACCACGTTGGCCCCATAACGGGCAAAGAGTGAGCGCATGCGCTCGGTCGCGACATTGAGTGTCGCGACGAACGCACGTATGTCGAGCCCGAGCGACGCTGGAAGTCGGCTGGCGGCAAGAATCATCTCGAGGACGTCCTCGCGCAACACGCCTTGGTCGACCAGTTTGACGGCCGGAATGCGCAGACCCTCTTGATAAACCTCGGTGGCGGTGGGGCACCAAGAAGCGAAGTTCATGCCGCCCACGTCGGTCTCGTGGGCCATGACGCCCGCCCATGCAACAAGTCGGTCCCCGTCGAAGATCGGCGACGTCATCTGCACGTCGTTCTGGTGCAGTGCGCCGATGTAAGGGTCATTGCCGATGAACATGTCGCCTGGATGCGGCGCTGATCCACGTGAGTTGAGATGTCGGATGAGCGCGCCGACGGGCGGTGCTTCGTGGGTCACCTGAAGTCCCATCGTCGCGAACGACCCGTCCGGCACGTACAAACCGGTGAAGAAGTCCGAAGCCTCCGTGACCGTCGGTGATCCCGACACGCTCTGTAAGGCGATGCGCATCTCCTCGGTCACATTGAGGAGGCGATTACGGATGACTTCGGACGTGACCGGATGCAGGGCTTCATGCAAATCGTCGCCATTGACGTGTTCGAGCGGCGGAGACAGCTCGAGGGTCACGACGAAATTGCCCCACTCGTCGGTGCGCGCCACGGCGCCGGGAGGAACGACAAGGGTTTGTCCAGGGAACTCGACCAGGCACGGTCCTTGGATGGAGAGGTTCGGCTTGGGGAAGTTCGTTCGATACACGGAGCATGTCTGCGGTGTCGCTGGATCGTCGAAGACCACCGACCGGCTCCCAACGATAATCAACCCTCCGTCGGGAGACGGCTGGGTCAATCCGGGGAGGGCGTGCGTTGCCGTGGCTCGAAAGCTGAGGACCTCGAAACCGGCCTCACGAAAGGCAGAGCCGGCCCCGTAGAGCGACTCGTACTGCGCCTCGAAGGACTTCATCAACGTTTCGAGCGCCGCTGATGATGAGAGTTCACCACCTATCACGACGTCAAGGTGGTGCGCTTGGCCCCGATAGCGAATGGCGGCCGTGGTGCGAACGGACGATTCGCCTTCTTCGAATTCGCCTTGAGCGAGCGCCAGCGCTTCTTTCGCGAGCGATGACACTTCATCGCCGAGCGCGAGAACTGTCTCGCTGGGCGGGGGTCGATCAGGTGCGATACGAAAATAGTGCGGACGTTGGATGGTCGTCTTGGAGTCGCTCGTCCCGATGCCGAAGGCGGACTGCGCCGCCGCGAATGGCGAGACCACGAAACTCTGAATTCCGAGCTCTTGGCATAGGGCCCAGGCGTGTGAGGGCCCCTGTCCGCCACCGGCGAAGAGCACGAAATCGCGCGGATCGAGACCCTTTTCGATGGTGACCGACCGCAGCAAGTCGGCCATCTTGTTGTCAAGTACCTTACGGATACCCCACGCCGCCTCGATGACGCCGATCTGGAGCGGTTCGGCGATCTCCCGGGATATGGCCTGGCGAGCAGCCTGTACGTCAAGTTTCATTGCGCCGCTGCTGAACCCGTCTTCCGAGAACACACCCATTATCAAGTCGGCGTCCGTGCCGGTCGGCTGGCGACCGCCTCGCCCGTAACACGCCGGTCCCGGATGCGCGCCCGCACTCTCGGGACCGACTCGCAGTGCCCCGTTACGAATCGACGCAATGCTGCCACCGCCGGCACCGATCGTCGACACGTCAATTGTCGGCCGCTGAATCTCGAATCCCGACAATGTCAACTCGGTCCGCACGAGCGGGAATCCCTGAACGATGGTGCCTACATCGAAGCTGGTTCCCCCCACATCCACGGCGAGCGCGTGATCGCACCCGAGCTGTGCCGCAAGGCGTTGGCATCCAATGACCCCGGCTGCCGGCCCCGACATCAATACAGAGACCGGCCTCGCCGCCGCGGCCTTCGCCGTTATCACTCCGCCATCACTCGTCATCACGAGAACCGGCACCTTGAGGCCATGTTGTGCGAGCACTTCCTGAAGGTGCTCGAGATAGCTCGTGAGGACCGGGCCGAGGGCGGCGTCAACCGCCGCCGTCGAGACGCGGCCATACTCGCCGACCACGGGTGCCACCTCGTGCGAAAGCGTGATGACGGCTTCCGGGAGGCGCAGACGAAGTAACCGACCGAGTTCGCGTTCGTGAAGAGGGTTGGCGATAGACCAGAGCGTCGAGACGGCAATGGCCTCAACATCCGCGGCCGCGACACGTTCGACGACGTCCTCGGCCGCCTGTGGGCTCAAGGGCACGACCACTGTACCGTTGCGATCGACACGCTCTCGCACCTCGAACACCAACGAGCGCGGCACCAAGGGGGCCCGGCGCCCACGATTGGTGTAGTCGCGAATCTCAAGTTCCGTGAGGCCCGCGATTTGGCGTTTTAGGCGGCCAATTTCGAGGGTGTCACCGAAACCCTCCGTCATCACGGCTGCCGTACGGGCGAACGAGCCGGTCAACAGGGCGTTCAGGCCCACCGTCGTGCCGTGTCCGAAGCGCTCCACTGATGCGCAGAAGTCTTTGACGGAGAGATCGAAGTATTCTGCCGCGAGTTCCACGGCTCGCACGACCCCACTGATGATGTCAGACGTGCTCAATGTCTTCAACACCGCTTGACGACCATTGTCGGCGATGACCCATAGATCGGTGAACGTGCCTCCGACGTCGGTGCCTACACGGAACGTCATCGTTGGCCAGTGGACCATCGCCCGTTGAGGCGGGGGTCAATTGGACAGTGCATGAGGGAATTGAGATCCTCGGAGCCGTCGGGAATACTCCCGAACGGCGTGGGCGCGAAATTGGGATGCTTGCCCAACACCCAAGCCAGGCATCGAAACCTCTCAATCCGAGTCGTCGTCAGGTGATGCAACCTGGAGGCACTGAGAACTCGCAAAGAAGACCACTCCTCGTTGGGGCTTCGACCACGCACTGGTGTCGCATGCTTTCCCGCTAGGAGAATCGCTCACGCGGTCTTTCGCAATTTAACAGGTCGGACATGGTTTTCGCCTAGCAATGGGGGATTCGCTCCCTTCATCAAAATTTGCCGTCTCGAACCAGCAGAGTTACCATGAGGGCACAAAATCGTTGTCCTACGAGTTCGCTCGGGCGGCGATGGAACAGGAGGGCCAGTGGCCGATCACAAGGTGATCATAACGATCGCTCCTACGGGAGGGATGGCCGATAAGAGTGTGACACCGCATCTCCCGACGCAACCAGAGGAGATTGCCGAGGACGTTGTTCGATGCTGGGAAGCCGGTGCGAGCATCGCCGCGATACACGCCCGCCGTCCTGGAGACGATGGAGCGACGTGCAATCCAGAAATCTATTCGCACATCAATAGTCTCATTCGCGAACGCTGCGACATCATCATCAACAACTCGACTGGCGGTGGAATTAGTGGCGATATGATCACTCAACTGCCAGACGGGCGTCGGGAAATCTCTTTCGACCAACGTATTCTGGGGACCAAGGCCGCTGATATCTGCACGTTCGACCCGCAAATGCAGTGCATGCACCGGGGCGACTTGGAGCTGCTGATGGACACTTCGTGGAGCCGCTGCATCGAGCTTGCCACCGCGATGAAAGAGGCGCGCATCAAGCCCGAATGGGAAGTTATGTCGCTGTCGGATTTGTTGTGGGTGAATGATTTGATCGTCCTGGGCTTCGACCAACCTCCTTACTACATCAATATCGTGCTCGGAACGGACAAGCTCATGTCGGGCGCCACCCCTTATACCCCTAAGAATCTTCAGCGATTCGTCGAGGATCTTCCGAATCAGTCGGTGTTCGGTGTGAGCGCCATCGGTCCAGCTCAGTTGCCGGCATCGGTGCACTCCTTGATTCTCGGTGGTCACGCCCGCGTCGGCTTGGAGGACAACATCTACTATGAGCGCGGGCGGCTCGCCACCAATGTCGAACTCGTCGAGCGCATGGTTCGCATCATCCGTGAACTGAACTTGGAGGTCGCGACGCCAAGTGAAGCCCGAGAAATACTCGGCTTGACGGTCCCACGAGTGACTGACTCGTCGGCCTTGTCAATGACGGCAACTACCTCGAGTTCGTAGTCAGGCATCATTGTCAGGTCGGAATAAATGACTGGCTGGTCACCGATTCCAACGTGGTCAACGTGGTCATGGCTTTCGCTCGAATCGGTTCTTGGACGCGCACGTAAACCTTGGCGTCACGCGCGGAGAGGCCGTTCACTCAGATCTCGAACCCGGGGAAGGCGAGGAAATATTAGTAGTTTGACGCTCGTGCTCATCAACAGTCCACGGTTCTCGCGGGGTTGGCCCTCTACCACCATGCTGAACTACAGGCTCAACGGCACTACGAACGTATCGGTGTCCCACGGGACTGAACGTCTCAAATCGTCACCCGTCTTGCTGGTGTGCTCAAGCGGGTAACACGAAGAGCGAACCAACGCGATTGAGGTTCCCCAGAGAAAGTAGACACCCAACAATCCGACTCGAGGGTCGGATGGAAGGATGTCACCATGGGAGCAACTCGAAG
>Ga0307374_10006709_pt1 | contig 17968 bp, 15 predicted proteins | sample OX3MG_FD_202532 | JGI IMG/M metagenome (GOLD analysis project Ga0307374, IMG submission 202532) | Soil microbial communities from Risofladan, Vaasa, Finland - OX-3 | ecosystem: Environmental > Terrestrial > Soil > Coastal area > Acid sulfate soil | place: Finland: Risofladan, Vaasa | collected... | reverse complement strand
AAGTGGGTTCGGTCCTCCACGCGGTATAACCCGCGGTTCAACCTGCTCATGGGTAGTTCACGCAGTTTCGCGTCTACCACCAGCGACCAATTGCGCCCTATTCAGACTCGGTTTCCCTGGGGCTTCGATCCTTAAGATCTTAACCGAGCCGCTGACGGTAACTCGCCGGATCATTATGCAAAAGGCACGCCGTCACACGTGATTCGAAGAATCATAGTGCTCCGACCGCTTGTAAGCGCATGGTTTCAGGTTCAGTACCTCCCCTAGCCGGGGTTCTTCTCATCTTTCAGTCGCCCTACTGAGTTTGCTATCGGTCGTCAGAGAGTATTTAGCCTTACGGGATGGTCCCCGTAGATTCAGTCGAGATTCCACGTGGCTCGACCTACTCAGGTACTCCTCGAGAGGTGGTTCCGCTTTCGCTTACGGGACTGTCACCCTCTGTGGTTCAACTTTCCAAAAGATTCTGCTAGCAGACCACTTTGTAACTCTCATGTGAGGAGCCCTACAACCCCGCAGAGGAAAACCTCCGCGGTTTGGGCTGTTTCCCGTTCGCTCGCCGCTACTGAGGAAATCGAGTTTTCTTTCTCTTCCTGCGGTTACTGAGATGTTTCAGTTCGCCGCGTTGGCGATGCATGCCTATGAATTCAGCATGCATTAGTTCGGGAATCTCGGGATCAACGTTCGTTTGACAACTCCCCCGAGCTTTTCGCAGTCTTCCACGCCCTTCAAAGCCTTCTGACGCCAAGACATCCCCCATGCGCTCTTAGTAGCTTGACCACATTTATCCAAAGCTCTTTCCAAAGAAATCGCCTTCGACAAAACGCGGCCGCCACTACGACCAACCCTCGGCAACAACATGCTTGCCAAGCCATTGATCGAGTAACGTTTTTTTGATCCTCGGTTAGCCCGACGACAAACTGCTTGCAGTTGCCGCCAGGCGACCGTGTACTAAGTGCCGTGAGAACCAGCCGCCTTCATTCCCGATTCGCCTGAAACCAAAAGGCCTCAAACGTCTCGCGAACTCAGACCGGCTGCTTCATCAAGATGCCACTCTTACCACAACCAAATTGTCAAAGACCAAACCAGTAGAGCAACCAAAGTCACCCAACCAGCCTGCCAAGCAGGCAGAGGCCGAATTCACTTTCGAGCAAGCGGCACTACCGCACACCCGACTGAACGCGCCCTCAACTTGCCTGACTTCCACCCACCCGTCGCCTCCGAATTCGCGTTCTTTGACTAGGGCCAACCCCAGTGGGAAAGAGCGAATATATCGAAGGTCGTTTGGCTGGTAAAGGGGGGTTTCGAAAAAGTTGTCGACTTTCTTCAGAACCCGGTTTTCCTCAGTGCCTTCTCTCTGAGCTCTGCTGGCGACTGTTCGAGCCGGCTCTCGAGCGTTTCGTTATACCCGAAGCTCAAGCCCGCCAAATCTCAAGCCCAATGGAGACGAGCGGGATCGAACCGCCAACCCCCGGCTTGCAAAGCCGGTGCTCTCCCAATTGAGCTACGTCCCCGAATCGAAATACGGCAACATCCAGTGGGCGCACCAAGACTCGAACTTGGGACCTCGGCCTTATCAGGGCCGCGCTCTAACCAACTGAGCTATGCGCCCAACAGCGTGAATTAGGCATTTTAAGATTCAGCCGCCGGCTGTCAAACGAACATCTCTCCTGTTTCGGCGTAAAGGAGGCCGGGGTTGAAGAGAACTCGAAATCGCCTTGGCCAAAAAACCGGCATAATCGGCTTATGTTACCAGGCCGCGGTCGCCGAAAACAACGAACGCCAAATCAGGATCCAGCACAGCTTAAGCAACGAAAGGAATCGCTCGATGGTACTCGTCGCTCGCGGCATTCGCTACGGTGGCTCGTTGGCTCTGGCGATCGCGATCGCATCGGGTCGCACTTCAGAGGCAGCCGCCCCCTCTGTGGAAGCAGCTCTGAAGCTTGCTCCCGTGCAGGCGGCCATCGACTACGATCTGCCCAGCGAGGCGGAAATCGCCAAATGTACGATCAAGGCCGAATCGATTGACGGCCGAACTGGCTGGGTGGTTCGCGGCCCGGGCGGCGAAATGTTGCGGCAATTCTCCGACACCAACAACGACAACGTGGTCGACCAGTGGTGCTATTACGGCGCGGGACTCGAGGTCTATCGCGATATCGACTCGAATTTCAACGGAAAAGCCGACCAATATCGCTGGTTGAATACGGCGGGCAGCCGCTGGGGCATCGATGAAGACGAAGACGGCAAAGTCGACTCGTGGAAGATGATTTCGGCCGAAGAGGCCTGCGCGGAAGCGGTTGAAGCGTTGGCCCATCGCGACGTCAACCGTTTCAAGCGGCTGTTGCTGTCGGCCGATGAGCTGAAACGCCTGGCGGTGGGGGGCACGCGCGGCCAGGCCCTGCGAGCAAAACTTGAAGCAGCCCCGGAGAATTTCCGGGCTGCGGCCGCCAAGCAGAAAGCCGTTTCGGCCAAGACGAATTGGATGCAGATGGGCGGCACGAAGCCGGGATTGGTGCCGGCCGGTTCCGACGGCGGCAAAGACGACTTGCTCGTCTACGAGAACGTCATTTCAATGGTCGAAACCGACGGCAAACCGGCCCAGGTCCAGATCGGCACCTTGATTCAGGTCGGACAAAGTTGGCGACTGGTCGACGCACCGCTGCCGCTGGATGAGAATCAGGTCGAATTGGCTGCAACAGGGCTGTTTTTCCTGATCAACCGAGAAAATCGGCCCGGCGCCGGCGAAGGCGTCCCCGGCGGTCCCGATCAAAAGACTCAGGAACTGCTGGCCCGGCTGGAAAAGCTTGATCAGGCCGCAGCGAAAGGCGAACAAGCGGCGAACGTGGCGGAACGCTGCGATCTGCTGGAGCAAATCGCCGAGCGGGCGACCACCGCCGAAGATCAGACCCAGTGGCTTCGCAGTCTCGCCGAGACGCTCAGTGCTTCGGTGCAAACCGGCTCCTACCCCGAGGGTCTGGAGCGACTGAAGAATCTGGGCGAGAAACTGGCCTCTCAAGAGGGCGGGGCGGACCTGGCAGCCTATGTCAAATTCCGCTATTTGACCGCCGAATACAACCAGAAGTTGCAGGACGAAGGCGTCGACTTCGCCAAGGTGCAAAAGAAATGGCTCGAGAATCTTCAACAATACGTTTCCGATTTCCCGAACAGCTCCGATGCCGCAGAAGCCATGCTGCAGCTCGGCATTGCCGAGGAATTTGCCGGCGAAGAGGACAATGCCAAAAAGTGGTACGGCCAGATCGTCGACCGATTCGGCCAGGCGCCTTCCGCGCAAAAGGCCGCGGGCGCGATCGCGCGATTGGACTCGGTGGGCAAAGTCTTGCACTTGCGCGGCGCCGGACTGAATGGCAAGACAGTCGACGTAGCCCAATATCGCGACAAGGTCGTGCTCGTACAGTATTGGGCCACCTGGTGCGAACCGTGCAAAGCAGACATGGCGCAAATTCGCGAATTGCAGGCCAAATACGCCAAAACCGGCTTTGTGGTGCTCAGCATCTGCCTCGACAGCCGGAAGGCTGACGTCATTGCCTATTTGAAGAAAAATCCCTGGCCGTGGAATCACATCTACGAACCAGGCGGATTGGACAGCCGGCTGGCCAATGAGCTGGGCGTGCTGACGCTGCCGACGATGCTGTTATTGGACCAGCAGGGCAAGGTGGCGAATCGCAACGTCAACATTTCAGACCTCGATCGCGAAGTCAAGTCGCTGCTGCGTTAAGACTTGCGGCCGAGGGCAGAAGATTCCCGGGGGGTGAGAACAGCAGCCCGGATGGTTTTCCATCCGGGCTGCTGTCGTTTGTAAAAACTGCCAAGACTTGGCCAACAGCGGAAGATGACGCAACTCATGGCCTTATACGTTCGCCGACCGGCAAAGCTTGACCTGGCCGAGAGTTGAGTACAATCCCGAGGCGGTGCGTCAACTTTGGCAACGCGATTGGCACAAGACTCGCTCCTTCACGTTTCCCGGCGAGTTCGACAGGATGTCGGCTCCTATCTATTACGGCCCCCGCAAGGCCAAGAAGGGAATCTCGGAGGGAAACGACCCATGCTATCTTTCGAACCCGCGTCGCTCATCTTCGGTTTGGCGATCATCCAAGGGATTGGCTTGGCCAGCGCATGCCTGGCCCGGATCGGCGAAGGCTCGATTCGGCAGACGTCTTGCCAGCGACTGTTTCTCGGGTGTTTAGCCTTGGTCGGCGTCTCGACGATGCTTGCCATGCTCGTGGGCCCTGGCGCCTGCGTCGCCAGCGGCGCGACGCTGGCGGTGATGGTGCTGACCGCCACCTGGGACTTTGGCGGGGCTGTGCTGTAGTTTGCGGCCGCACGTGAAATTGCCGGCGCTTCGCGTCGGGTAACTTTCTGCGAGAATTCGGGCGCGGCCAGGCGCTGGCGCGGCGCGATGTAAGCGTCGTTCGCAAAAGGACGTTGCGATCCGTCAGAGCATCCGTCACGGCGCCTATGGCTGCCCGGATCGGCAAAATCGAAAAAAAGCTTCCCCTCGGAACCGGATTAGACCGAAAAGCTATAGACAGGCAGTCAATGATCGGCAAGGCGAGGTTGCGCCGGGGGGGATCCTTCGCAACTTCCAAGAACCAGTTCGGGTGCGGGCAGCACGCCGGCGGTTCCCCTCCCTCCACGGCCCCGCCGTCCGATCTTTGCGCTTGAGTGCGCAAAAACTAGGCTATTTGCCGTGATCCATAGGAGGAGGGGAAGCATGCACCGCTTCATCGTAGCTTGGGCGATATCCGCAATCGCCTTGCTGTCGCCTAACTGGGCGTCGGCGTCTGATAAGGAAACTGCACAACACATCGCAGATTCGCTAAAGCAGAGCGGACGTCTGGTAGGCTTCAGCTTCGGAGTCAAATACCACGACGGCACCGCCTGGCTCAAAGGGCGCGTGAGCAGCGAAGAGCAAAAGGCATTGGCCGTCGAACTGGCCGAACAAATGCCGGAAGTTTCGCAGGTGGTCGACGAGTTGGCCGTCGAACCGGTCGCTTCGAAGCCATCGCCGGTCTTGCATGCGGTCGCGAAGGTTCGGCAGTACGAGCCGGAATTCGACTCGACGCACCGCTTGGCCCCACAGCAACCGGTGGTTTACGCGGCGAAATCGCCCCGAGCGACCTCCGCTGCGACGCTGCGAGTGAGCGAGCCGACGGTCGATCCCAACGTGAGGGCGACCGGCGGCGAACTGGCCTTCCCCAATTCCTCGACGGTGCGCAGCACCCCGACGCAGCTCGCCAGCGCCGAGCCCGCCGTTCAGCCGGTGAGCGCGAAGCGTTCGATCATCCGACGCCGCATGCCCTTATCGCATCAGCCCGAGCCGGCTCCGACGCCAGTCGCTTCGAACTCGGGGCCCGCCAGCGGACCGACGGCGGCCGAGACGCAGTTTTCCGGCACGTCGGAACCAGGCGTCGCCATGATCAACGGGCAGAAAGTGCGTTTGATCGCAATGGTCCGGTCGCCCAACGGCGGTCTGGTCCCGGCCGATCCGGCACTTGCCAGCCGACTGGCGCAGAATGGCCAAAACATGCAATTGATCCCGCTGGCCAGAGGTCAAAACGGAGCACTGGTTCCCGCGACTCAAGCTCCGCAGCAGTCGAACCCGAAGCGCCGTGGTCGACCGCTGTCCATGGGGGCGCATAGGAACCAAGCCCAGGTCAGGCCAGCCGCTTATCAAGGCGCGGGCCCGGGGGACATGATGGAACCGATGCCGGGCGCTCCGCTTCCGGCCCATGTTCCTTCCCCGATGGCCGGACCCGCCCCGGCCTATTACGACCAGCCGAACATGCCTAACTACGCCTGGCCGAGCTATGCGGCGTACCCGAACTACGCCGGCTTGACGTATCCGAGGCAATACTCGCCTACGGCCTGGCCGTATATCGGTCCTTTCTATCCTTATCCCCAGGTCCCGCTCGGTTGGCGGAAAGTGACCTTGGAATGGGATGACGGCTGGTGGTTCTTGGACTTCGACGACAAGAACGGCCACTAGCTCGCGGCAAACAGTGCTGCGGAGCATGCACTCCCCCGAAGCCCCCGGCGGAAGCCTTCCGCTCGGGGGCTTTTTTTGTCTCGGCAGTTCCGTTTTTTTCAACAAAACCGGAAAAACCCGCAAGTTCGGCCCGTTTTGACTCGATAAGTAGTGCTGGCCACAGCAGGACAGGCTCAGGCAACGCCATCGAGCCTGCCGCTGAAGGCCAGCTTGCTTGATTCATTTTACTGAGGTTCGACCAGTTCAGGTCGCTTTGAGGGATTGACCATGTCGTGCAAGTCGCTCCATGCTCCGGTGCTTACCTTGATGGCGATCTTCGCGCTAGGGGCGTCTGGTTGCACCTGGCCCTTGAATTCGGTGTTTAGCGGCCCGTCGATACATCTTCCCGTGCCGATTCCCCTGAGCCCCTATTTCCAGAAAGAGCAAGAAGACCGCTTCTGGATGAGAGAGCGCTACTCCCGGGTGCCGATTCTCGGACCGATCACCGCGGGCGGTCCGGCCGTCGCCTTGGATCCGCCTTCGCCGGACGAGGTGATGCGGGCCTTGGAACGAGCCCGGCCGGTCGAAGGCGGCTTCCCGCTGCTGCACGAAGTGCAACGCAACAACGTGCGGATGGTGGTCGAGCCGATTTCCGACTTCGTCGATCCGCCGCGCGTCTATCCGCTGATCGGACCCGCCCAACTGCACCACGCTCATTACAAGTGCATCATTTACTACACGGAAGTCACTCGCGTCGGCTGGCCAGTGCCTTATACGACGGTCGACGAAGACTCCCAAGAGGTGATCTACATTGACCATAACCACTTCCACATGGTCGGCAATGTGAACGACGGTCCGGGCGGCAACCTCTAACAGGGCAACCTATTTGAGCATCGCAACTTAGAAGCGGCAACGAAGGGCCGACCCGACTCAGTAAGGACTTGTCGCGCCAGGCGCAGCAGGGGTAGGATGAGTGACGGGCTGAAACGGTTTCTCGGCGATGGTTGCTCACCTCGCGATGCACGCAGTTGCGAAATTTACCCCAGCGCTCGCTCTCGTCTTGGCGTTGGCCTGTGAGACGCACGTGGTCGCCGGAGCGGCCGAAGACCAGTATGCGATCGGGGCCGGCCACTACCTGCAGCAACGCTGGAAGCTCGCCGCAAGCGAATTTCGTACATTTCTGACCGACTATCCGAATCATCCCAAGGCGAGTCGCGCCCAGTTCTATTTGGCCGAAGCGTTGGTGCAGCTACGAGAATTCGAGCCCGCGGCGGCTGAATTCCGGGAATTTCGGCGCAAGCACCCTCAAGACCCGCTGGCCGCCAAGACCTTGTTCCGCTCGGGCGAAGCCTGCTATCTCGCCGGAAAGCTGGACGAAGCCGAGCGCGACCTCGCCGAGTTTCAAGCTCAGGCGCCCGACGCGACTCTGAACGCCTACGTTCTGCCCTACTTGGGCGATATTGCGGCGCAACGCCACGAGGCGGCCAAAGCGCAGCAGCTCTTCAGCCAAGGTCTTAAGCGCTTCCCGCAAGGCCCGCTGCAGGACGATTGCCGCTTCGGCTTGGCCAAAGCCTTAGAAGAGCAAGGCGACATCGAAGACGCCCAGCGGCTCTACCTGGCGCTGGCCTCGAAGATCGCCAGTCCTTGGGCCGATGATGCCCAATTCCGTCTCGGCGCCAGCCAGTATGCCGGCGGCGATTACACGGCCGCCTTGGAAACCTTTGACGCGTTCGGAACGACTTTCGCCAAAAGCGAGTGGCAGGGCAAGGCCGCGCTGGCCGCCGGCCAATCGCTGTTTTTTCTCGAGCGATACGACCAGGCTTTGGCGCGTTTCGAGCCCCTTGCAACCCAGCCCGACGTCGGCTTGGAGGCTCGTTATTGGATCGGACTGACCCAAAAAGCTCGGCATGAGTGGGATGCCGCAATTAATACGCTGTTGGCCGCGGCGGCCGAAGAACAGCGCCCGCCGCTTGCCCCGGCGCTGCACTTTCATGCCGGCGACGCCTTGGTGCAGGCGGGCAGACTGAAGGACGCCGAGACCCAATTCGACCTGGTGCTCAAGCATTGGGCCGATGGCGAATATGCCGATGACAGTAAACTGGGCAAGCTGCACGCCGCATTGGCGGACGACGATCACGCGGCCGTCGACCGGCTGGCGGCGGAATTCGTCGAGCAGTTTCCCAAAAGTCCCTTGCAGCCGGGCGTCGATCGAACGTTGGCCCGGTCGATGTTGGCCAGAAAACAGCCCGATCGGGCGGTCGAGATTTTGGAGCGGCTCGTTGCCGCCGATGCCGCATCGCCGCCCAAGACTGCGGCAAAGCCCGCCCAGGCAGGTGCAACCGCCGGCGGCGCCCACGAGGCTGCGACCCATCGCTACCTGCTGGCCTTGGCTTACCTCGGCGTCGAGCGTTACGAAGACGCCCTCAAAACGCTCGATCCCGTCCTCACGCTGCCGGCAGGCGAGTTGAAATCCGACGCCCAGCGAGCGCAAGCGACCGCGCTGATCGCTTTGCAAAAGCATTCCGAGGCAATTCCGGCCCTAGATGCATACTTGGCGGCCAATCCTAAGGGGGAAGCCGCCGCCTGGGGGCAAGCGGAATTGGCGATCTGCCTAGTGCGTTCGAAGCAAATCGACCGCGCGAAACAAACCTTTGCCTTGCTCGCGAGCCAGCACCCCGGCGACCGGCTGATTCCGCCGACAACCGTCGCGCTGGCCGAAGCGGCCTTGGCCCTCGGCGAAAAATCGTGGTCGACCGAACTATTCGCCTCGCTCACGCAAGACGGCAATCCAGAGGAATACATTGCCCGCGGATTGTCGGGAGTCGCCTGGAGCCAATATGAAGCCGGGCAACTGGGCGAAGCCGCTGAAACCTGCCGGCAATTGCTGACTCGTTTTCCCCAGGACGATCTGGCGGCGGAAACGGCGCTGTTGCGGGGCCAGATTCTCGAACGGCAGACGAAGCCGGATGAGGCGCTGGCCATGTACCGGCTGATCGTTGAAAAACACGCTGACCGGCCCCAATTGCCTTCCGCGTTGCTCGGCGCCGCCAGGCTTTGCGAGCAATTGCAGGACGACGCCGAGGCGGCCGCTCTCTACGAGCGGCTCGACCGCGATTTCCCTGAACTGCCCGAACGCGATTCGGTGATCTATCAGTGGGCCTGGGTCCTCAAAAAGCTCGACAAGCCGGCCGAAGCCGACTTGCTGTTCGAGCGCCTGCGGGCGGCGACGCCGCGCAGTCAGTTCTGGGCCGACGCCGTCTACCGGCTGGCCGAAAGTGCAAAACAGGCGCGAGACCTCGCCCGGGCCGAGCCATTGATCGACGAACTGATCGCGGGAGAGCCTGGCCCGCAGATCTTGCCTCACGCCTTATATCTCAAAGCGCAGATCGCGATCGCCGGCGAACAATGGAACAAAACGCCGCCGCCTCTGGAACGGCTCGTAGTGAAGTTCCCCGACAGCAATCTGGCGCCCTTGGCCCGATACTTCATCGCCGAGGCGGCGTATCGCCAGGCAGACTACGAAACGGCGGGCAAGCGATTCGCCGAATTGGCCGAACTGATGCAAGGCAGCCAGGCGAACTGGCTGCCGATGGTGGCATTGCGGCAAGCCCAAATCTTGGCGGTGCAAAAGAAATGGCCGGAAGCTTTGGAGCAAGCTCAGCAAATCGCCGCCGAGCATCCGGGTTTCGAGCAGCAATACGAGGTCGACTATCTCATCGGCCGCTGCCTGGCCTCGCAAGGCAAGTTCGACGACGCCCGCACCGCTTACCGCCAGGTTACGCACAGCGAGATTGGCGGCAAGACCGAGACCGCGGCCATGGCCCAATGGATGATCGGCGAGAGTTACTTCCATCAAAAGAACTACGAAGCGGCCGTGCGCGAATACCTGAAGGTCGAAATCCTGTACGCCTATCCGACCTGGCAAGCGGGCGCCTTGCTGCAAGCAGGCAAATGTCACGAATTGCTCGGCGAATGGAAACAAGCCAGCGAGCTTTACGCCAAGTTGTTGAAGTCTTATCCCGAGACCCCATTCGCCGCAGATGCGTCGAAACTGCTGCAAGCGGCCCAGACGCGCGCGCAGGCGAAAAACTAGCTTCCGCGGGCGACGTGTCCCAGCGAGGTCCTTCATGATCGAAATGCAAAGCTTACCCCAGCCGTCATCGGAAGCGTGGGCGAGCCGTTCCTCGAACTCGAAATCCGGCTCACCATCCGCCGCCGCGGGCGTGCCGCCGGCTTTTCCAGCCTCCTTGCGAAAACGCGGCGCGTGGTTTTGCTGTGGTCTCGCCGTGACGCTTGCGCTGGCCCTGCTGAACGATAACCCAGTCATGGCCCAGTCTGACGGGCCCGCCGAAGCCTCGGAATCCGCTCCGACTCGCGATTCACGCAGCGCGGCGGAGCCCGTCTCCGAAGGCGATCTGATTCCGCAGAAGAACCTGCTGCAGATCATGAAGGCGGGCGGCATCTTGATGATTCCGATCCTGTTCTGCTCGTTCATCACGCTGGTGTTCGTGTTCGAGCGGGCCGTGGCGCTCAGACGCGGCCGGGTCATCCCCAGTCCGTTCGTCAAGCGATTTTTGCACCAACTCGGCGAAGGCCAACTCGACCGCGAGCAGGCGCTGGAGCTTTGCGAACAAAGCCGCAGCCCGGTCGCCCAGGTCTTCGCCGCGGCCGTGCGCAAATGGGGCAAGCCGGCCGTGGAAGTCGAGCAAGCGGTGCTCGACGCCGGCGAACGGGCTTCCAACGGTTTGCGGAAATACGTGCGCGTCTTCAACGCCGTCTCGACGATCGCGCCCTTGATGGGCCTGCTCGGCACCGTCTTCGGCATGATCAAAGCCTTCAACGATATTTCGACCGCCGACGCAATGGGCCGGCCGGAATTTCTGGCTCGCGGCATCAGCGAAGCGCTGATCACCACCGCAGCCGGACTGTCGATCGCCATTCCCGCGCTGGTTTGCTACCTGTTCTTCCTGAGCCGGGTCGATCAACTGATCATCGAACTCGATGCTTTGGGGCAAGAAGTCGTGTCCGCCGTCTCGCTCGAAGCGTTGCAAGAAGCCGGCAGTACGCCGAAGCCGGCGCGAACTCGCCGGGAATCGGCCGCGTGAGTTGAGAAATCCAAAATCCAAAATCCAGCACTCCAACGCCGTCCCATGCCTCTCAAGACCCACCGAGACGAAGCCCCGACGATCAACCTGACGTCGATGGTCGACGTGCTGTTTTGCCTGATTTTGTTTTTCATGGCGGCGAGCAAGTTCACGGAACTGGAGCGCAAGATCGGCTTGAAGGTGCCCGAAGTCGCCGACCACGGAGCTTTGACCGCGGCGCCCGAGAAGAAAACCATCAACGTTTACCGCGACGGCATGATCGAGTTGGACAAGCAGCCGGTGAAGAGCCTGCAAGAGCTGACGGATCGTCTGGCCGAGGCCCGCAGCCAGTTTCCCGACCTGGGCGTGATGATCCGCGGCGACGGCGAAGGACGCTTTCAGCGAGTGGCCGAAGCTCTGAACGCCTGCAAGCAGGCCGGCATCTCCGAATTGGGGATTTCGGTCAAGCTTTCCAATCCGCCGAGGTAGCCCGTGCAAACGCTGCGCATCGATCGCCTGCTCGATTTCCTCTCCGGCCCGCAATTCATTTGGGGGTTGCTGTGGCTGGGCCTGGTGTTGGTCACGCTTGCGCTGATGGCGCTGATGGTCACGCGCTGGGGACAGTCGCGACCGCTGGGCAAATGCGTCGCGCTCTCGCTGTTGACGCACGCCTTGCTGGCCACCTACGCCATGACCATCGATATCGTGGCCGCCTCGCCGCGAGAAACGCTGGTGCGGACGAAAATTGTCGAAGAATTGCCGACCGAGATCGAGCGGCCCGACGCCGAAACGGGCGAAACGACGGGCAAGGTCGACAAGCCCTGGGAACGGCTGGCGAGCCCGCCGCCTGCGACCGAGCAAGATCAACCGCTCGATCGGCCCGAGAGCGAAACCATGCCGGCCGCCCAGCGCATGCTGGCCGAACTCGCGCCGGTGCTGCCCAGCGACCTTCCGCCGACCGCGACGGACGAAAGCGAGATGCGGCCTCCGGCGCCCGAAGCGATCGAAGCGGATCGGCTTCTGGCCGAACAGCTTGAAGCGGCGACGGCGGAAACGATCGAAGCGCCGGCGGCGATGCGCCGCGAGGCAACCAACCCCGTCGCCGAGGCCGAGACCGGCCCCGAGCGCGCGAAGAATGAGCGGCCCGCGACCGAAACTCCTTCTCGCTCACCGCTGGCCGGACTCCCCGAGGCGTTGCTCTCCGAATCGGCGACCTTGCCCAGGATGACCGAACTGCCCGCGGGGCCGCCGGACGCAACGGCCTCGTCGCGAATGGTCGCCTTGCCGGCGCGCACGACGAGCCCCTTGGCGCCCGAGACGGAAGCCGTCGACTCGTCGGACGCGCGCCCCCGGCGCGAAAGCGCCGCGCCAGGGCTGAGTGCGATCGTTGGCCGCGGCATGCCTGGCAGCGGCGAACAGCGATTGGCCAAAGCGTTGGCCAAGGCCAGCGGCGCGCCGGACGTACCGCAACTGGCGCCTCGCCGTAGCGACACGGGCGAGCATTCGCTGCCGCCCATCTATCAATTGCGCCGCGCTCCAGAGCGCGCGGAAATCGCCGAACAGCAGGGCGGTTCGGCCGCCACCGAGGCCGCCGTGAAGGCCGCCTTGAAATGGCTGGCCGAGAACCAGCATCCCGACGGCCGCTGGGACGCCGATCAACACGGCGCCGGCCGCGAACGCAAAGTCGGCGGCCAGGATCGCTCGGGCGCCGGCGCCGAATCGGACACCGGCGTCACCGGATTGGCGCTGTTGGCGCTGCTCGGGGCCGGCAACACGCACCTCGAAGGCGAATACCGCGACCATGTGGCCCGCGGCGTCGCGTTTCTGCTCGACGTGCAAGCGGCCGACGGCAACCTGGGCGGCAAAGCCGATAAATTTGCGTTCATGTACTGTCACGGCATGGCGACGCTAGCCCTGAGCGAAGTCTACGCCATGAGCGGCGACGAGCGGTTCTTGGAACCCGTTCGCCGGGCGATCGGCTACACCGTGGCGGCCCAAAGCCGCTCCAGCGGCGGTTGGCGATACGGCGTGAACGACAAGGTGGGCGACACCAGCCAACTCGGCTGGCAACTGATGGCGCTGAAAAGCGCCGAGTTGGCGGGCCTTGAAATCCCCGCCCGCACCCGCGAAGGGATGATCAAGTTTCTCAAATCGGTGGCCTCCGGCCGGCACAACGGCCTGGCGAGCTATCGGCCGGGCGAACGCCCGAGCGTGTCGATGACGGCCGAGGCGCTCGTCTGCCGGCAGTTTTTGGGCCTCGCCCGATCCAACCCGGCCAGCGACGAGGCCGGCAACTTCGTGCTGACTCAAGTGCCGGGCCAGGGCGAGGCCAACCACTATTATTGGTATTACGCCACGCTGGGCATGTTCCAGCTCCAAGGCGAGCACTGGCGCCGCTGGAACAACGCCCTGACGGCGACCCTGGTGGCCCGGCAACGAACCGAAGACAGCTTGGCCGGCAGTTGGGATCCCGACGACGTCTGGGGCGGCCACGGCGGCCGCGTCTACACCACGGCCATGGGCGCACTGTGCCTGGAAGTTTATTACCGCTTCCTGCCCTTGTACGTGAAGGCGTCGGCCTTGGAAGATAGTGATAAATAGCGTCGAGGCTTCGAGATGCGCCGATTATTCCCACCCGGCGGGACTTGGATTTTGTTTGACACTGCTCGGCTTGCCGCGGTAGAATATCCGAGTCGAGAAGTGCGGCTCGCGGCGGTTATATGCAAAGCGGCGAGCGACAACTTCTCGACAGGTCGCCTGCCTGCGCCGAACTAAAGGCGGTTTGCACCGCCTTTCCCCGCCGGCCACAAACCATTTTCGCGAGCAAAAGGCTATGAGTCCCCTCTTCGGCATGTTTGGCGTCGGGCCAATGGAGTTGGTCATCGTCGGCGGGGTCATCTTGTTGCTGTTTGGCAATCGGCTGCCGAGCCTGATGCGATCTTTGGGCCGCAGCGTGGTCGAGTTCAAGCACGGCGCGCGGGAGATCGACGAAGAAGAGCAAGAGAAGCTTTCGGGCAAGTCGGAACGCATGGAAGAAGTCAAAAAGCAAGAAGGGGTCAAGCAGAAATAACGCTCGGCGCAGTTGCTTTTTGCATAGCAGCCGCAGATCATTCGCTCACGCGCGTTGGTAGCACGAGTTTTCTCAGCAACATTTTGCAGGACTTTGCCATGTTCGGATTGAATCCGGTGGAATTGATGATCGTCGCCGCGATCGCTCTGTTGCTGTTCGGCAACAAGCTGCCTAGCGTGGCTCGTTCGCTCGGCAAGAGCGTGACCGAATTCAAGAAGGGCATTTCCGAAGTTTGATTGTGAAATAGCCGCTCGCCCGAACGGCGGTTCGTCCGCCGCGCGGCGCCGCGTTGGTGGGACCCGTTTCTTCAGCAGCATTTGGTAGGACTTTGCCATGTTCGGTTTGAACCCGATGGAAGTGATGATCGTAGGCGCCATCGCAGTGCTGTTGTTCGGCAACAAACTGCCTAGCGTGGCTCGCTCGCTCGGCAAGAGCATGACCGAGTTCAAGAAGGGCATTTCCGACATTCACGAAGAAGTGCGATCGGCCGGCTCGAGTTCTTCTTCGCGACCGTCACAACAAGTTTCGCACTATCACGAGATCGACGATCGCGAGGAAGCCACGGCGCCCAAGTTCGAGCCTCCCGCCGCCGAACCCACGGCCGATGTGGCAATGAAAAACGTCGAAGCGGAAAAACCCGTCGAAGCCTGACGCCTTTTGGCGGCGTTTAGTCGGGCCGGCTCTTTGGGTTTTTTTTCAGTCTGCCAGCAGCGGAATCGCCCCGATCCAATCCGATCAAGGCCGTAGATCAACTCGTCCCGTAGTTCAACTCGATGAGCGAGCGGCGGATCAACTTGGAGCAGTTGCCCGCGACGCTGCTGGGCGGCGACGGTCGGCCGTTTTCGGTGCGAGAACGCATCGAAGATACGGAGCACAACGTCGAAGATCTGCTGCTCTGCCTGCAAGCACTGCGGGCCGACGACGTGCCGTCGATCAGTTGGAACTGGGACGAGAACGCCTGGCATCCCGACGCCCCGCGCGACGAGCACTATCCGCAATATTTCGCGAGCGAGACCGGCGCCGCCAGCGCCGATTATCACGTGCTTTGGTCGGCGCCCTTGTGCCGCCGCGATGCGAGTCGCGATTGGCGCGACGGCGAGCGATATTTCCAAGGCGTCGGGCGGCAGGTCCTGTTGTTCGATTACCGCCTGCAAGTTGACCGCGGCGCCGGGGCGAATGTCTCCTCGACCGATGGGCGATTGGCGCACGACTCGCTTCGCGTCGCGGCGGGCATGCACGAAGGCGAGCCGCTGCGCGAGGCCTTCGCCAGCTCGCAGGGCAACAAGATCAAGGTCGATGCCCCGCTCTTGATGACGCTCGTGCGCTGGATCGACGAGTTGAAGGATTACCTGCGGCTGGAAAAACAGGTGCTCGCGACGCTCGAGCGGCGAGCGAATCGCCATGCGGATTTGAATCTGCACTCGAATGAGTAAGCAGTCGCTTGGCTCGTCGCATTGGGGGCCTATTGGCGGACAAGCGAGGGCCGCGCTGGCGCCCCAACTCGTCAGCGAGTTGTAATGCAATTAGAATCGACTTTGCGGCAGACGTGCTGATTGCACTCCTCCAACAGCGACTTTTCCGCAGAACGATTGGGGGCTAACCGATGGGTCACACGCCGGGACGCGGGCATCGCAGAAAGTCGGATCCGGCGAAAAAACGAAACTTTACCGAGCGCGCTCGGAAGCAGAGGGAAGAGGCCGATAGAAAATATGACGAGGCCGTGCGAGCATGGAATGAAATGTCGGAACAAGCCCGTAATCTGCGTCCCGAACTCGATCCGGAACTAATTCGCCCTCGCTGGAGGTAGTTAAACAATGCTGCTGCAAGCGCACGCGCCCCCGAAGACCCGGCGCGCATTTTCCAACGGCTGGGACGAGTTGGACTATCTGTGCAAGAAAATTCGCTATTGGCTTTACCTGGAAAAGCGAAGCGATATCGCACGGCGATATCTGAATCGCTTGGATCGTACTCTCAAGGCTTTGCCTAAGAATTCCGTCGCCATCTTGCGCGAAGAGGGGCTGGCGTTGCTCTATGAACTCCGAGGGGAGACGACGAAGGCCATTAAGCACCGGCGAAAGGAAATCGAGCGAATGCAGCAACTCCACAAGGAAGCTCGCTCTGCAACGAAAAATAGTGCGGCTTATATGCTCCGCGACCGAAATCTCTCGGACTTGGAAGACCGCCGAGCTGTTCTGAAGGCGCTCGAGCGAGAAGCGTCCTAGAGACTCGAAAACCAACGTCGGCATCGCAAGCAACAGCTCCATGAAATACGCCATCTGCAACGAAACGTTTTTGGACTGGCCGCTCGACAAGGCTTTCGCCTTCGCGCGCGAGTGCGGCTATACGGGCATCGAGATCGCCCCGTTCACGATCAACCCCGATGCCCGCAAAATCACGGCCGAAAAACGCCGCGAAGTGCGGCGCCAGGCCGAAGCGGCGGAGCTCGACGTCGTCGGCCTGCATTGGCTGCTAGCCAAAACCGAAGGGCTGTACTTGACGACGCCCGACGCCGCCGTCCGCCAGAAGACGGCCGAATATCTCATGGAACTCGCCCGGCTGTGCCGCGACCTGGGCGGTTTGATTCTGGTGTTCGGGTCGCCGCTGCAGCGCAACCTGATGCAGGGCGTGAGCCTGGACGAGGGCCTGAAGTACGCCGCCGAGGTGTTTCAAGCGGCGATGCCCGTGCTGGAAGATCTCGACGTGACGCTGGCCCTCGAACCGCTCGGCCCGGCCGAAGGCAATTTCCTGCTCACGGCGGCCGACGGAGTGAAGTTGATGCAGATGGTCGGGTCTTCGCACTGCCGGCTGCACTTGGATTGCAAAGCCATGTCGAGCGAGAGCGCGCCGATCCCCGAGATTATCCGTCGCTGCGCGCCGTGGATGGTTCACTTTCACGCCAACGACGCCAACAAGCTCGGCCCGGGTTTTGGCGGGATCGACTTCGTGCCGATCTTCGAGGCCCTGGGCGAGATCGATTATCGCGGCTGGGTCTCGGTCGAAGTCTTCGACTATTCGCCCGGCGTCGAGCGGCTGGCCCGAGAGAGTATCGAGTACATGCAGGAATGCGCGGAAAAGGCGCTAGGCTGATCGGCGACATGCGGTAGGGTGGAGCCGCAGTTCCACGTCCTTCCGATAGCTTGAGGGGCTGCGCCCCACCCTACGGTTAATTCGCAACCTTCAACTCGGCCAAGTGCTGGGCGGTCCCGACGAGCCGGTCCCAATTGTCGTAGATGTACTCGGGCGGGCCGCCGACCTGGGCGACCACCTGGGCCACCTGCTCGGTGGGTACCATCTCGATCGCGTTCCAAGGGCAGACGGTCAGCTCGTAGGGGTCGGTCTTCTTGCGAGGGATATGCACGCAGACTTCGCAGCCGACGCACCGCTCCAGATCGATCTGGCACCAGCTCTGCAGGTTTTGGAACTGGTCGTACTGCTGAATCTTGACGATGCAGTCGACCGGGCAGACCTCCAAGCACGCTTCGCAACCCGTGCAGTTGTCGGCGTTAATGACGGCGAGTTCTTTGGGCAGTTTCTTGCGAGGCCCTTGTTTGGCCATCGGCTGGTCCTTGGCAATCGAGGTAGCTGGTAAACTAGGCAATTGCGGCCGCCAGCCGCACTCCAATCATAGAAACAAATCGGCCGCCGGCCAACCGGGGTCGAGGGAAATCGCTTGCCCGAGCAGGACTACGGGGCGGCGCCCGCTGAGTTATACCGCGCACGCTCCGCGTTGACACAAATCGGGCTTGGTCAATTCAGGAGAGTTGGGAAGAATAAGCATGGAGCTGGGTGGCGTGGGATTCCGTCCGGCTTAGATGGACGATGGACGGTTGG
>Ga0307374_10006708_pt1 | contig 17970 bp, 16 predicted proteins | sample OX3MG_FD_202532 | JGI IMG/M metagenome (GOLD analysis project Ga0307374, IMG submission 202532) | Soil microbial communities from Risofladan, Vaasa, Finland - OX-3 | ecosystem: Environmental > Terrestrial > Soil > Coastal area > Acid sulfate soil | place: Finland: Risofladan, Vaasa | collected... | reverse complement strand
TGAGCTTCCCAGCGGGGTCGTGAGCCGCACTTGTGAGGGGTGGCGCCGTCCGGTCAGGCCCTCAGGTCGGGATGACGACGGGGACGAGGAGAACCGGCACCGACGTCGTCGCCAGGATGTCGAGCACCACTGACGCGTAAGGGCCATGTGTCTGGCGGGGCCACGCCACGACCACCAGATCGATGTCGGTCGTCGCCACGGTCTCGAGGACCTGCACGTCGACGGCGTCGCGTCGCTTCCTCATCCCGTTGCCGTTCGCGCCCGCATCGGGGGTGCGGTGGCCGTTGGCGGCAACAGCACAGGCGGCGGAGGGCGCAGGGGCGCCTGGGACCAAGCCACCGGGATCGTCCACCATGTGAAGGGGGATGCTGACGGTGTCAGGGCGCCGGATCCCGGTCAAGGCCGTGGCGGCAGCCAGGGCGGTGGCTCCCGTCCCGTCGAGGAGGGTTAGGACCCTCTGGGGCCCGCGCCAGGAGCGGACCGACGCCGGCACGAGCAGGAGCGGTTGGGTGCAGCGTCGAGCCAGCGCCACGGCCGTGCCGGCCGTGCGTCGTCCGCCGGCGCGCCGCTGGCGTTGCCGAGCGCCGAGCACGGTCATCGCCGTGACCGGTAGCTCGACCAGTTCGGCCAGGAGCCCTTCGGGGCGCCCTTGGAGCTCGTAGGACTCACCTCGCGCCACGCGGCCGATGGCGGCGTGGCGGCTCTCGCCTCGCAAGCCGATGCCCGGGACCACCCTGACGCTGCGGACGGGGAGACCCATGTCACCGGCGACCACGGTGGCGACATGAAGGACCGCCTCCTCGGCCGGGGGGCCGTCGATGGCGGCGAGTACGAACCTCAGATCACCGCGCACCTTTACAGTCCACGCCCTGGTGCCTCCTGCCGACAGGGCACAAGGTCACCGCAGCCGAGGTACCACGACCCTCCGGCTGTCCTGGTCTGGCCACGGCAGGCCAAGGGCGGAGCTGCGGCTACGGTCGCAGCGTGCCGCGAGCCGCCGTGTGGGATCTAGGGAGTAGCTCGTTCCAGGTGCTCGTATGCGACGCCGACGAGTGTGGCGGCCTGCAACCGGTCATGCGCCGCCGGGCTCTTTTGAACCTCGGCCTGTCGGTGGGGGCCAAGGGGGCGATCCCGGCCGAGCGCATCGCCGCCTCACTCGCCGCCGTGAAACGCCTGCGGTCGGGGCTCGACGAAGCTCGCCCCGATGTGGTGGTTGCTTTGGCCACGGCGGCGTTGCGCGACGCCGACAACGGCGAGGAGGTCGTCGCCCGGTTAGAGCGCCACGTAGGGCGGCCCATCCGGATCCTCGACGGTGAGCACGAGGCTCGCCTTTGCTTCATCGGCCAGCGTGGGGGGGTGTGGATGGGCCAAGGACCCACGGCGGGCGTCGATCTCGGCGGTGGCAGCTTCGAGGTGGCTGTGGGCCAAGGGCCAGAAATCCTGCTGGCTGCCAGTGCGCCTGTCGGAGCCACGCGCCTTCGCGGTGAGCTCGCACTGGGCGACACCCTCGATGCCGCCGATCGCAGCGCCATTCGGGCGCGCACGGCAATGGCCGCCGCCGGCCTGGCCACGGCACTGGCGGTGTTTCCGGGAGTAACACGCCGCACCGTCGTGAGCGGCGGCACGGCTCGGGCTTTGGCCCGTCTGGCCACGGCCCGGTTAGGGGACCGGGAAGGGCAGGGATCGGGCGACGTCCGTCAGGTGGAGCTGCCCGCCGGCCAGGTCGATGAACTGGCCGAGCATCTCGCTGGCCTAGACCTCAAACGGAGACTGGCCCTGCCCGGGATGCCACCTCGTCGGGCGGCCATGCTCCCGGTGGGGGCGTCGATCCTCTCCACGATCGCCGACGAGCTGGCTGTGGAGCGGTTCGTGGTCAGCGTCTGGGGCCTCCGTGAAGGAGCGCTCCTCGACGCCCTGAGCCGTCTCTGACGCTGACGTGGGGGCGCTGGCTCGCGGGACGTCGGGCCCGAGAGTTCAGGCCGCCTATCAGGCCTACTTCTTGCCCAGGATGCGGTTCATCTTGGTGCCGCAGACAGGGCACGTGCCCTGTGCAGCGCGCCGTCCGTTGGCGAGCTCGACTTCCTGGCCCTCGAACTGGCGCTTCTCCCGGCATTTCACGCAGTAGCCCTCGTACGACGCCACGGTGTTCTCCTCACTGTGCTGCGCCCCGCCCAGGGGTCCGGATCGGGTCGGGCCGACGGTAGCGCCGACCCCCACGTCCATGGCGGATGGTCGTGTTCAGGGCCTACGGCGACGACCTAGCGTGGGCGTATGGCCACGAAAAGGGGTAGGTGGCGAGCCTGGAGCAGGGGTGGCAGGGTCTCGGCGTGGCCGATGGTGCGCAGTTGCCGATGGTGGCCTTGTTGGACGAGCAGTGGGCGTCGCTCGCCGGGCTGGGAGCCGAGCTGTCCAGCGACGAATGGGACCTCCCTACGGAGTGCCCGGGGTGGACGGTGCGGGACCTCTACTCCCACATGATCGGCACCGAGCGTTCGATGCTCGGTGACCCTGCGCCACCCCCTGCGCCCGATTTCCCGCACATCCACAACCCCATCGGATCCGAGAACGAGGCGTGGGTAGAGGCCCGGCGAGGGCGCTCCGGCCACCAGGTGCTCGAGGAGTTCCGCCACGTCACGGCCATGCGGCTGCGGCAGTTGGAGGCGATGACGGCCGAGGAGCTCGAAGCCGACGCGTCCAGCCCCATCGGAGTCGTGCCGTACCGGGAGTTCCTGTCGGTGAGGGTCATGGACTGCTGGGTGCACGAGCAGGACGCCCGGTTGTCCACCGGCCGCCCTGGTCACAGCCAGGGCCCGGCGGCCCAGCTGGCCTTCGACCGTTTGGTGTCAGCCATGCCGTTCGTGGTGGCCAAGCAGGCGGCCGCCCCCGACGGCTCGTCGGTTCGCTTCGAGCTGGGCGGCACGCCAGGCCGTCGTATCGAGGTGGTGGTGCGGGCTGGGCGAGCGACGGCCGAGGCCGTCGCTCGCCCCACGGTGGTGCTGCGCATGGACGCTGAGATCTTCTGGCGTCTGGCCTGCGGACGGGTGGACGGGGACGCTGCTCGGACCGCCGGCCTGGTCGGCATCGAGGGCGACGAGGCCCTGGGCCGGACCGTCGTGCGGTCGATGGCCTTCATGATCTAGCGCCGAGCCGCTGGCGATCTGTGCGCCGGACCGGCGGCAATCGAGGAGGGTTTGGACCGGTAGACTCGCTCTTCCATGCGCGCCACCGTCGCCCCGGTCGAGGGCAACCGGATGCGATTGTCGGTCGAAGTCGACGAGGCCGAAGTCGACGAAGCTCTCGACGCCACCATGCGGCGCCTCGCCCGCGAGGTGCGCGTCCCGGGATTCCGGCCCGGGCGCGTCCCCCGTCCGGTGCTTGAGGCCCGGTTGGGAGGCCCCGAGGTCCTGCGCCAGCAGGCCATCAACGACGCCCTGCCCGATCTCTACGCCCGCGCCGTGGTCGACACCGAGCTGGACCCCATCACCGCCCCCGAGATCGACCTCACCTCAGGCGAGGACGGCGGCCCGGTGCGTTTCGATGCCGTGGTCGAGGTGCGCCCGACGGTGGCCATCCCCGGCTACGGGGGATTAGTGGTCACCGTCCCCGGAACGGCGGTGGCCGACGAGGACGTGGACGCCCAGCTCGAGCGGTTGCGCGAGCAATCCGGCGAACTGGTGACGGCCGACCGGGCAGCCGGCGACGGCGACTACGTGACCATCGACCTGCACGGTGAGCGTCCCGGTGCCGAGGACCTGCACGTCGAGGACTACCTCTACGAGGTGGGCAGCGGCGCCGACATCGCCGGTCTCGACGACCAGCTGCGTGGCGCCAAGACCGGTGACATCGTGCAGTTTTCGTCGAAGCTGCCCGGCGCCGACGACGACGCACAGATCCGCGTCCTGGTCAAAGAGGTGAAGCAGAAGGTCCTTCCCGACGTGACCGACGCGTGGGCATCTGAGGCGTCGGAGTTCGACACGGTGGCGGACCTGCGCAACGACCTACGGGTTCGAATGGGCCGGATGCGCGCCCTGCAAGCCCAGATGGCGCTGCGCGAGAGCGCCCTCGAAGCGTTGGTCGAGTTGGTCCAAGACGAGCCCCCCGCTGCGCTAGTCGAGTCCGAGTTGCGCGAGCGGCTCCACGACCTGGGTCACCGCCTCGAGGTGCGGCGGATCTCCTTGGAGCAGTTCCTGGCGGCGTCGGGACGTGACGAAGCCACCTTGCTGGCCGAGATCCGCGAGGAGGCGGCCCGAGCCGTGCGAGTCGACCTGGCTCTGCGCGCCCTGGCCGAGGCCGAGGGCATCGAGGCATCCGACGACGACCTCGACCTGGCCCTGGCCGACATGGCTGAGCAGGCCGGCACTTCCGTTGAGGATCTACACCACCGACTCGAGCACGCAGGCAGGTTGCCCGCGGTACGCTCGGACAGGAGAAAAGCCAAAGCCCTGGCATGGCTGCTCGAGCACGTGGAGCTCGTCGATGAGGACGGGAACCCCGTGTCTCGGGACGACCTGCAGGTCGACACTGGCGAGGGCACCGACACGGCGGTCACGCCGATTGAGGCCGAGGCAACCGGGACACGAGGGAGTGGCGACGTGGATGTGGAAGTGACCGGAGAAGCCGAGGAAGGGCTGTGAATTCTTCCGCCGGCGCCAGCGGCTACCTCGTCCCCACCGTAATCGAGCAGACCAGCCGCGGCGAGCGGGGGTACGACCTGTACTCCCGGCTGCTCAAGGAACGGATCATCATCCTCGGGACGCCCATTGACGACACCATCGCCAACCTGATCTGCGCGCAGATGCTGTTCCTTGAGGGCGAGGACCTCGACAAGGACATCCACCTCTACATCAATTCGCCCGGCGGCGACATCACCGCCTTGTTCGCCATCTATGACACCATGAAATTCATCAAGCCCGAGGTGTCGACCTTTTGCTTCGGGCAGGCGGCATCGGCCGCCGCCGTGCTCTTGGCGGCCGGCGCCGGCGGCAAGCGCTTCGCCCTGCCCCATGCCCGGATCCTGCTCCACCAGCCCTGGGGAGGGGCAGCCGGCCAGGCCAGCGACATCGAGCTGCAGGCCAAGGAGATCATCCGCATGCGCGACCTGCTCAACTCGATGCTGGCCGCCGATACCGGCCAGCCGGTCGAGAAGATCGCACGTGACACCGACCGCGACTTTGTGATCACCGCCGAGGAAGCGGTCGGGTACGGGCTCATCGACGAGGTCATCACCTCCCGTGACGCCGCCGTGGCCGCCGAAGCAGTCGGCGCGGCGTAGGCTCGGTACGGGCGAGCAAGGGGGAAACGGGTGGCGAAATTCGGCGACGGCGGAGACCTGGTGAAGTGCAGCTTCTGCGGCAAGTCGCAGAAGCAGGTCAAGAAGCTGATCGCCGGGCCCGGGGTCTACATCTGCGACGAGTGCATCGACCTGTGCAATGACATCATCGCCGAAGAGCTGGCCGAGACCACGGAACTGTCGTTCGAAGAGCTGCCCAAGCCCCGTGAGATTTTCGACTTTCTGAATGACTACGTCATCGGCCAGGATTACGCCAAGAAGATCCTTTCGGTTGCCGTATACAACCACTACAAGCGCGTGCAGGCCGGCCCGGGCCAGTCGAGCGAGGTGGAGTTGGCCAAGTCCAACATCCTCTTGCTGGGGCCCACCGGGTGTGGCAAGACGCTGCTGGCCCAGACTCTGGCCCGGATGCTGAACGTCCCCTTTGCCATCGCCGACGCCACCGCGCTGACGGAAGCCGGCTACGTGGGGGAGGACGTCGAGAACATCCTCCTCAAGCTGATCCAAGCCGCCGACTACGACGTCAAGCGGGCCGAGACCGGCATCATCTACATCGACGAGATCGACAAGATCGCCCGCAAGAGCGAGAACCCGTCGATCACCCGGGACGTTTCGGGCGAGGGCGTCCAACAGGCGCTGCTCAAGATCCTCGAGGGGACCACGGCGTCGGTGCCCCCCCAGGGCGGGCGCAAGCACCCGCACCAGGAGTTCATCCAGATCGACACCACCAACATCCTCTTCATCTGTGGCGGTGCCTTTGCCGGCCTCGACAAGATCATCGAGAGCCGCATCGGGCGCAAGGGCATCGGCTTCCGGGCCGAGGTGCGTCGCAACTCCGACGCCATGAACGACGAAGTGCTCCGCCACGTCCTGCCCGAGGACCTCATGAAGTTCGGGCTGATCCCCGAGTTCATCGGCCGTCTGCCCGTGGTCGGTACGGTGTCGAGCCTCGACAAGGAAGCGCTGATCCGGATTCTGGTAGAGCCGAAGAATGCTCTCGTGAAGCAGTACCACCGTGTCTTCGAGCTCGACGGAGTGGAGCTCGAGTTCGGCGATGACGCACTGGAGGCGGTGTCCGAGCAGGCGCTCCTGCGCGGCACGGGAGCCCGGGGCCTTCGGGCCATCCTCGAGGAAGTGCTCCTCGACGTGATGTACGACCTCCCCAGTCGTACCGACGTCGGCCGGTGTGTGATCGATCGGGCCGTGGTGCTCGATCGTGTGCACCCCACCCTGGTGCCACAGGGTGAGCCGGCGAAGACGGCGCGGACGCGTCGCGCCGCTTCCTGATCCTGCGTCGCCATGCCAGCGCCGCCGGCCGATCTTGGCCCCACGGTGGGCGGCGACCTGGTGGGCTGGCTCGACTCACACACCGACTACGAGCAGGCCATGCCGACACGGCTGGGAGCGCCGACCCTGGATCGCATCCGAGAGCTCTGCCGCCTGCTCGGCGACCCCGAGCGCGCCTGTCCAGTCGTCCATCTGACCGGTACCAACGGCAAGGGCTCCACCGCCCGAATGCTGAGCGCACTGTTCATGGCCCAGGGCCTCACCGTAGGCACGTACACCAGCCCGAACCTGGCCCGCCTCAACGAACGACTGGCTCGCAACGATCAGCCCATTGACGACGGCGAGCTTGACGAGGTACTCGGGGCCTTGGCCCTGATCGAACCACTTCTCGGGGCCCGGCCGACCCGCTTCGAGCTGCTCACGGCGGCCGCCTTTCGGTGGTTCGCCGACAGTCCGGTCGATGTCGCCGTGGTGGAAGTGGGACTGGGTGGGCGCTGGGACGCCACCAATGTGGTCCAGCCGGACGTGGTGGCCGTGACCAACGTGAGCTACGACCACGTGGAGGTGCTCGGACCGAGCCTGGAGGACATCGCCAGGGAGAAAGCCGGCATCGTGAAGCCCGGCTGCCACCTGGTCCTGGGCGAGACGGCCCCCACTCGCCGCGACGTGTTCCTGGCCGCTGCCGCCGATGCCCCGGCCCGCGCCACCTGGGTACGGGACCGGGAGTTCGGGTGCGAGGCCAATCGCCTCGCCGTGGGCGGGCGGTTGGTGGACCTGCGCACGCCGGCGGCGCTCTACCAGGATGTGTTCCTGGCTCTGCACGGGGCACACCAAGGCGACAATGCGGCAGTGGCGCTGGCCGCCGCCGAGGCGTTCTTCGGTGCTCCCCTGGCTACTGACGTGGTCACGACGGCTCTGGGTGGCGTCACGGCGCCGGGTCGGCTCGAAGTGGTCGGGCGTGCTCCGCTCGTGCTGCTCGACGGCGCGCACAATGTCGCCGGTGTGCTCGCCCTGGCCGCCGCGCTGGTCGAGCTCCACCCGGCCGGCGGTGCAGTGGCGGTGGTGGGGATGCTGCATGGACGCGACCCCAGAGCAATGTTGGAGGCGCTGGCCGCCGGGGGCGTGGACGTCGTGGTCACTTGCACCGCACCGTCGCCGAGAGCGGTGCCGTCGGCGACCATCGCCGAAGCGGGGCGTGCCGTGGGCCTCACCACCGTGGCCGCTCAAGCGGTGGACGACGCCCTCACCTTGGCCCGGGCTCGCGTGCAGCGCGACGGCTTGCTATTGATCACCGGGTCGCTGTACGTGGTGGCCGAGGCGCGCCGGCGCCTCGCGAATGGGTCGTCTTCCTACGGGGCGGGTAGCCTCGGCGGGCCATGAACCGAACCCTGGTCATCTGCAAGCCCGATGCCGTCGAGCGCTCGTTGGCCGGCGAGATCCTCGGGCGTCTCGAGCGCAAGGGCCTCCGCCTCGTGGCCGCCTCCCTGCGCCGCATCGACGAGGAGACGGCCGGGCGCCATTACGAGGAGCACCAGGGCAAGCCCTTCTACGGCGACCTGGTGGGATTCATCACACGTTCGCCCTCGTTGGTCCTCGTGGTTGAGGGCCCCCCCGACACCTGGAAGATCGTCCGCACCCTGATGGGCCCGACCGACCCGGCCCAGGCCCCTCCGGGCACGATCCGCGGTGATCTCGGCACTGTGCTCACCGAGAACCTGGTGCACGGGTCAGACTCGGCCGAGGCCGCCGCACGCGAAATCGGCATCTTCTTCCCTGACCTGGCCTGATTTTCGTGCCCGGCCTTGTGCCCCGGCACAGGGCCTCGTAGCCTTGCTCACGAGTCCCAGCCCCGACGGGAGGCCGCCCGACCTTGGCGCCGGCTCCCGTTGCTGACCAAGAGGTGCATCTACGCGTATGGCCGACAATCGATTCTTCCTCCTAGGCCGTGACATGGCCGTCGACCTGGGCACCGCCAACACGCTCGTCTACGTGCGCGGAAGAGGGATCATCCTGAACGAGCCGTCGGTGGTGGCCGTCAACGTCAAAGACGGACGCCCGCTGGCCGTGGGAGCCGAAGCCAAGAGGATGATCGGACGGACCCCGAGTCACATCCAGGCCATCCGCCCTCTGAAGGACGGCGTCATCGCCGACTTCGAGATCTGCGAGAAGATGCTCCGCTACTTCATCCAGCGGGTGCACCAGCGCCGCTTCGCCAAACCCCGCATGGTCATCTGCGTGCCGTCGGGGATCACTGGCGTCGAGCAGCGGGCCGTCATGGAGGCCGCTGAGTACGCCGGTGCTCGCAAGGCCTACATCATCGAGGAGCCCATGGCCGCTGCCATCGGCGCCGGGCTCCCTGTCCACGAGCCGACCGGCAACATGGTGGTCGACATCGGTGGCGGCACCACCGAGGTCGCCGTCATCTCCCTGGGCGGCATAGTGACCAGTCAATCCGTGCGCATCGGCGGCGACGAGCTCGACGAGGCCATCATCGCCTACATCAAGAAGGAGTACAGCCTGGCCCTCGGTGAGCGCACCGCTGAGGAGATCAAGATCGCGCTGGGGTCCGCCTTCCCGCTCGAAGAGGAGCTCCATGCCGAGATCCGCGGTCGGGACCTCGTCACGGGGCTGCCCAAGACGGTGGTGGTCTCGACCCAGGAGATCCGCAAGGCCATCGACGAGCCGGTGTCCGCCATCATCGACGCCGTGAAGGTGACGCTGGACAAGACACCCCCCGAATTGGCCGCTGACATCATGGAGCAGGGGATCGTGCTCACCGGGGGAGGGGCGCTCCTCCACGGCCTTGACGCACGCCTGCAGGACGAGACCGGCATGCCCATCGTGGTGGCCCGGGACCCTCTCAACTGCGTGGCCATCGGCAGCGGCCAGTGCCTCGAGGAGTTCGAGGCCCTGAAGCAGGTCCTGATCACCTCTTCCGCCGGGTGATGTCCCACCACCCCGGGCGCGGCGCCTGAGGAGGAGCCGTGGCCAGGACCCGGCGTGCCCGGCGTTCCCGGCGCCCTCGGCTCACCATTGGACTGCTGATTCTGGCGTCCATCACCGTCATCACCTTGGACTACCGAGGTGATGCCCATGGAGCCATCGGGAGCCTGAAGCGGGTCGCTCACGACGTCTTCTCCCCGGTGCAATCGGCCGTCGACGCCGCGGTACGCCCCATTGGGAGCTTCCTCGCCGGTGCCGTCCACGCCGGCGCCCTCGAGCAGCAGAACGCCAAGCTGCGGGCCGAGCTCGGCGTCGAGCAGCGTCGCCTCCTGGCCCGTGGCGCCGACGCCGCCACTCTGCGCTCGCTGCAGGCTCTCGAGCACCTCAGCTGGGCGGCCGCAGTCACCCAGGTCGACGCTATCCCCAAGGTGGCGGCCCAAGTGGTCGCTCTCAACCCTTCTGACTTTGCCGCCACCGTGCAGCTCGACGTCGGCCGCGCCGAGGGTGTGGATGTCGGAATGCCCGTGGTCGGCGGGGCCGGCTTGGTCGGGCAGGTCATCGACGTGTGGTCGAGCGGCTGCACCGTGCGCATCGTCACCGATGCCCGCTCCGCCGTCGGCGTCCGTTATGGGAACCCGGCCGGCTATGCCCTAATGCAGGGATCGGGTATCGGCGATCCACTGGCCGTGCAGTACATCCAGCCCGGCACGGCCCTTGGGGTGGGTGAGGTCCTCACCACGAGCGGGCTGCAGAACGCGTTGTTCCCTCCGGGGATACCGGTGGCCCGGATAACCTCGTTCTCCTCGACCCCGTCGTCCACGCAGGAGGCGGTGTCGGCCCAACCGGTCGTCGACCTGGCTGCCTTGCAGTACGTGGACGTCTTGCAATGGGAGCCGGCCCCATGAGGCACCCCCCGCCGGGGCCCATGGGAGTCGCCGAGGTGGCTCGCTACAGCCTCCTGGTTTTCAGCGCCCTGGCCCTGCAGCACTCGCTGCTCGATTTCGTGCGCATCAGTGGGGCGCATCCCGACGTGATGCTGCTGTTCCCGGCTGCGGCGGGCTACGTGGGTGGCCCTGAGAGGGGAGCCACTGTGGGCTTCTGCACCGGGTTGGCTGTCGACCTGCTGCTTCCCACCACCTTCGGCTTGTCGGCCCTGGTCGGTTGCCTGGTGGGGTTCGGGACGGGAGCGGCCACGGCCGGCCTGGTGCGCAGCTCCTGGTGGTTGCCGGTGGTGTCGTTCACGGCCGCCACCGTGACCGGGTTGGTCGGCTACGCCGTGCTCGGTGCCGTGCTCGGTGACCCCGCCATGTTGCGCGCCGACCTGGCCTCGGCCCTGGTGGTGGCCACGCCGGCGGCTGCCGTCTTGGCCTTACCGGTGCGCGTTGCGGTGGCGTGGGCCGTGCCGCCGGCGCCACCTTCGGCCACCGCCAACCCGGGTGGAGCCTTCCGATGAGCAAGCGCCGTCGTCGCCTCGCCACTCGGCTGAGACCGGCTGATGCACCCCGACGGCGCACCCGGGCGGGAGGGGGACTGCGCGCCGCCATCCGCCGTCGGCGCCGCTGGTTCAAAGCACCGCGACAGCGCCGCCGCCGGCGACCTCTGGCCGGCGCCGGTGGCCGGCTGCGACAGGCCGTGCGGCCTCTGCGCCTGCGGCACCGGCCATCGACCGGGCGACCGGCCCCGGCGCGCCGACCCCGCCTGCCACGGATCCGCCCCCGGCGCTCAGTGGTCGACCGGGTGCTGCCCAGCGGAGACCCCTCGCCGCCGCGCACGGCCGTCCGCCTGCGCGTCCTCGGCCTGCTGGTGGCGTCGCTGTTCTCGTTGATGTTGATCCGGCTCTGGTACCTGCAGGTCCTGGACTCCTCGGCCTACTCGCGCACCGTCACCGCCAACCAGGTCCGGCCGGTCGAGGTGCCGGCTCCGCGTGGCCTCATCCTGGACCGTACGGGGGCCACCATGGTGGGCGACCAGGTCACCGAGGACATCACGTTGTCGAGGGTGACGGCCCAGCAGCACCCCGGCGTGGTGGCGGCGCTGGCTGCGCTGGTCGGCGTGAGCACCACCCAGATCGAAGCCGATCTGGCCAACCCGCAGTACAGCCTGTACAAGCCGGTGCCCGTTCTTGAGAACGCGCCGACACCGGATGTGCTCTACATCGGTGAGCACGCCGCGCAGTTCCCCGGAGTGAGCGTCGTGGCCGACACGAATCGCACGTACCCAATGGGCAATACCGGCGCCCAGGTGCTCGGGTATATGGGCCAGATCCAGAAGTTGCAACCGGGCTACCAGTTGGGTGACCTGGTCGGGTTGAGCGGGCTCGAGCGTCAGTACCAAGCTCCGCTGCGCGGGGCCCCGGGCATCGACCGGGTCGAGGTGGACGCCCAGGGCGACGTGGTAGGCAACCTGGGCGAGACGCCGCCGACCCCCGGGCAGGATCTGGTGACCAATGTGGATGCCGGGTTGCAGCAGACCCTTCAGCAGGCACTGGACCAGGAGATCACGTCCCTGCACGGGGCCTCCAAGGGCGGTGCGGCGGTGGCCCTCGACCCCCAGACCGGCGCCGTGCTGGCGCTGGTGTCGGCCCCGTCCTATGACCCCACGTGGTGGACCCCGAACGGGATCACCACGGTGCACTACAACCAGCTCCTTCAAAGCGGTGCCCTCAACGACAACGCCATTCAGGGTCTCTACACCCCGGGCTCCACTTTCAAGCTGGCCACGGCCACGGCTGCCTTGGAGACCGGGCTCATCAGCCCCAGCTACACCTTCGACGACACGGGTTCGTACACCATACCGGGGTGCGCATCGGGCGGTTCGGGTTGCGCCACCTACCACGACAACGAAGGCGAAGCGGCCGGCGTCATCAACGTGTCGCAAGCGATCACCGTGTCCAGCGACATCTTCTTCTACAACCTTGGTGTCCAGTTCTGGGACTACCGGGTCCGCTATGGCCAGACGCCGATCCAGGACGTGGCCACCAATCAGTACGGGTATGGGGCCGTGAGCGGCATCGACCTTCCTGACGAGACGAACTTCGCCCGGGTGGACTCGCCGGCGGTGGTGAAGAAGGAGCACGAGCAGTACCCCCGCGCATACCCCAACTCGGGATGGTTCACCGGTAACAACCTCGAGATGGCCTTCGGCCAGGGCGGGACCGTGATCACCCCAATCGAGCAGGCCGTGGCCTACGCCACCTTCGCCAACGGGGGGACCCGCTACGCACCGGAGATCGCCGCCGGCTTCGTCGACGCCAAGGGGGACTTGAAGCAACGCATCATGCCCAAGGTCACCGGCCACGTGTCCCTGTCGGCGGCCGAGTACCAGGCGATGCTGGCCGGGTTCGAAGGCGTCGTGCAGAACCCCAAGGGCACCGCCTACGGAACCTTCGCCGGGTTCCCCCTGGGCACCTTCCCGCTGGCCGGCAAAACCGGCACCGCCACCACCAACGAGCAGCAACCCAACTCCTGGTTCGTGGCCTGGGGCCCGCTGCCGAACCCGCAGTACGTGATAGCCGTGGTGATCCAAGGTGGTGGGTACGGCTCTTCGGCCGCCGGCCCGGTCGTCCGCCAGGGATTCGACTACCTGGTGGCCCACCCGGAGGCGCCCGTCCGCCTGGCTGCCCCACCGGCCACCACGTCGCCGTGCCCTGGCGGTGCCCCTGTGGCGGGTTCGGGCTCGACCCCATCCTCGACGAGCACCTCGACCACGACCACCGGCCACGGGGGCACCGCCACGACCACCTCGCCCTGCTCCCCACCCGGAGCCTCCGCATCGGCGGCGCCGAGGGGCCGCCCACGTACCGTGACCAGCAGGTCAGCCGACCGGCGGTCCCGGCCTCCTCCCGGGCGGCCCTAGACTCGGCCGGCACATGACCTCCCTTTGGCCGCGGATCGAGCCGCTCCTGGCCAGGGTCGCGAAACCGGCCCGCTACATCGGCGGTGAGCTAGGAGCCCGCCGTCCCGCTGGCGGGCCCGACACCGTGGCCTGGCTGCTGCTCTACCCCGACACCTACGAGATCGGCCTGCCCAACCAGGGCCTGCAGATCCTCTACGAGATTCTGAACGAGCGTCCTGACGCCTCGGCCGAGCGCGCCTACGCGCCGTGGACCGACATGGAAGCCGAGATGCGCGCCGCCGGGGTCCCGTTGTTCTCGATCGAGACCGACCGTCCGGCCGCCGAGTTCGACGTGTTGGCCTTCAACCTGTCGGCCGAGCTCACCTACACGAACCTGCTCAACCTCGTGGACCTGGCCGGCGTGCCGGTCCGGGGCGTTGAGCGAAACGGATCACATCCCCTGGTCATCGCCGGCGGACACTGCGCGTTCAACCCTGAGCCCCTGGCCGACTTCGTCGACGTCTTCGTCCTCGGCGACGGTGAGGAGATCGTGGGCGAGATCACCGAGGTGGTGGCCGAGGGCCGCCGACGCGGCGACGATCGGCACAGCGTGCTGCGGGCCCTCGCCGCCGTACCCGGCGCCTACGTGCCGTGGTGCTATGAGGCCCAGTTCTCCGACGGGCGGCTCACGGCCGTGGTGCCCCGCTTTCCCGAGACCCCGGCTCGAGTGGAGAAGCGGGTGGTCGCCGACCTCGGCGCGTGGCCCTATCCGAAGACCCAGCTCGTCCCCCTGATCGAGGTGGTCCACGACCGGCTGAACGTCGAGGTGTTCCGGGGCTGCACCCGGGGGTGCCGGTTCTGCCAGGCCGGCATGATCACCCGGCCGGTGCGCGAGCGCCCGGCCGATCAGGTGAGCAGGATGGTCCGCCAAGGCCTGGACCGCACCGGCTACGACGAGGTGGCGCTGACATCGCTGTCCACAGCCGACTTCTCGGGGATCGACCGCACCGTCAGCTCCATCATCAATGACCCGGAGTGCTCCGGCCAGGTTTCGGTGAGCCTCCCCAGTCTTCGCGTCGATGCCTTCACTGTGGGCCTGGCGGCGGAGATCCAGAAGGTGCGCCGCACGGGACTGACCTTCGCCCCCGAGGGTGGTACGTGGCGGATGCGCCAGGTCATCAACAAGCTGATCAGCGAAGAGGACCTGTATGCCGCTGTGGACGCCGCCTTCGCCCAAGGCTGGCGCCGGATCAAGCTGTACTTCCTGATCGGGCTGCCCACCGAGACCGACGAGGACGTGCTCGGCATCGTGGACCTGGCCCGTGCCTGCGCCGAGATCGGTCGTCGTCATCAGCCCAGCGTCACCGTGACGGCGTCGGTGGGGGGTTTCGTCCCCAAGGCGCAGACCCCGTTCCAGTGGTTCGGCCAGAACACGACCGAAGAGCTTCGGCGCAAGGTCGGGTTGCTCAAGGACGCGGCACGACGCGTGCGGGGGCTGACGCTTCGCTGGCACGACCCGGAAGCCACCACGGCCGAGGGTCTGGTGAGCCGCGGTGACCGCCGCATGGGTGCCGTCATCGAGCGGGTGTGGCGGGCCGGCGGCACGTTCCAGGAATGGTCCGAGCACTTCGACCTGAGCTTGTGGTCGGCCGCCTTGGAGGCCGAGGGCCTGCGGGTTGATGACACCGCCTACCGCCACCGGGCGGCTGACGAGGTGCTGCCGTGGGACCACCTGTCGGCTGGATTGCACCGTGACTTCCTTTGGCAGGACTGGCAGGACGCCCTGGCCGAGCACGGGCTCGAGGACTGCCGGTGGACGCCGTGTTACGACTGTGGTGCGTGCACCGGCTTGGGCGTGGAGCACGTGGTGGCTTCAGCCGTCCCTCCGGCCGGGGGGAGCCAGGGGACGGGCCAGGACTTGTCTGGGGCCGGCTTGGTGCCCGTCACGCTTCTGTCGCGCCCACCGGCACTGGCCGGAGCGGGGGAATCCGCCTCATGAGGGTGCGCCTGCGGTTCTCCAAGCTCGGCCGGTTGCGCTGGACCAGCCACCGCGACGTGGCCCGTATCTGGGAGCGAGCCCTGCGCCGGGCCCAGCTGCAGGTGGCCTACACCGGGGGGTTCTCGCCCCGTCCCCAAATCAGCTTCGGGCTGGCTCTGCCGACCGGCTGCGAGTCCACTTCCGAATACCTCGACGTGGCTTTCGACGGTGAGGTCAGGCCCGAGGAACTGGCCGCCCAATTGAGCCCGGTACTGCCCGAGGGGATCACGGTGCTGGCCGCCGGCGAAGTGGAGCCCGGGGCGGCCTCCTTGCAACAGGACGTCAGCGCCTGCAGCTGGGTGATCGACGTGCCGGCCGTGTCCACCATCGACCTCGACCGGGCGGTGGCGGCCACCATGGCGGCTGCCACGTTGCCCGTCCGCCGCGAGCGCAAAGGGCGCCATGAAACCGACGACCTACGCCCGTCACTGCTGGCTCTCGCTGTGACCGACGCTCCGGTGGGCGACAACGGCGGCGGCAGCAGGCTCCTGGCCGATCTGGCCACCCGGCCCCGGGGCGTACGTCCCTCCGAGCTGGCCGAGGCACTGGCCGTAGAGCTCGGGCCGGCCCGCAGAACACACCAATGGATCGAGCGCGACGGCTCCCGTCGGGAGCCTCTTGTCGCGGGTGCCGACGACGTCGCCCCCGCTATGGGTCGCGCCTCGTGAGAAGTTCGAGAAGGGATCTCCCCAATGTCCGATATGAGCGCCGGGTCCCCGGCGGCGGAGCCAGGCGGCCCCGCCCCGGCCCCCACGTCCTCCCCCGAGCCAGCCGATGCGCCGGCATCGGCACCGAACGCCCCCAGCACCTCTGCTGAGGCGCCCAGCCACGAGTTGACCACCCCGGCGGCCAACGGGTCGGCCGTGAGCCCGTCGGCGGCACGACGGCGCCGACGGCGCCGCCCGGCCGGCGAGGCCGCCTCTACCAGCGCTCCGCCCGCCCCCTCCGGCGCGTCTAGTGGCTCGGCTGCCGTAGGGTCGGCCACGTCCTCGCGCCCCCGCATAGGCGACACCCGACCGGCCCCGCCGGTGCCACGTCCGGCTCCGCCCCCCGCACCTGCTGCCGTGCGTACCACCCCCACCTCGCCCGCGGTGCCGGCACCGGACTCCGCCTCGCTCGATTCGGCCGCCGGCGCAGACGAGGACACCGAGGGAGCCAGGGGCTCTGGCCGGTCACGCCGTCGCAGCGGCCGAGAGCGCCGAGGCCGCCCGGTGGGCCGCTACCTCATGTGCGTCCATGTGCGGCCGCACGCCACCCAGATCGCCGTTCTCGAGGGCCGGACCCTGGTCGAGCACTACGTGTCCCGGGTGTCCGACGATGCCACCCAGATCGACGGCAACATCTACCGGGGCCGGGTCCAGAACGTCCTGCCCGGCATGGAGGCGGCCTTCATCGACATCGGCACCCCCAAGAACGCCGTGCTCTACCGCGGCGACGTCCGTTACGACCGCGACGACATCGAGTCACCGACCGGGGCCTCACCGAGGATCGAGGAGATGCTGCGCCCGGGCCAGACAATCTTGTGCCAGGTCACCAAGAACCCCATCGGGGCCAAGGGGGCTCGGCTGACCCAAGAGGTCTCGCTGCCCGGCCGGTTCGTGGTCATGGTGCCGAACTCCACGGCCTTCGGCATCTCCAAACGACTGGAAGACGTCGAGCGGCGCCGGCTCAGGCGCATCGTCGACGAAGTGCGTCCCTCGGGGCACGGTCTCATCGTCCGCACCGCCGCCGAGGGGGCCAGTCAGGATGAGTTGGGTCTCGACGTCCGGCGCCTGGTCGGGCAATGGGGGGCCATCGAAACTGAGGCGGCCCGGTCGACTGCTCCGGGACTGCTTTATCGCGAGCCGGATCTGGCCGTGCGGATCGTGCGAGAGGAATTCAACCGTGACTACCGCGGTGTGGTGATCGACGATCCGGAGCTCTTCGCCCAGGTCCGGGAGTACGTGGCCCAGGTGAATCCCGAATTGGTCGATCGGGTCGAGCTCTACGACCCCGTCGCCGAAGGGCTTCCCATCTTCGAGCGTTTCCACGTCCACGAGCAGTTGCACAAGGCGCTCGACCGCAAGGTGTGGCTGCCGTCGGGTGGCTCGCTCATCATCGAGCGCACCGAAGCCCTTACGGTGATCGACGTCAACACGGGCAAGAACGTGGGCAAGTCGAACCTGGAGGAGACCGTCTACCGCAACAATCTCGAAGCGGCCGACGAGATTGCCCGCCAGCTCAGGCTGCGCGACATCGGCGGCATCATCGTGATCGACTTCATCGACATGGAGATCCGTGACAACCGGGATAAGGTGGCTTCGGCCCTGCGGTCGGCCCTGGCCCGGGACAAGACCAGGACCCAGGTCTTCGACATCTCGGAGCTCGGGCTGGTGGAGATGACCCGCAAGCGCGTCTCCGAGGGGCTGGTCGAGTCCCTTTCCAGCACCTGTGCCGTATGCGAGGGCCGCGGAATCGTCCTGGACGAGACCCTGTTGTAAGATGGCTCCCCTATGTACGCGGTGATCCGGTCCGGAGGAAAGCAAGAACGCGTCGTCGAGGGCCAGCAGCTCCGCGTCGAGCTGCTCGGTGTGGGCGA
>Ga0307374_10006707_pt1 | contig 17970 bp, 19 predicted proteins | sample OX3MG_FD_202532 | JGI IMG/M metagenome (GOLD analysis project Ga0307374, IMG submission 202532) | Soil microbial communities from Risofladan, Vaasa, Finland - OX-3 | ecosystem: Environmental > Terrestrial > Soil > Coastal area > Acid sulfate soil | place: Finland: Risofladan, Vaasa | collected... | reverse complement strand
GGGGATCGTGATCGGCACCGGCGATCTGTCCGAACTCGCGCTGGGCTGGTGCACCTATGGCGTCGGCGACCAGATGAGCCACTACAACGTCAACGCCTCGGTGCCCAAGACCCTGATCCAGCACCTGATCCGCTTCGTCGCGACCTCTGGGGACGTGGACGAGGCGACGGCCGGGCTGCTGGGCGCCATTCTCGCCACCGAGATCTCGCCCGAGCTGACGCCGGCGGGACCCGATGGCCAGATTCAGTCCACCGAGGCCATCGTCGGCCCCTACGCCCTGCAGGACTTCAACCTTTACTATACTATCCGCTATGGCTTTTCCCCCTCCAAGATCGCCTTCCTGGCGCACCACGCCTGGGCCGACGCCGACGCGGGCGCCTGGCCGCAGAACACCCCCGACAGCGCCCGCCGCGCCTATGACCTGGCCGAGATCCGCCATTGGCTGGCGCACTTCCTCGGCCGCTTCTTCGCCTTCAGCCAGTTCAAGCGCTCGGCCATGCCGAACGGTCCCAAGATCTCCTCCGGCGGCTCGCTCTCTCCGCGCGGCGACTGGCGCGCTCCCTCGGACGGCAACGCGGCGGCATGGCTGGCCGAGCTCGAGGCCAACACGCCGGAGCGGTGAGATGCGCAACCGCGCCATGCCGACGCCGTTGCGCCAGGGATGGCCGACGATCCTCATCGCCGCCTCCTCGCCGCTTCGGGCCTGCGCCCCATGGAGGCGCGCGCCGCGGCGGAGCTGCCCCGGGGCGCCGGATGGCAGTTCGAACCCAAGTTCGATGGTTTCAGGGCGCTCGCGTGGCGCTGCGGCGGCGAAGCGGCGCTGATCGGCAAGTCCGGCAAACCGCTCGGGCGCTATTTTCCCGAGGTGCTGGCGCATCTGGCCGCCCTGCCCGCTCAGGTGTTCCTGGTCGATGGCGAACTCATCATCGAGCGCGGCGGCTTCGCAGCGCTGCAGCAGCGTCTCCACCCCGCGCAGAGCCGCATCCGCCGTCTCGCCGCGGAGACGCCGGCGACGCTGGTGCTCTTCGACATGCTGGTCTCGCCCACGGGCCTCGACCTCGCCGCCGAGTCGCTGGAGCGCCGGCGCGCCGCGCTCGAGAGCTTCTTCGACCGGCTGCCCGACGCCTCGGGCCTGCAGCTCGCGCCGATCACGCTCGACCTTCGCACGGCGCAGCGATGGCTGCGGCGCTCGGGGTCCAACGGCCGCGACGGGGTGATGGCCAAGCGTCGCGACGGCCCCTACCGCGCCGGCGAGCGGGCCATGGTCAAGGTCAAGCGCGTCCGCACGGCGGACTGCGTGGTGGGCGGCTTTCGCTATCTCGATCAGAAGCGGGAGGCCGGTTCGCTGCTGCTGGGGCTTTACGACGAGGCCGGGCGGCTGAACCACGTCGGGTTCACCTCCACGATCTCGGGCGCCGAACGGACCACTCTCACCCGGCGCCTGGAAGCCCTGGCCGGGCCGCCCGGCTTCACCGGCGCCGCGCCGGGCGGTCGTAGCCGCTGGGCGACGGACAGAAGCGCCGAGTGGACACCGATCCGACCGGTGCTCGTCGTCGAGGTCGCCTTCGATCAGGTCACGGCCGATCGATTCCGCCACGGGACCCGGCTGGTCAGATGGCGGCTCGACAAGGCTCCAGAGCAATGCCGGATGGATCAGCTCGCCGGCTAGCTCGCCCGATGCAGGCGAAGGCGCCTAGCGCAACATCAGCGCGCCGCAGAAGGCGACGACGGCGACGGCCAGGGCGAGCAGCAGAGCGCCTTTCAGAGGTCGGCCCTGAGTCTCGGTCTCCGCGGCCCAGCTGAAGGGCATCTTGGGCATGGCCGCCAGCTTGGCGCCGCCGCGGTTAAGGATCGGCCAAGAATCTTGGTTTCTTTCCATCGCCCGTCGAACCGGCCGCGAGCGCGCCGTCAGCGCGTCGGAACTCCTGAACCGGCCATGATTTAGCACCTATTGGGGGTGGAGCTTCTGGGCTCGTCCAGGAAGGAGCCGCTCATGGCCTTGAACCATATCCGTCACGAGGTTGTCCTCGCGCTGGCCCAGACCAAGGACCTCATCCGCGAGGCCAGCGCCGTGCTCGAGAAGGGCGAGGATGCCGAGAAGGTGGATGCGGCCGGCGAGCTGGAGTTCCTGGGGCGGCAGAAGGCCATGCTCGAGCGGCGCCTGCGCGAGATCGACCATCACCTGGCCGAGCCGGCGACGGCGTTCCGCTGGGTGCGCCAGGAATGGTTCAACCTCATGCTGCATTTCGAGAGCTGGATCGCCCACGGCTGAACATCGCCGCTCGCCGCAAGCGCCGCGTCCGGGCTAAAGGAGACTCAGGGCGAAGCGAAAGGTCCTCACGATGGCGCAGGCGCCCGCCCCGGCCGACGGATGGAAGCACTCCGGCGTGCGCGTCATCCCCGGCGACTCGCTCGATGCGACGACGGCTCAGACGCCGGGCATGGAACGGGCCGCGGCGATCGATCTGGCGCGGGTCGGCGCCCGCAGGATCTGGGCCGGGACGGTGCGCATCCACGCCGGCGCCAAGACCGGGGCGCATCACCACGGGCCGCTGGAGAGCGTCATCTACGTGGTGCGCGGACGCGCCCGCATGCGGTGGGGCGAACGGCTGCAATTCGTCGCCGAAGCCGGTCCCGGCGATTTCGTCTATGTGCCGCCGTACGTGCCACATCAGGAAATCAACGCCTGCGCCGACGAGACCCTGGAATGCGTGCTGGTGCGCAGCGACAACGAGGCGATCGTGGTCAACCTGGAAATCGCCGCGGCCGAAACGCCGCAGGCGGTCGCCTGGATCGATCCAATTCACCGTGGATCGAGCTGAGGACGACCCGGTTCGCGCCGTGGCGCCCGCGCACCGGCGCGCTTCGCGCGCGAAGCTTCCAGCACCTCGAGCACCGCGTCGGCGGCTCGTTCCGACGGGTCGGGGCCGCCGCGGCCGAGCTTGGCCACGGCCAGGCCCTGGGCGGCGATCTGAGCGGCACGGCGCACCGGATCGTCGAGCAGGGGTGCGAGTGCGGCGGCGAGTTGGACGCCCGTGCATTGCTGCTGCACGAGTTCCGGCGCCACGGACGAGCCGGCGGCGATGTTGATGAGCGCAATGTAGGGCGTGCGGATCAGGAACCGGGCGACGAAGTGCGTCAGGTGATCGAGCCGGTAGGAGATCACCATCGGGCAGCCGGCCATGGCCAGTTCCGTCGTGACGGTGCCGCTACAGGCCAGGGCGGCGGTGGCGGCGCTCATGGCGTCGAGCTTGTCGGCCTCGCCCTCGACGACGTGGACGGCGTGGCGCCAGCCGGCGACGCGCGCCTTGACCTGGGCGGCCACCGTGTCCGCCGCCGCCATGACGAGGCGCAGTTTCGGCCGTTCCGCTTTCAGGATCGAGGTCGCCGCTTCGAACGGGCCCAGCATGCGCTCGATCTCGCGCGGGCGGCTGCCGGGCAGGATCAACAAGACGCCGTCGCCGCGGCCTGCGCCAATGGCTCGGCGCAGGCGGGAGGGATCTGCGCCCGACGTGTCCCAGCTCAGCACTGGATTGCCGACGAAGGTGGTCGCGAGCCCTTGCGCCTCGAAAAGTGGCGCATCGAAGCTGTGGATGGTGAGCAGGCGGTCGACGGTCCTGGCCAGGGACCTGGCGCGGCCGGGTCGCATCGCCCACACCTGGGGCCCGACGTATTTCACCAGCGGCAGGACGGGCGTCGCGCGCCTCAGGGCTTCGGCGACACGGATCGTGAAACCCCAGGAATCGATCAGAACCACGATGTCCGGCCGTTCCTCGAGCGCCAGGCGCACCACCTCGCGCACCCGGCGCAGCAGCCGCGGTGCGGCCCACAGGATCTCGGCGAGGCCGACGATCGAGAGTTCGGCTATGTCGAAGGGGCTGACGATGCCTGCATCGGCCATTTTCGGGCCGCCGACCCCGACGAACCCCGCGCCGTCCCCGAGGCGCCGGCGCAGCGCCCGGACGAGGCCGGCGCCGAGGGCGTCGCCGGAGGCCTCGCCGGCGACGAGCATCACCTTCACCCCTCCATTCACGGCGTCTCGCCGGGCACGCCGACGACGAAGAGGCCAAGTTCGTCCGCCATGGCGACGAAGTCTTCGCGATCCAGCACCAGCACCCGCCCCGCCTCTCCTGCGATCCCCGCGAGGCCGGCGCGCGCGACCCGCTGCAAGGTGCCCACCCCGATGGTGGGCAGATCGACACGCGTCTCCTGGATCGGCTTGGGCGTCTTGGCGAGCACGCCGCAAGGCCGCTCCGGCGAGCCCCGGATCGCCTCGGGCAACTCGGCGACGCGCCTCAACATCGCGTCGGTGCCCTCCTGGGCTTCCACCGCGAGCACCAGTCCGCGGCACACCACCGCGCCTTGGCCGATGTCGAGCGCGCCGATGGCGCGCGCGACCTCCACCGCACGAATCATGTCGGCTTCATCATCGCGGCGCGGCCGATGCCGCCCGATCGGGCCGGCCTGCAGCGTCAGGTCGCCCATGACCTCGTGCGCCCCCTCGAGCCGGAATCCCTCCCTGGCGAACACCCGCGTCATGTGCCTGAGCAGCGCATCGTCGCCGTGACGCGCCGCCATGATCACGCCCGGCAGCGCCATCAAGCCGCGCAGGTCGGGCCGAACGGCGGTGAAATCCGGGCGGCTGACCAGGCCAGCGAAGCAGACCGTCTCGCAGCCGGCGGCCCTGAGGAGCCGCAATCCCCGACCCAGCTGCCCCAGCCGTGTTTCGCCGCCCGGGAAATCGGCCAGAGCCGGATCGGCAAAGCCCTTCAGCCGCAGGACAAACAGCGGCCGGCCGGCATCCTGGCAATGGTGGGCGAGGCTGACCGGCAGGGCGCCGCCGCCAGCGACCAGGCCGAGCTTGCTTTCGGCCGGGCTCAGAGTTCGCGCGCCGGCATGGTGATCGGCCGACCCTCCTCGGCGCGGATGAAATCGATGACCTCCATCACCTCCGGTGAACCGCCATAGGCCGCCGCCGTATCCTCCACCCGCTCCTGGAACGTACCCTCCTCGGCGAACAGCAGCCGATAGGCGGCGCGCAAGGTGTTGACGGTCTCGCGCGGGAAGCCGCGGCGCTTCAGTCCCACGAGGTTGAGCCCCTCCATGTGGGCGTGGTTGCCCCAGACGCTGCCGAAGGGGATCACGTCGTGGTTGACGCCCGCCATGCCGCCGACGAACGCATGGCGGCCGACGCGCAGGTACTGCGCCACCGCCGAGAGCCCGCCGAGGATGGCATGGTCCTGGATGATCACATGGCCGGCGATGGTCGCGGCGTTGGTCATGACGACATGGTCGCCGACGACGCAGTCGTGCGCCACGTGCGCGCCCACGTAGAAGAGCCCGTCGGAGCCGACGCGCGTTACGCCCCGCCCGATCGCGGTGCCGGCGTGCATGGTCACCTGCTCGCGGATGAGGTTGCGTGCGCCGACGATCAGCCGGGTCTGCTCGCCCTTGTAGGAACTGTGCTGCGGCGCCGCGCCGAGGCTCGCGAATGGGTAGATTTCACAATCTTCGCCGATCTCGGTGTGGCCCTCGACGACGACGTGCGAGCGCAACCGCACGCGCGCGCCCAGCCTGACGTCGGCGCCGACGATGCAGTAGGGGCCGATCTCCACGTCGTCCCCCAACTCAGCGCCCGGCGTCACGATCGCCGTCGCATGCACGCGGATCACTTCGGGGTCTCGACCATCATGGCGGCGAACTCGGCCTCGGCGGCGGTCTTGTCGCCCACGAGTCCACGGCCGCGGAACTTCACCACCTCGCCGCGCGCCCGCATCACCTCGACATGCAGCTTCAGCACGTCCCCCGGCCGCACGGGGTGACGGAAACGGCAATTGTCCACCGACATGAAGAGGATGATCTTGCCACCGGTATCGATGTCCCACGACTTTGACATCAGGAGACCGCCGGTCTGGGCGAGGGCCTCGATGATCAGGACTCCCGGCATCACCGGACTCTCCGGAAAGTGCCCGATGAAGAACGGCTCGTTCATGGTCACGCATTTGACGCCAACGAGCGACTGGTGCGGGTGGAAATCTTCGGCGCGATCCACCAGCAGGAAGGGCGGGCGATGCGGGATTCGCCGCAGGATCTCCTGGATGTCGATGTCGGCCGAGGTCGCCGCCGCGGCGGGCACCTGCTTCATGGTTCCTTCCGCCCCTCTCTTCCCCCGGCGGCCCGGCTGAGCCACGCCGCCTGTCGCAGCCAGCGCTTGACCGGCACGGCCGGGAAGCCACCCCACTCCTCCCCCGCCGGGACATCGCGCATGACGCCCGCCGCGGCGGCAAGACGCGCTCCAGCCCCAATGGTCACGTGGTCGGCGACGCCGACCCGGCCGCCTGCCTGCACGCCGTCGCCGATCGTGACACTGCCGGAGATGCCCGTATGCGCCGCCAGCACACAGTTGCGCCCGATGCGGACGTTGTGGGCGATTTGGACGAGGTTGTCGATCTTGGTGTTTTCGCCGATGACCGTGTCTTCGAAGGCGCCGCGGTCGATGCAGGCGCCCGCGCCGACGGTGACGTTGTCTTGCAGGATGACGCGGCCGAGCTGCGGCACGTCGATCAGGCCCCGCGGCCCGACCGCCACGCCAAAGCCCGGCTCGCCGATCACGGCCCCGGCGCAGATCAGCACGCCGTCACCGACGAGGGCGAAGCCCACGACCGCGTTGGCCCCGATCTGCGCACCCCGGCCGATGGCGACGCCGGGTCCGATCGCCGCACCGGGCCCGATCACCGACCCGGCGCCGATCTGGGCGCCGGCGCCGACGGCGACGCCCCGGCCGAGGACGACGCCCTCCTCGATTTCGGCGGAGGGATCGATGGCGGGCGCAGCCGGGTCGGGACAGCGGGGACGGTGCAGCCGCCCGGCGCAGATGGCCCAGGCCGCCTTGGGCAGGGCCGTGATCAGCGCCGCGCAGCCGCCGGGCGGCACGCCGGCGTCGGCCTCTCTGACGAAACAGGCGCCCGCGCGGGTCGCGCGCGCCTGGCTTGTGTGGCGCGCATCCTCGAAGAAGCTCACCGACGCTGCGTCGGCATGCCCGAGCACCGCAGCGGCGGCGATCGAGCGACCGGCCGCCGACGCGCAACGGGCGCCCGTCAGAGCGCCTATCTGAGCAAGATCGAGCGGCTCCGCGGACTCGAAGAACCGAGGATCCGGCATCAAGGCGGGGCCGGTCGTCCTAGCGGACCGGCGCCGAGGCCGAAGCCGGCGTGCTGTCCAGATGCACGCGGTCGAAGGCGAGCGTCTGGATCCTGGCGTCGAGGGCGGTGACGGCGACCGGCGACAGGTCCATCGACGGATTCACCAGCTTCACGCCGCCGGCGTCGCCGTCGATGAGGACGCTGCAATGCCGCTGCTGATAGAGCTGCACCATGATGGGATTGAGCACCTTGCCGACGGTGTCGAGCGCCTTTTCCTGCGTCGCCTGCATTTCGCGCGCGCGCAGCGCCCGCTTCTTTTCGAAGTTGGACGCCTGAAGCTGAAGGTTGGCGCCCCGCGCCTGATAGGCGGCCTGATCCATGGTGGCGCGCTGGGCTTCGAGGGTGTGTCCCTCGGTCGTAATGGATTCGTACTCGGGCCGGAGCTCGGCGTCGACCTGCTGGCTGAGTTCCTTCAGGCGCGCGAACACCACCTTGCCGACCTTGGACTGGCTGACGATCGCGTTGGGAGAGAAGATGCACAGGCCGGGGATCGGTGGGCCCTGGGCGATGTTCGCCGCGGTCGGCGCGGCTTCGCTGGCCGTGCGGCGGGCGGGCTGGGCCATGGCGGCAGTGGCCATTGCGACGATCGCAGCGGCGCAGGCGCCGGCGGCGATGACTGATCGTGAGTTCATGGGGTGTCTCAGAACCTCGTGGCAGTGGAGAATTGGAAGACTTGGGTGCGATCGTAGGGTTCTTTGACCACCGGCTCGGCGAGGTCAAATTCCAGGGGACCCATCGGCGATTTCCATTGGACGCGAATCCCGACCGATGCGCGCAGGCCCAGATTGTCGACAACATTGGTGAGTGGCTGATTTGTGGCGGCGTCGAACTTCTCGGCCCGGTCCAGGAGCCCCAGGGTGCCGACGTCGGTGACCAAGGCGGTCTTGATGCCATATTGAGCCGGCAGATAGTTGGGCACCGTGAGCTGAGCCTCGCCGATCGCGTAGAGCTTGCCGCCCAGGGCGTCCTGGAAGCGCAGGTCGCGTGGGCCGATGCCGGCGACCTGGAAGCCGAGGAAGCTCAGCCCGCCCTTGTAGAACCGGTCTTCGATGGGAACCGCCGATCCGTTCCAGCCATCGACGTACCCGGCGTCGCCCGTGACGCTGAGGACGAAGCTCTTGCTGAACCCATGATACCAGCCGGCTTGCGCGATCGTCTGAAGGTAGAACACGTTGCCGCCGAAGCCCGCGAGATCCTGCGACAGGTTCATGTAGTAGCCGCGCGTCGGCAGGATCGGATCGTTGCGCTTGTCCAGGCGCCAGCTGTAGCCGAACGCCGAGGTCAGGAAGGTGCCGCGCTGCTCGCAAAGCACGATCGAGACCAGCTGCGCGCCGGGGGCGCAGAGGCTGGAGGCGACGATCACCGAGTCGGTGCGCAAGGTATAGCGCGCCTCCATCGACGAATTCACCGTGAGCGGAAAGACGAACCGGACGCTGCCCCCCGTCTGGGCGCTCTGGTAGGAGGCGAATTGAGAGAAATTGTAGCGCGTCGAGTAGAGGTCGAACCCGGCGCTGACGTTGTAGCCCATGAACCTTGGCTCGGTGAACGAGAAGTCCACCTGCTGGTCCAGTGACCCGATCTCGACGCGCGCACGCACGTCCTGGCCGCGGCCGCGGAAATTCGACTGCGAGACGCCGAGATCGAGCACCAGTTGATCCACGGACGAATAGCCGGCGCTGGCGGAAAGCTCGCCGGTGGGCTGCTCGGTGACCTTGACGAGGAGGTTGGTGCGGTCAGGCTCGGTGCTCGGTTCGGTGGTGATGTCGACGTCCTTGAAGAAGCCGAGCGCCTTGATCCGGTTCTTGGATTGATCGACCAGCACCCGGTTGTAGGCGTCGCCCTCAGACAGCGCCATCTCGCGGCGGATGACGTAGTCCAGCGTCTGAGTGTTGCCGACGATATCGATCCGGTTGATGTAGACCCTCGGCCCCTCCTTGACGTCGAAGGTCACGTCCACCGTGTGCTTGTCGGGATTGGCATGGTATTCCGGGCGCACGTCGACGAACGCGAAGCCGGCCGCGCCCGCCGCGAAGGTGAGCGCGTCGGTCGCCTTCTGGATCAGATCATCCTGGTAGGTCTCGCCGGAGCGGATCGGCAGCAGCGCCCGCAGGATATCGGGATTGAGTCGCTTCAGCTCGGTGACCACGGTCAACTTGCCGAACCGGTATTTGGCGCCTTCGTCGAGGGTGTAGGTCACCGCGAAGCCGTTCTGATCCGGGGCGAGCTCGGCGATCGATGAGATCACTCGAAAATCATAGTAGCCGCGATCGCGGTAAAACTTACGCAGCTGCTCGCGGTCATACTCGATCCGATCCGGGTCGTAGTTGTCGTTCGAAGTGAAGAACTTATACCAATGACTTTCCTTGGTGACGATGACGTTTGCCAGCTCGTTATTCGAGAACTGTCTGTTGCCAAGGAAGTTTATGTTGATGATGCCGCTCTTTGGCCCCTCATCTATCTTGAAGATAAGGTCGACGCGCTTTTGCGGCAGGTTGACGATCTTCGGCGTCACGGTGGCCGAGATGCGGCCGGCGCGCCGATAGAGTTCGATGATGCGGCCGACGTCCTGCTCCACTTTGGCCTTGGTGAAGATGCCGCGCGGACGCACCTGCACCTCGTCCTGAAGCTTGTCGGTCTTGATGCTGGAATTGCCCTCGAACAGCACCTGGTTGACGATCGGATTCTCGACCACCTGGACCACCAGGGTGTCGCCCCTCAGTTCGATGCGCACGTCCGAAAAGAGGCCTGTGCGCGTCAGAGTCTTCAGCGCCACGTCGAGCTTGGCGGCGTCCACGGTGTCGCCCACCTGGATCGGAAGATAGGAGAGGATGGTCTGCTTCTCGATCCGCTCGTTGCCCTCGACGGCGATGCTGCCGACGATCCCGGTCTGTTGCGGCGGCGGCGGCGGTGGCTGGGCCGGGGCCGCGGGCTGGGCCTGGGCGGCGGCGATTGCCGGGGCCGCCAGCGCCGCCATGGCGCCCGCCATTGCGGCCCCTGCGAACAGGGCGGCGCAACGGGCGCGGGTCCTTGTCATCGGTTGCGTCATCACTAGCCGGTGACTCTTTGGTTTTCAGGAGAACAGAGCGCCGAGGAAGTGGAACACCTGCAACCTTTGCAAGTCGTGCCACGTGGTGAACAACATCAATCCGACCAGCAAAGCAAGCCCGACGCGGTAGCCCGCCGCCTGCGCCGCCGCCGCCAGCGGCCGCCGCGCGACGCTCTCGTAGGCGTAGAAGAGAAGATGGCCGCCATCCAGGATCGGGATGGGCAGGAGATTGACCAGCCCGATGCTCACCGAGAGGACCGCGGCGAGATAGAGGTAGCGCATGGCCAGGGTGAGGCCAAGGTCGATATGCTCGGTATGCGACAGATCGACCGCCTGCTGGGTGATCGCGCCGGCGGCGCGCGCGGCGCCGACGAAGCCGACGACCTGCCAGTCCGCCTTTCCGGCGACCAGACGCCTGAAATACTCGCCGGTGCCCGCCACCACCGTCCAGGTCTTCTGCGCGCCCCGCGCCACCGCGCCGATGGGCGAGTAGCGCCGCATCGTCACGTCGGAATAGAGTCCCAGTTCGCCCACCTTGACCGTGCCGCCCACCGGGCTGTTCTCGACGGCGACGGCAGGCGTGACGCCGACGTCGAAGGTGTTGGCGCCGCGATGGATCGTCAGCGTCATCGGCACGCCGGCGCGCGCCTGCACATAGCTCGCCAGGTCGTCCAGGCTGGAGAGCGGATGTCCGTTCAGCGCCGCAATGACGTCGCCGGGGCGGATGCCCGCGGCGGCGGCCGGCGAATCCGGCTTGAGCCTGGCGACGGTCGTCGAGGCGACCGGCTCGCCGAAGGCGCCGATCAGGATGGCGAATAGCGCGATGGCGAGGAGGAAATTGGCCATCGGACCGGCGGCGACCACCAGAGCGCGCTGCCAGAGCGCCTTGAACGGGAAATAGCGCTTCTCCGAGCCGACGCCTTCGCGCGCGACGATCCGGGCGCGAAGCTGGGCAAGGTCGTCCTGGTCGGGCACGCTCGCCATGTTCTCGTCGCCGGCGAAGCGCACATAGCCCCCCAGCGGCAGCCAGCCGATGCGCCATTCTACCCCCCAGCGATCGCGCAGCGACACGATGGCGCGCCCGAAGCCCACCGAGAAGCGGTCGACCGCAACGCCCAGGGCCCGCGCGGTGAGAAAGTGGCCCAGTTCGTGGACGGTCACGATGAAGGTGATGATCAGCAGGAACGGCAGGACGTAGATCGCCGCAGTCTCTAGGAGGGCCAACATGGGTCCGGACGGCTCCTTGCTTCGGCTTCAGGCTTTGCCAGCAAATCGCGACAGGACTTGGGCGGCGGCCCGACGGGCGCTGGCGTCCATGGCGATGGCCCGGCCCAGCGGTTCGGCTGCCTGGTCGGCGGTGAGCTCCCCCTCGCCGTCCAGCCGCTCCAGAGTCTCGGAAACCATCGCCGCGATGTCCAGGAAGCCGATACGCCGGTCCAGGAAGGCGGCGACGCCTACCTCGTTGGCGGCGTTCATCGCCGCCGGCGCGCCGCCGCCGGCCGCCAGCGCCTGTCGGGCGATGGCGAGCGCCGGAAAGCGCGTCTCGTCGGGCGCTTCGAAGGTCAGATGGCCGATGGCGGCCAGATCGAGCCTCGGCGCCGGCCACGCGATGCGATCGGGCCATGACCAGGCGCAGGCGATCGGGGTGCGCATGTCAGGCGCTCCGAGCTGGGCCAGGGTCGAGCCGTCAGCGTACTCCACCATGCTGTGCACCACCGACTGGGGATGGATGAGGACGTCGATGCGCTCCGATGGCATTGCGAAGAGGTAGGATGCCTCGATCATCTCCAGCCCCTTGTTCATCATCTGGGCGGAGTCGACCGAGATCTTCGGACCCATGCTCCAGTTGGGGTGGGCGATGGCCTGCTGGGGAGTCGCTGCGGCCATCTCCGCCCGCGTCCAACTCCGGAACGGACCGCCCGAGGCGGTCAGGATGAGTCTTTGCACCCGCCCCTCGCTGACGGGCTGCAGCACCTGGAAGATCGCCGAATGCTCGGAATCCACCGGGATCACGCCGCCACCTGCCGCCTTGGCCGCAGCCAGCAGCGCCGGACCGGCGCAGATCAGGCTCTCCTTGTTGGCGAGGGCGATGGTCGAGCCGGCCGTGGCCGCGGCCAGCGTCGGCGCCAATCCCGCCGCGCCGACGATGGCGGACATGACCCAATCGGCGCCCATGGCCGCCGCCTCGGCGATGGCGGCCGCGCCGGCGGCGGCGCCGACGTTGGAGCCGGCGAGCCTGGCCTGCAATTGCGGCAGCAGCGCCTCGTCCTCGATGACGGCGACGCGCGGACGCCAGCGCAGCGCCTGCTCGGCCAGGAGTTCGACGTTGCGGCCGGCGGTGAGGGCGATGACGTCCGCTTCTGCGCCGGCCCGGTCCAGCAGATCCAGGGTCGAGACGCCCACCGATCCTGTCGAGCCGAGCACGATGACGGTTCTGGCGAGCGTCAATGCGCCCACCCGAAGCGCACGATCAGCCGCGCCGCGGCAAAGACGATGGTTGCGAACATCAGTCCGTCCACCCGATCCAAGAGACCTCCATGGCCCGGAATGAGATCGCCGGAATCCTTAACACCAAACCTGCGTTTCAACATCGATTCCCACAGATCGCCCATCATCGTGGCGAGACCGCAGGCCAGACCGATGAACGCGGCGCCGGCGAGGGAGAGATACATCAGGCGCCAGTTGACGATCGCGATCGCCGTCAGGGCGGCGCCGATCAGGCCGCCGAAGAACCCCGACCAGGTCTTCTTCGGCGACAGCCGCGGCCAAAGCTTGGGTCCTTTCAAGGCATTGCCAACCGCGTAGGCGGCGATGTCCGCGGCCCAGGTGGTGGCGAGCAGCATTACGGTCCAGCGCGCGCCTTCGGGCGATCCGCGCAGCCACACCATCGCCAGGCAGGCCGGCGCAATGTAAAGCACGCCATAGGCCGCATCCACCGCCCGCGGCGTCAGGCCCCTGGAGACGGCGGCGGCGGCCAGCGCGCCGAACGCGATGACGCCCAGCGCCGGCCAGACCTGTCTCGCATAGGTGAGAAACACCACCGTCAGCACGGTGACCATCACCACCGCGGCCACCCGCGCCGGCGCCCTCGGCGCGATCATCAAGCTCCACTCGATCGACAGCAGCGAGACCGCGACGGCGACCAGCACCAGGAACGGACGCGCCAGCGCGCCATCGACCCACACCATGGCCAGCGCGGCCGGCGCCAGCACGGCCGCCGAGACGATCCGAAGCGCGAGATTGTTCCAGTCGAAGCGTCTAGCTCGCGGCAAGGACTGCATCGACCACGGCGGCGCCGAAGCGCCGTTCGCGCGCGTGGAATTCGTCGACCGCCGCCTTGAAAGCTTCGAGACCGTAGTCGGGCCAGAGCACGTCCTGGAACACCAGTTCCGAATAGGCGCACTCCCAGAGCAGGAAATTCGACAGCCGCCGCTCGCCGCTGGTGCGGATGATGAGGTCCGGCGCATTGGCGGGCGCTGTCGACAGGTAGGCTTCGAAGCTGGACTCGTCGAGGTCTGCGAGCCGCACAGTCCCTTCGCTCAGGTCGCGCGCGAAGGCGCGGGCGGCGTCGACGATGTCGGCCCGGCCGCCATAGTTGAACGCCACCTGAAGAGCGAATCGGTCATTGTGAGCGGTCCGAGCCTCCGCATCCTCGACGATCTTGCGGATCTCGGGGTCGAGTCCAGAGCGCCGGCCAAGGATCCGCACCTTGACGCCCTCGCGCTCCAGGCGGGCGAGGTCGGAATGGAAATAGGCCTTCATCAGGCTCATCAGTTCCGAGATCTCGGGCGGCGGCCGTCGCCAGTTTTCCGTGGAAAACCCGAACACCGTCAGCCGGTCGACTCCGAGGCTTGGCGCGGCCTCCACCGTGCGCCGCAAAGCCGCGACGCCGGCCCGGTGCCCGAAGGCGCGCGGCAGTCCGCGGCGCGTCGCCCACCTGCCGTTGCCGTCCATGATGATCGCCACGTGCAGCTTCGCCGAACCGCCGTCGCCGAGGGACTTCGGCGAGCGCTCATCGGAGCCGGTCAGCCGCGACATGACGCTGGATCCCTGCTGCGTGTCCCGCGGCGAGAGCCGGACGCTCATACCTGCATGATCTCATGCTCCTTGGTTTTCAAGGCCTCGTCGACGCGCGAGATCGCCTCGTCGGTGATCTTCTGCACGTCAGTTTCCAGACGCTTGTGCTCGTCCTGGCTGATGACCGCGTCCTTCTCGGCCCTCCTCAGTTCCTCCATCGCCTCGCGCCGGACGTTGCGCACCGCCACCCGCTGCTGTTCGGCGTAGCGGCCGGCGAGCTTGGCCAGGTCGCGGCGGCGCTCCTCGGTGAGCGCCGGGATCGGGATACGCAGGTTCTGGCCCTCGACCACGGGATTGAGGCCGAGGCCGGCGGCGCGAATGGCCTTTTCCACCGAGACCACCAGACCCTTGTCCCAGACGCTCACCGTGATGGAGCGTGGTTCGGGCACGCTGACCGCGCCCACCTGGTTGATCGGCATGCTGGCGCCGTAGGCCTCGATACGCACCTGATCGAGCAGCGAGGCGCTGGCCCGGCCGGTGCGCAGCGACCCGAACTCCTCCTTCAGCGCGGCCACGGACTTGTCCATCCGCTCACGATATAGCGCCAGGTTGGGCTTGTCGGTCTGGGCCATGGCGCCTCACCTTCTATTGCTGCTCACGTCGAGCCTCGGCGATGGTCGTATGCACGCCCTCGCCTCTCAGGACGCGCATCAGGTTGCCGCGCTCGCGGATCGAGAACACCACGATCGGCACCGCGTTGTCGCGCATCAAGGCGATCGCCGAAGCATCCATCACGCGCAGATCGCGGGCCAGCACGTCGAGATAGGTGAGCCGCTCGTAGCGCTGGGCGGCGGAGTCCTTCTTGGGATCGGCGGTATAGACCCCATCGACGCTGGTGCCCTTCAGGAGCACGTCGCAGCCCATCTCCGCCGCTCGCAGGGCCGCTGGCGTGTCGGTGGTGAAGAAGGGCGCGCCGAGGCCGGCGGCGAAGATCACCACCCTGCCCTTCTCCAGGTGCCGCAACGCCCGGCGGCGGATGTAGGGCTCGCAGACGGCGTCCATCGGGATCGCCGATTGGACCCGGGTCTCGACGCCGATCTTCTCGAGCGCGCTTTGCATGGCCAGGGCGTTCATCACCGTCGCCAGCATGCCCATGTAGTCGGCGCTGGCCCGCTCCATCCCCTTGCCGGCCATGGAGACGCCGCGGAAGATGTTGCCGCCGCCGATGACGAGACAAAGTTCGACGCCGGCGCGGACCACCTCGCCGATGTCGTCGGCGACCGCGCCCAGCGTCGCAAAGTCGATGCCGAACGGCTCGTCGCCCATCAGCACCTCGCCGGAGACCTTCAGAAGAACCCGGCGGTAGCGGGCATCGGCGTCGGGCATTCGGCTCTCAGGTCTCGGCGCTGGTCAGATTCGGCGCAGCATAGCCGAGGCGCCGCGCGATGGGGAGGGCGCGCGATCCCGGGGGTCGAGACCGCCGCGCCCTGCCTCACCGGCCAGGACTGAGCGCAGCCACTTCGGCGGCGAGGGACTCGCCCTGCGCCTTGTCGACGCCCTCGCCCAGAGCCAGGCGCGCGAAGCCCGTGATCGCCACGGCGGCGCCGGCGGCCTTGCCCGTCTGCGCCAGGAACTGCTCGACGGTCTGATCCGGATCGATGACGAAGGCCTGCTTCAGCAGCACCTGCGCCTCGTAGAACTTGCGGATCTGCCCCTCGACGATCTTCTCGACCACGGCTGGCGGCTTGCCGGACTGGGCGGCGGTTTCGGCATAGATGGCGCGCTCTCGCGCCACCACCGCCGGGTCCAGTTCCTCGGCGGTGAGCGCCAACGGATTGGCGTGCGAGATATGCATGCCGAGCTTTCGGCCCGCCTCGCGCAGGATTTCGCGGTCGCCGGCGCTTTCCAGAGCCACCAGCACGCCCAGCCGGCCGAGGTCGCCGGTCGGGTGGACGTACCAGCCCACCACGCCCGAGCCGACGCCGAGCCGCGCTGCGCGGCGCACCTCCATGTTCTCGCCCACGGTGGCGACGAGGCCGGTGACGAGCTCGCCCACCGTCTGGCCGCTATCGGTGCGCGCCTCGCGCACCACGGCGATGTCGCCCCCGGCGCGGAGGGCCACCTTGGCGATCGTCCGGGCAGCCGACCGGAAGAGCTCATTGCGCGCGACGAAGTCGGTTTCGGAATTGAGTTCGATGACCGCGCCGACCCTGAGGTCGTCGGAGAGGGCGACGGCGATCAAGCCCTCGGCGGCGACCCGGCCAGCCTTCTTGGCCGCCTTGGCGAGGCCCTTGGTGCGCAGCAGATCCTGCGCCGCCTCGAAGTCGCCGCTGGTCTCCTCCAGCGCCCGCTTGCAATCCATCATCCCCGCGCCAGTGGTGTCGCGCAGTTGCTTGACCGCGCCAGCCGTGATCTCGGCCATGGCCGTGCCTCCAATCCGATGTCTCATGTCGTCGGCCTCGGCGAGGCGGACGCAACTGTTTTGAGCCAAACTCCGACGCCGTCGGGTCGCGGCTCAGGGCGCAGCCTCGTCCGGCGCCGGACCGTGGGTCTCCATGGCCGCCTCCGAACTGGCCGCGGGTTCGCCGCCGGCGACCTCCGAGAACTCCGCTTCGGCGACCTGGGGCTGAGGTTCCGGTTCGGGCTCTGGCGTCGGCGACGGGGTTTCCGCCGGTCGAGCGGCTTGGGCCGCGCGCCGGCGCAGCGCCGGCTCGACCGGCGCCTCCGCAGCGCCGATATCGACGCCCATGGCCGCCTGGCCCTCCGTCAAGCCGTCGAGCACCGCATCGGCCACCAGGTCGCAATAGAGCAGCAGCGCCCGCGCCGCGTCGTCGTTGCCTGGAATCGGGTAGGTGATCCCTTGCGGGTCGCAGTTGGTGTCGAGGATCGCCACCACCGGGATATTGAGCTTGCGCGCCTCCTGGATGGCGATCGCCTCCTTGTTGGTGTCGATCACGAACATCAGGTCGGGGATGCCGCCCATGTCCTTGATGCCGCCCAGGGATAGCTCCAGCTTGCCGCGCTCGCGCGTGAGGCCGAGGAGTTCCTTCTTCGGCCGGCCCGAGCTTTCGGGACTCTCGAGCACCGCCTCCAGCTCGCGCAGGCGCGCGATCGACTGGGAGATGGTGCGCCAGTTGGTGAGGGTGCCGCCCAGCCAGCGGTGATTGACATAGTACTGCGCCGAGCGCTTGGCCGCCGCGGCCACGGGTTCCGACGCCTGGCGCTTGGTGCCGACGAACAACACCCGCCCGCCCGAGGCGGCCACCTCCCTCACCTTGACCAGCGCCTGGTGCAGCAGCGGCATGGTCTGCGAGAGGTCGATGATGTGGATGTTGGATCGCGAGCCGAAGATGTAGCGCTCCATCTTCGGGTTCCAGCGGTGCGTCTGGTGTCCGAAGTGGGCGCCAGCTTCCAGGAGCTGACGCATGGAGAATTCGGGAAGCGCCATGGTCTGTTCAAGTCCTTCTTCCGGTCGACCTCCGCAAGCCAAAACCCCCTTTCGAGGGCCCGGAACGGAAACGTGCGAGGAAGAACCCCCGCCCGTCGCCGAACGCCTGCGTGTGTGATGGCGCGCCACTTAGGCGCAGACGCCATGAAAGGCAAGGACGACGGCGACGCTCGCGCCCGAACTCGCGTTGGTCGGGGAACCGGAACCCCGGATCGGCCTTTGCAGGCCGTCCGGGGCGAAGGGTTCGAGGGACCGGG